>JACCEC012172974.1_pt1 | contig 11868 bp, 22 predicted proteins | sample 7450121 | NCBI WGS metagenome assembly JACCEC01 (sample SAMN15323455, study PRJNA562643) | freshwater metagenome | isolation source: river surface water | place: USA:Blue River Watershed | collected 2017-08-18 | reverse complement strand
TCGCCGCCCACTGTGCCCACTCAGGAGCTTGATCCCACGGTAGCTTAACGACGTTATTCATCATCATGCGTTCCAGTTCGTCAAGCTGCTCACGGATGTTGTTGATTTGTTCGATTAGTTTTGTCATAAATCACCACGGAGATTCACCATCATCCTTCGTACTCTTCGCATGCCATACCACACGTACATTCTCAGGCGAGAACTCTACGTGTACGATGTTAGCGTACTCTTCCTGCATCTGCGTGAAGAATGTATGGTCTGCTTCGTTGAACTTACCTGGTATGTCTATGTATTCACCTTGTTCGTGTGGCGAAGAGATCCAGTGCACGAAGAGTTGGCGCCCAGAGTAGTCAGCTTTCTTAGCATCAGAGACTGTGATGGCAGTGTTGACTGCGTCGCGCAGTAGTTGGCGCGGAGGCAACACAATGTACACGCCATCTTCGCGCAATCGAATGGCGAACTTATCACACAGGTCACGTATCTCTTGTGTGAAGGTGCCTGGATTCTCTTTGATGAAACACTTAGCTTGGTAAAGGTAGATGCGCAGGGTGACAGGCTTTACCATGAGGAACTTATCCTTGATGATAAGCGGACGATAGTTGCCGTGACGCCAGCGCAGGAGCAAGCGCATCAAGGCTTGTGCATCAGGCATGTTGTAGCCTACCCAAGTAGGAGCCTTGCGGCCCGACTCGGAAGCGTGTGGCGGACGAGGTATTGCGACAGGCATAAAGTTATAAGGTTACCACTTCCATTGTTCTTCAATCTCCGGCCAATCCATTCCAAGCTCGCGTAATTGGAGGCAAGCTTCGAGGCGCCGGACATTGCCACGATCGTAGGCCCATGATGGAATGTTAGAATCATCCGGGCCTAGCTTACCTATTGGTGTCCAGCCGTTGCGCTCAATGATAGCGGAGGCGATGGGAAGGATGTCGACAGGTCTATCGCGCAAAGGAGTAGTCTGCACGATAACCTTGGCGATACGATAGAACAAGTCCTCTCGGAATAGTCCTTCGCTGATAGCTTTACGCAGGTCCTTGTTAGTAGCGGAGACAATGCGCACGTTGATATGCACTGGCTCGGTGCTGCCGACAGGAGTTACTTCTCTGTTTTGTAGGGCACGCAGGATCTTAGCCTGTTGCGCAAGAGGCAAGTCACCAATCTCGTCGAGGAAGAGGGTGCCTCCGTTCGCGGCCTCGAAGAATCCCTTGCGCGCTGCAACTGCACCAGTGTATGCGCCGCGCACATGACCAAACATCTCCGACTCGAACAGTGTATCCGTGATGCCTGCGCAGTTGACTGCCACGAATGGCAGCTTAACCTGTGCACCTGTCGCGTTGTCAACCTCGTAGCGTGTGCCGATCATCTGTGCAAGGACATCCTTGCCAGTGCCTGACTCGCCGACGATGAGGACAGGCATAGTCATTGGTGTGATCTGTTCTACCAACTGCACCTGTGACTTCATGAACGGATCATCAGTGACGAACTGGCTGGTTACTAGCTTGCCTTGTTTGGTAAGCTTGATGTGTTCAATCTCTGCGCGCAAGGCTGCGACCTGTACGGCATGAGGTATCTTATAGCCTGCGCCTTTTGGTATTGCTACTGGCATATGATTGATTGGTTATTCATCATCTTCATCATCGTCAGATTCCTCTTCAACGAGCAACTCGTCTGACTCCGCGACAGCAGACTTACCCTTGCGCGGCGCATCCTTGCGCTTGATAATCTCAGCAGCAAGGATATCTTCGAGGTCGCCCTCGATACCAGTGAGAGTCTTGATCGAGCGAAGCTTAGGTTCGAGGCGCGGAAGAACGTGCGCCACGGTGATTGTATTGTCGAACATAGGAATGATATGCTCAACGTCAGACTGCGTCATGATGCGAGCGCACCGACCAAATGCTTGGAGGAATTCCTCTGCCCAATAGCAGATGGTTGCGATGAGTGTGCGCGGCCGACCGCCCGGGATCTGATTGTCAAGGTCAATGCCGGTGCCGCCGGCAGAGAACGTGAAGATACAACCAAGCGTCTCGTCCGCAAGGAATCGCTTGACTTCCTTGTGTCGTTCGACATCAGTTTGCTTATCGAGTTCGAACTCTTTAAGCCACGCGACACGTTCGTTCTGTTGCGCCTTAGTCTCTGACCTGCGCAGTCGAGACTTGTTGAACTCACGAGTGCGCTTGAGCTTAGCCTTATCCTTGCGCGAGAGGAAGAAGAACTCATCATCTGGCTGCTCTCCGAACTCTGCAACGTAGGCTTCTGTCTCCTTGCGTGCGCGCTGGATGATAGCAGTAAGCTCGATGGTTGTGAAGCACTCATGCGCTTCGACAAGTTTCTGGCCGCCCCAGATAAGGGACAACTGGTCACGAGTCCAGCCGCGCTTGGCTAGGATAGAGCAGACTTCGAGGACAGTCTCGATGAAGCAGACTGCGAGCACAGGCGCACGACCCTTCGCGCGTTCGGCACACATATAGTCTGCGTAGATTGGAGCTTTGATAAGTTCGTCGGCGCGACGGAAGATGACAAACTGTGCCATCTGTAGGTCACCGACTGTGCCGCCAGACTGTTCGACCGCAGTGACATAGTCATTCTCTGCTTCACGGTATCGACGCTCTGCTTCCTCGGATGGGAACTGCACGATGTCGATGCGGTTGCGGATCTTGTAGGACAAGCGATCCTCAGGCGGACGGACAAGATGGATGCCGAGGAATTCGTTGTACTTAGCCATGCCCTTATTGTCAGGCTTCGATGGATCACGTGTGAACTTACCTAGGAACGCAGCCATGTTCTCCTCGGTAGCAAAGCCTGCCGCAAGGTTGAACAAGCGAGTGTCGTTGAGGCACACTGCCGGGGTGGCGGACGCGAAGATCCAGAAGCAATTGCGTGCAGCCTTCGATGACAAGATGCCACGCATATTGCGCGTACGCTTCGATGTCATCTTCTTCAGTTCGTGACACTCGTCAAGGACTGCGACAGACAGAGGCTCAGCGATAGCGCACTGTGGAATGCGAAGCTTACTGCCGTAGACTTCAATCTCGTCGAATAATGGGTCGCCTGTCGTACGGTCGCGACGCCACATGGACGAGTGCTTCTTGGTGCCGAAGGTAGAGTAGTGATACACTCCGGCCTCGGACTCAGGGAACTGCATCGTATCACCAGTTGTTTGAAGATCGAAGAACTTCTCGATCTTCTCACGAGTCGCAAGGACTACTGGCTTCTTGGTGCAGATCATACCTTGAGGATAGATGATGTTGTCTCGCGACAACTTACCATTATCCTTGAGCCATTGCATGAAGGCGCCGAACACAATGGTCTTGCCGCGGCCTGTACCCATGGCTACCATTACTGCGCGACAACCTTGCTTGTATGCTTCGATGATCTGGTCGAGTGCCTTCTTCTGCTGAGGACGCAGCTTAACCTTCTCGAACTTGATGTCGTTCTTCTTAACCTGTTCGAGCGCAGCCTTCGCCGCTGCTTGTTGGGCATCGAACTTCGCAAGCTCACGGGCAACGGAAGATGCTACGTACCAGTCGAGGTATTCGAGGTAGGTCTCTCGGCAGAACGGAAGGTTACTGTATGCGGCAGAGACTTCGAAGTTGAGGATCTCGGAGAGAGCTTGCCAGTTGAAGCAGCGTCCGAGTTGAATTCGGTGGAGAGCTTTAGTCTTCGCAGCTTGTGCGGCTGCGATGATCTGTTGCTCCTGCCGTTTGCGCAAGTCCTCGGCAGGCGATGGCTTGAGCTTAGTTGGTATTGCAATGGGCATGTTATTCTAGGATGAGTTTGATTAGTTCCTTGCGATCAGGATTGTCTTGGGACATGAAACTCTTGCGAGTTTCTTTCAACTTGGCGTGAAGTTCTTCGTAGGCTTTCATTGCTTCATCAGCTTTTTTATCTGCCTTTGCCAGCTTTGGCTGCCACTTATTGGTTAGCTTCTCAATAGCTGCAGCTAGTGCGGAGGCCACAGTGGTATGCTCTAGCAATGCTTTGTCTTTGGTTGCATACAACTTGTCAGCTCGCGCCTTGTCCTTCTTGTACTGGTTGTACTTCTTCTGATTTTCTTTGTTCATCTGTAGTCTTTCTTTGTGGTGCACCAACCCATACCTGCCGAAGTGTCTCTTCGTCGAGGACTTCTAACAGGTATGTAAAGAGTTTATCCATGTCGTAGTTCGTACGTGAAGCTAGACGATGGAAGGTATCGCGAAGGAAGGATACCTTATAACCTATGTTCGCATCGCAGAACTTAGAAGCAACACGCGACAACCATTCAACACAGGTCTTACGATACGCAAGCTCGGCTCCGGTAGCAGCTTGGTATTGGTCGCGCTCGCGCTTTTCAGTTTCTAGTTTGGTCTTAAGCGCAACCTTCCGATGCCGTGAGTTAAGCCACACTCCTGCGCGCCAGAGTATAAAGGTCTTACCGTTGTCGCCGGTAATCTGTACGTAGAAAGTCTTACCTTCTGGGTCCGCTTCCTTAATGTCGTAGGCAAGTTGCGCAGGGATGACACGACACTCGGCAGTGTGGTAGTCAATGATGTTGCGCGCTGCCCATTCGCGCTCGTTCTCAAGTGACAACTCTAGCGATGGGAATAGAAGCTCAGCTAGGGCAGGAAGGTTTATCTGAATTTGCATATGCTGATGTAGGCAAGTGGTGTGCCAAGAAAGTTATTATACATTTGCGCACTCTGTCAATAGGCAAATAAAAACCCTGCGTTGATTGCTCAGCGCAGGGCTCGTTGTTTGGCTACTGGGTGAGGATGGTTTAGGTTGTTGGTTTGTTGTGCTGGCCAAGGGCTTCGCCCGGGCGCTTCGCGCACACGCCAGCGCTTCGCGCCGCCAACCGCCACTTATCCTACTTACGCTGCGGCAGTCTCGACCGCAGACTTCTTGTTCGCCTTCTTCTTCTCGGCGCGAGAAGCCTTGGCCTTCTCCATCGCCTCTTCCTTGGCGCGGATCGCCAACTGCAGGGCGCCAAGGCGTTGCTTGGCATTCAAGCGCCACTCGATCAGCGCTTCGAGGTCGTTGAACTTGGTGCCGGTCAGCTTCTCGACTGCAGACCAATCGACCTTGTCGTTGTCGCCGTCGGCCTCGATACAGATTTCGAGGACAGGAACGAGCACGTTGTTCAACTCATTCCGATCGGCACGCATATCGTCGATCGACTGACCAGACTTGCGAGCGGCGCGAGCCAAGAGCAAGTTCTTGGATGCAACAGTCTCATCCCACTGAAACTCGCCGGGGATGTTCGGGTTCGGGACATTGCCCTTCTCGATCGAGTCATTGACCCAGCCGGAGAAGATGCGCTCGGCGAGGAGCGGCTTGTCTTCCTGCGACGCAGCGCCGATAGCGAGAGTCGCAGCGAGAAGGAACACGGACGCGTTCGAGTAGTCAGCGATGTAGTCGATTTTCGTGGGCACAACCTTCGACACGCCGTCCTTCTTGCGGGTGTGCGACGGGGTCGTGCGTTCGAGCATCGGAATCTGCGCGGCGCCGACGACGAGATGAAGCTGCTGCTCGTTGTCGCCAATGAGCGGCTTGACAGTAGGCTTCTTGTTCTCGACGACGGCGACGGGAGCTTCGGTAGTAGTAGTATCTTCGGGCATAACTGTATGGTTTAACTGTTTTGTTGAGGACTTGATCAGTCCGTTCAAACTTGAGCTTGGGGTAAAGCTGGTGCCGTGCCAAGCTCAAGTCTGCGTCGGGCGGGTCAAGAGTTTAGTTGCCTCATTCGCGCAGCTTTAAACTTCCTAAGTGCGCGCAGTTCTTTAACCACATCTCTCCTGAAGTAATAGACGTAGCTATCTACTGACATCTTACGGAATTTACTGAGCAGAGTTGAATCTTGTAGCGTACCGAGGTAATCTACTATTTTACCTTTGTGTATCTTTACTGCTGTACCTACGCTGCCTCGGTTAGGACAGTCGAGTTGGCAGAAATAGTGTCCGTCTTTGGGTAGCTTTGGCATAATCAATTACCTCCCATCAATTGTCCGATACATTCAGGCGTTAGGTCTGATTCATCGAGAGCGATGTCATCACGTTCGCGGATAAGTTCAACTACTGTATCGAACTCTGGTCCGTGTGTGCGTGGAGTTTCGACAGCGATAGTAAGCGCTCGACTCATTGCGCCTACAAGTTCGGCGCGCTTAGCGATAAGGCGAGGTGAGTTCATGTTAATGGATGCGTGATACTACCGATTTGATTATGCTGATGATGGATATGAATGCGAACATGATGAACGCAATCTCAAACAGTACGCGTTTGTTTGATGGCCGAACCTTATAGATTCTGAAGCCGTGGTCACGATTCATCTTGCGTATTTCGTCGTCGGGTTTCATACATGATTTCACTTGCTTCTCTTTCTCCAAGAGGTTGGTAGCTGTGTTGAGCGAGGCTTAGCTGCGAGCCAAGTCTTGTAGGATTGAGTTGTCTTTGCATGGATGTCGCGCGGGACTGATGGAGGCAAGCCGACGTGGGCTTGACGGAGGAGAGTTGAGGATGGTTGGGTTTTCATTGCTTGTAGAAGCTGATGTCTTCACCATAGTAACCATTGCTCTGGCCAAGGAACCAGAAGTGTACGTCGCCCTTGCTGGTGTAGAGAGATAACTTTGTCCATGTATGTGATTCGTCGTAGTCTTCTTTATACCACGAAGGATCTTGAGCGCCTGCGTCGTCCTCTGCGTGAAGGATCTCCGCGCCATGAAGCGACAGGAAATCACCCTCAATGCGCACAAGACCAACAGTTTCACAACAGTCTTGTACGTGATGGCAAGTGAGCTTAAACTTAAGGGTGTGGATAGTCAGCTCGTCGAGTCTGGTATCGATGGTGATACCCATGATTGATTGACCTTTAAGGTCATGCCAGTCTGCTGGTTGTTTTTCGTTCATAGTTTTCATTAACGTTGATCGTTATAGTTAAGTGTCCGGTTAATTACAAACTTAGGCTCACCGTCGGGTAGCTTAGTGTACATGATTGGATCTGGGTAACGATCTTCTTCGTAGCGCTGGTATCCAACGAACGTATTGTTGTCCATGTCTGGATCTGCGTACGGAGCGAGCCAGTCTAAGAATTTGGCAATCTCATCGTCGTAGTTCTTGAATGAAGATTGTACGCACAGGCTAATGCCGAAGAATGCATGACGCTCAAGCTGGTTTACGCAAGATGCGTAACTGTTGTTGGAACATAGCATGTAGTCCCAGCGAGTGGTCTCGAATAGTGGATGCTCAGGCAACGCGTATGGATACTGACCACTGCCATTAAGCATGTGATTCAGTAGGTGAAAGATATTATCTGGCAAGTCGTCGCGCAGACGTACGTCCAGATGGAAGACAGTGTACATTCCCATAAGTTTATCGTGAATAGTTGTTAAAGAAACTGCCGAGGTTAGATTTCTTGCCGCGCCGTGAAGTATAGTTCTTCATGGCGCGGTAAGTGTCAGGCTGCATAGGCTGTACCGAGCCGCCTGTTTTGTGAGAGAAGGACAGCATGCCCTTGTACGGTTGAGTGTCTGAACAGTCGACGCAGCGGTCAGTGTTGATTAGTGCTAGTCGTTCGGATGGGATGCGCTTGCCACATTTTATGCAGTTCATCTTGCTTGTTTACCCTATTGATTAGTCCTGCAAGAGGATGATTAGTAATCCAAGTAAGATATCCTGCGTGTTGTGCGACCTCTTCCCAACGCACTACACGTAGGCTACCAATCTTGACGTTGCGAATCTGATTCTTCTCGATCATTGGAGGTTGGAGATAGGTCATAACATGGACGTCTATGTCATACCAGATGCCAATGTTAGTACCAATGATGATGCCGTAGCCTTGATAGTCTGCATAGATAAGCTTACCTTGTGGATAGGTTTCGCTTGCAGCAGCAAACAATTCTGCGTCCGCTTGCCTGAGTAGATCTTTCAGTCGATCTACTTCAGTCATTGCGGCGAGAAGCCTAGCTTCGGGATCAGGCTTAGGTTGAGGAGGCTTGAAGAGGTTGAAGATATTCATAGACTCTTAAGATCTATTGCATGCCTCAATACTCTGCGCCGATTAAGCCATCGTTGATAGGCTCGACGCTTTGCCTGCGGCCACTTATCGGCTGGGCCATACTTTTCGAATGCCGGATAGGCAATGGTGCACATTTTATCGTACGCGTAGAACATACCATCCTTAAGTTCTTTTAAGGTATAGAATGTATGGCGTGGATTGCTTACGATTCTGATAGACTTGCGCTTACTGATGTCCTTGCCGAGGCCTCCAGAAGCGATGGTGAAGAATACAATTTCACTTGATGGTTGTCTGTGGCCGCGACCAAGTCCTTGTTGATATTCGTTGAGTGTCATAGCGTTATGGCCTAAAAGTGTCTCCGTTGAGTTCACAACCTTCGATGCACAGTTGGATGATGTTGTCCGCGTAGATTGGGGTGTCTCCGTAGCCGAAGACATAGGCGTAGAATGTTGGCTGTGCGTCGCCTGTTGGTCCCCAATCGGACGTGTTATCGTCAAGCCAACCTCGAGCGCGACGTTGGCGGAGAATGTCGGAGGATGTTTGAGTGCTCATGTTAGAATGGAGTATCTACTAAGTGTCTATAGTATTTAACGGACTGTACCATATGCGAGGTAAGACTTCTAGCTAGATCGTGTTGGCCAGCTTCGACAGCTTTTAGCCAGCGTCGTTTCTGATTCATTATGCGTTTCCAAGCGCGGTTACTCTTTTGTCGTAGGTTCATGAGTAGATAATTTTAACAATCTGGTCAATTGCGTTGGTGATTAGCGGATACAAACGATTGCGTTCAGATACATTGTGCGCATCAGTCTTGATCCAACGTCTACGCAGAGAACGTAGGAGTTTTCGATATCTACGATAGCGTTTGATATTCATAGACTAGATTCGATTTGTTTGATAAGGTCAGCGCAGATTGCGAACTCTTGGTGTGCGCGAAGGTCAGTATGATTTAGTATGGTAGAGCCTCTCGGATCTTCCTCTTCCTCGAACCTGAGCATGCATGACTTGTTCTCTAGCGTGCGCAGGTAACACTTATGGTAACGTTCGGACAGGACTTCGCAGAGAAGTCCTAGTTGCTCGTCTGTGAGCTCGCAGTTGATTTTGTGGGGCATAACTAATCCTTTACATAGCCGATCTTGTTGACAGTGATCAAAGTGATATTGCCCTGCTGGATGATCTGTGAAAGCTCAAACGCACGGAAGCGTACTGTGTTGCCATTGTGGTCGGAGACAATGTAACGCTTTAGTCCGCGATGGTCATACGATACGCTGAGTTTGCCGTGTGCGCCGAACAAGACTTTACCGTTCTCGACTGCGCGACAATGCACGTCTTTACCTACGAGTATAAGTAACTCTGCATGAAGATTGTCCAGCAGTAGTGCTTTCTTTTTGAACAGATTCATAGCCTTCAACACATATCTTGTATGTATTGAAGGCTACGCGCAGACTACAGGCCGTCTGCGATGGCGTTGATTAGTTGTCGTTATTGTAAATCTCAGCGACCTTGTCGGAGATTGCGTCGACATTGAGGACAAGGAAGCTAGCGCCCATGGTCATGAGCAGTGCGCCTCCTTTATCTGCTTTGTTGGAGTCTTCCTCAGCCTTGTCAAGCAAAACCATAATAGCTGCGCCAGCAAGCATCTTGATTGCGTTAGGTTGCGCAAAAACTGGCTCAACGTCTTTCGAATGCTTTGCGATGTTGGCTTTGAGCGCGTGCTTGATGGTTGTTGCAGCGTGTTCAATTGCTGCATCGAATGCGGATTGTTTTGGATTCATGTTATATTTTGAGCCAAGTTTTGAGGATTGCGAAAATGCAGATTGAAGACCCTAGCATCCAAAGGAAGATGCCGAGCCAGTAGAGGATTTTAGCGAAGAGTTTCATGTTGATGTGTAGATAAGAAAGCAACGCCAGTGCCTAGGACTTTGGAGTCCTTGGGCGCCGGACTGGAGAGGCGCGCGGACCGTCGCGCCAGCGGCGGGGCGAGCCTGCGCCCGCGACCCGCGGAGTCTTTCGCTCTAAGGGCCGGCGCGAAGCGCCCCCACTGAATCCGAGAGCGTAGAGTTAGATTGACTGATCAATTTCGTCGAAAGTCCACCCTCTCGGACGAACTGCGCGCCACACACGCGCTTCTCCGTAATACGCAGTTTGCGCGACATACACGATGTCGTCATCTGGGCGCAACCATACGATTCGTTCAGCGTAATTGGCTACGTCAGACTTGCCGTTAATAGCATTCGGTCCGTCCCAAAGTTGCCAACGTCCTCCGGGAAGCATTACGATTGAAATGTTGTTCATCTATTCCTTTCCTGAATCTTCAACACGTAAAGATTCAAGAAAAGAGCCTCCGAAGAGGCTGTGGGTTAAGCGATAACGAAACTAGCGTCGTGCTTGGCAAGCGCCTTGGCGACCAACTTCAAACCCTGGAAGTCGTTGTCATCAATAGCAAGTTGCATCAACGTGCGAAGGGTGCACGGCGCAATGTCATCGAAGTGCTTCTTGACAGCAGAGATGCAATTAGTCTCATCGTAGAAGCCTTCCAAGGTCTTGTTAGTGCGCAGGTATTCAAGCGCAGTCGTCGGACACTCAGCGGCATACTTAGCGTCGACCACCGGGCAGTTGCGTTCGATATTCGACGCGTGAAGCTCACGGATGAGCTTGATGGTAGCGATCTTGCCGGCCCAGTAGAAAGGCTCGGAGTTGGGATCTTTCGCTCCTGCGAGGATCTTGGCGATGTCTTCAGTCATAGAATTAGGTTTGATTGTTGAGGTTGCGAAGATATTCGTTCAATTCGATACGCACAGTGAATTCACTGTCCATCTCAGCGCCCTTAGTGATCGAGCGGAAATGAAATGCGTCCCCAGAGGACTTGAAAGTGACGTGCGCAATGCAGCCTTGTAGTCTAACAGTAATCGCACCGAAGCTCTTGAGCATGCAGAAACCTTTGATCAATAGGTCCATAAACAAAAACCCATGCACGGTTAATTCCGTGCATGGGCGCTTATTTACGACAAAAGAAAGCCCAAGCTCAGTTAAGAGCTTGGGCGAGTGCTAGTTAAAGTGACTAGCGTTAATCTGCCAGTTGCGCACTTTAAGTGTCAGAGTCTTGCGACCCATAGACTTAGCAGAGCGCTTGCTGACTGGTTTTGTGACTTGAACATGAGAGCGCGCAGGAACGACGCTCTTTTGAGCGAACGTCGAATGGCGCGCAATAGAAGCACTGGCGCGAAGCTGCGCTAGTGCGATTTGAGCGGGAGTCATGATTACAGGTCCTCCTATGTCAGCGCACTTGAATCAATGCGCTGACGGGAGGACCTGCGCCGTAGGTAGAATAAAGCCAGTGCCTCGCATAAATGCGCCCATTCATCATGAGGAGGACAGTCGAACGCGCTTGCGTAAAGCTAAACGCGCTTATCTGATTTCAGCAAAAGGTTATGCGCAAACCACTTGCGCGCTTTTGCTTACTTCATCCCTTAGGCTGTGCTTTATTTGCTACGGGATTTCCCTAGGCGTGAAATATCTACGGAATGCCAACCGTAAACCTATCGCACGATTTCGTTAAACGCCTGAAATGTCAGGATGCACCTAGCAGGCGTTGCAATGGTTCTAATCTGCGCCCAACCGATAGTTGGGCGAGACTGTTAGAGGTTAGGGACGCTTCCAACCGTAGTTGGCAAAGAGTCCTTCAACCGTAGTCCGAAGCTCGCAAGTGGGAGGAAAGGGGACTTCCTCCAACTTGCAACCGATGGACTTAGCCCACTTCTCCATGTCGCCTTTGACGGCGACGAGGCGAGAAGCGAGTGTTTCGGTAACTTCGATTTTGGCCTTATCCAAGGTAAGGGCGCGCTTGCCATCCTTACCCAATTTCCCGGCCTTGGCGAAGTCCTG
>JACCEC010307612.1_pt1 | contig 11870 bp, 13 predicted proteins | sample 7450121 | NCBI WGS metagenome assembly JACCEC01 (sample SAMN15323455, study PRJNA562643) | freshwater metagenome | isolation source: river surface water | place: USA:Blue River Watershed | collected 2017-08-18 | reverse complement strand
TCGAACCGGAAGTGGGTGTTCCATATTGTGTTGAAACAGAATTTGGTGTATCATATTGAGTCGAACCAGAAGTTGGTGTTCCATACTGAGTCGAACCGGAAGTGGGTGTTCCATAACTTGAAGAACCTTCCGATACCATTATAGTTTCATACTCTGGTAAATGAGGCCATGGTGACCAAGTTTGATCTATATTTCCATCAGTAGGTGATAAAAACTCTCTTGATCCAGATGTTGCTGTTCCAAATTCTGTAGATTCTGATACAGGAGTTCCATATGTAGTTGATAATGGACTTTCATTATAGAGACTTCCGCTTGAGTTTGAAGAACTTAGAAGAGCGGGTACTTCTTGACTGTTTAGAACGGTTTGATTTTGTCCGAGAGGTTGTTCTTCCTCTCCTAACTGAAAATGTTGTTGAGATCGATTTCCAGCTTTTTGAACTCCAACAGATTCTGCTTTCATTGTTTCAATAGGGTTGTTTCTCAAAACTGTTCCTTTGGGTGTTTTTGGCATCATTGTTGAAGGAACAATAATAGATTTTTGAACATATTGACTAGGTCTTGGTGGTGAAGGTAAAACATTAGGATCCACTTGTGGATTGATGGATGCATACCATCCTGCATGACCAGCATTTTTGGTACCACCAATTTCAATACCACCACCCGTCTTTTTACTAGGTTGTGATCGTTGACTTCTTGATACATCCGTAGCAGTTGATTTCCATGGTCCTTTTTGTTCTACTAAACCCCAAAATCCACCAGCTAATCGACCTTGATTTACAGACATTTTAAATAATGATCACATACATTTTATTAACGACGACCAGGAACAGGTCTCACAAAACCAGATTGAGTGTTACGGCTTCCACCCAACAATCTAGGACCACCAGGCCCTGGATCAGCTTTAAGAGGAGTAGAAGCTAATTGTTCACCTCCTTCAATATTAGTAATTTCAGGAACGACTTGACCTCTTTCAATTTCACCAGGAGATGGGTTGTAACCACCAGGAAGTGGTAAAAACAAGTCACCAGTACGTCTAGCAGCATAAGTGGTTGCAATAGTGTTTCTCCAAGAATATTGAGGTCCAGATCCCATAAATGGTTCATGTAAACGATCTTCAGCTCTCAAATCTTCAATAACCCAACCATGAGACGTTTTAAAAGCTCTACCAGATTGCCAATTAGAATCCATGACCCTAGCTTGTAAACCATGAGAGGTATAACTTTCATGATCACCATCTTCTACATTCGCTCCCACAGTATTAGGTAAAGTGATGTTGCGAATGGGAAGATCAGGCATAGAGTGTTTCAATTTGATGGCACCAATAACGTCACCGACACTACCCACTGGACCTGGACGAATGGAATCATTATCAAAAGTATGAAGAGGACGACGAGCAGCAATAGACATTTAATTGTATTCACATATTTTATTCAAAAAGGTATAGATCTCATGACAACTCTTTGTTGATGAGCCAATCCACCCAAGGTACTGTTATGTGATTTACGATTGATAAGTACTCCTAATTTAAGAGAGAATGGAACTCCATTGAATTCTAAAGGAGTTTGTGCTGAAGTGTTACCCATAGTAAAATAGAAATCAATATTGGCAAAATTGCTTAAATTCTCTAAATCAAACCATTTTTGATGATCTGGATCTTGCCAAAAGATAATACCATTAGGTTGTACATTCACAGGAATTTTAGCCATTTGAGGACCATTAGTACCGTTACCTAATTTATCAGCACCTTGTGGTAAAAACATGTTACAAAGCGTTCCCATTTTTCTTGAATTCAAATACAAATAATTAGGACCAGTAATGGAAGCAACATTGGGTGCCACCAAAACACCATCACTACCGGAACTGTTAACACCAGGAGCGAAACCCAACCAAATACTTGAATCTGTATTTCCTTCAGATGTTCCAAAATTAAGTGTAAAGATAGAGGAACTACTGCTACTAATTGTAAATTTACCAGTGTTGGGTTGAGTAGAAGAAGCACCTGAATAAGTGACCGTATAAGTTCGCGTATTGGGTGAAGCTGTTGTTAAAATATCCGCTAAAACGGCAGACATGCTAGTTGAAGAATAATTTCCAATAGGAATCGTCACTACCACTGGTGATCCCAAATTTTCAGTCAAGATAAAAGTATTGTTGGTACTGTTAAAAACGTAATAAGTAAATGGAATTTGTACTTCCAAAATCTTCATGGCAGCTACATTTGTCAATGGTCTGTTTAACAAAAACAATGGCCAATCTCTTGTAGAGACAGAAGCACTAGGTGATTGAAAAGTGTCCAATGAATCAAACGAAAATTCAAAGTATTGAAGTGAATCATCTAAACCATAACTACCCATTTATAATTGAATCTCATACTTTATTGAATCAATTCCAAGACGTTGTTCTCTCTCAAAATAATCATAGCATCTAAAATTAGAGTTAGACTTACCATAATAGGTGTACACTTCCAAAACGTTGGATACAGCTTGGGTTGATTTCCATTGAGCGATCAGAGCAATATCACTTTGTTCTTCAGCGTTCAAACCAGAAATTTCAATACCGTTAGAGGTTTCCAAATCAATGGCCATTGCGAAAGCACATGAACCCACATTACCTGCTGCAGCACTACCAGTAGTTGCTGCTGCCACTTCTTGAACGACATAAGTAGGATGTCCATTAACGGAATAACCTGTGAGAGCATGAACGTAATCATGTTCTGGCAAAATACCACTTGATGACGTTCCAGCAGCATTAGCATCAACTGGTACAGCCCATCTCAAGGTGTTGCATGAACTTGACAATCTATAATCTCCAACAATGTTGAGAGCCTTTTGTAGTTCAGTCCATGCTTCAGCACCACCATTTGGTACGTCACCACCGACAGTAGTAGACAATTGAACTGGAGCAGCAGGGAAATATCTAAAGATGAGTCAATAAACTTACCTCCCACCAATACGATATTGATAATTTTGCAAAGTATTACCTACTCCACTAGTAAGGGTACTAGAATCGTACAAGAAAGCATGAGAATCTTTACCGATATCCGCTGGAGAACGTCTTTGTACAGCAAACAAAGCTTTCACTGAACGAGATCGTTCTTGCACCATCAAGTTCACATTAGCTGCTCCAGCAGTAGAGAAACTGAATGTATGCCATGAAGAGAACTAGTTGAGAAAGACAATACCTTAATTGGGACCCCTCCTTCTCTCAATCCCTTTAGGAACATGGCATCGTAACTTGAATCGAATTCCAAAATTTCTGGAATCAAGTTGATATTGGTTACATAATAAGTTGGTGCTGCTCCAGTAGCTCCACCTGCTTTGGCAATCATACATGAAGCAGGGTTTTCCAAAGTGATTTCAATAGCCAATTGAGAAGCCATAAACTTGGTAGGGATTAATTTGTCTTGAGTAAACAATCCCAAAGCAAAGTTGATTTGGTATCTACGAGTACTATATTTAGTGGATCCAGGAGAAGTGACAGCAGTGGTAGCATTTGGAACAGCTCCATTTGAGTCAAACAATTTAATAGTTGTTTCATCAGTATTGGTAGCATTACCATAACCTTGAATATAGGTTTGTCTAGTATTGACAATACCTGGAACACCTGAAGTAGGAGCATAACCTGTAGTGTATCCACCAACACCTTCGTTAATAGAAGTTTGATCCAAAGTACCACTTTGGTTGGTACCAGTCCATTCAGTCAACCCACGTACAATGACTATGGTTAATACCAAAACTTACCATTATAGTTGATCATGTCTTCAAGTGGAGTAGAACCATACAACAAACGAACACGAGAGAACAGTGATTGAATGTTGTTTTGGAATCTAACAATTTCGTTAGCAGGAGTACCATAAGAAACCAAAGTGACATCAAATTCAAGAGAGGTGTTCAAAGGGTTAACATATCCCTGTGCGGGAAATTCAAGACGCATCACCTGACCCGGTTGAAAGATAGAACCGTTCTTTGGTGGGATACGAGGAGTCATCTTGACAGCCTTGTTTGCCTAATAGTGTTAATATGAATGAATTACCTGAGATGGGAAGGAGTAACGAGCATTGAAAGGAACAATAACTTCTTCAGAAGCAGGGTACCCTAACGTTAGACATCAATTACATTTGAAGTGAGTGGACATTTTAATTACATTCACACACAAAATGTATGAAACCTTTTAGTATGAAAAAGGTCATTGAGAAGGTCAAGAGTGGTTATGAAAAACTTTCAAAGTTTCATAAATCAAAAGAGGGGCAAAAAATCTCTAAAGCAGCTGTCAAAGCAGGAGTTGGGTTCTTGAAAGAATCTGGGTTAGGTCAAAAAGGGGTTGATAAACTCAACAAAATCGCAGAAAAACATACCAAGAACAATGCTGGACTTGATAATTTGAGACAATTTGCGCATATGAATGCTTCCAGTTATTTCAAGGAGAAGGAAACTTTACCATCGCCTTCCATGTCATCTGTTGTGGGAAGTCCTACTGGAGTCCGGTTGAATCATCCAAAATTTGGTAAAGCCACAAAAACTGCTTTTTCATAAGATCTTTTTATATGTGTAAGATAATAAATGAAAACGTTAGATGGACAGGTCGATTATCATATTTCTGTTGATCATTCTGTTGTTATTGATTTACCTACTCGTAGCGTTCCTGAATCTCATATAAAAGCAAATATTGTGTTGCAGTCGAATAAACGACGTAAAAGAAAGTATGCTAATAAATCTAATGGATAAACTACAACCTTTTGAAGTGGAAGGTCCTGTAAAATTCTACAAGGTTTTGAGTTTAGAGGAAAAGGAGTTGTTACTAAAGCATCGCATTATTCAAGAATCTGATTTAGAAGCTCAAATAATGTCATTTCATGACCAATACAAAAGGGTCATTGGGTATGATATCCAATTAGGTTAACATTTTCTTTTACATAAATGATTCAACCTGTAAATCATTGGGATAATGTTCCAGTGTTTTCAAGTGATGATATTGAAATTTATGGTCAACCTGATTTTTATGGTTTTACGGATTACTATGTTATTGAAACGGAAGCCAGTGCGAGACCGATGGAGGCTGATTACAACTATATTAATACAACAGTCAATTTTCGTCCGATACATCGTTACAAAAGATTGGAAAGGTTTACATTTACTCTCGCCTACTTGATTGGTGTCAAAGGCAACATTCCACCTAAAGTGTTGGAAGCTTGTCAAGATGTAACAGTCAACCAAGAAACCATTTGGAATGATATCAAAACGATCCTCAAGAAAAACAAATGGCACATTTACTACAATAGGATTTCAGTCATCATCAATCATTTAGGGTTACAAGTTACAGAAAACATGACCAACAAAGTTTTTGATGCCATCATACAAGATTTTCAACAACTCAATCAATCTTTCAATCAAACGAAAAAGAAACAATGGAATCGACGTTACTTTTTAAATCTCAAATTTGTAGCTCTCAAATTGTTAGAGAAACATGGGATTGTATTTAAAGTTTTCATACCACTCATCAAAACCAAAAGAAAGCTTAAAGTGTTGAATGAATTATGGAATGATCTATAAATCTTTTATAATAGATCCAGTGGTATAAATTTTGAATGATCCTGAAGTACTTCCAGAGGATACCAATGAATTGTTGTTGATGAGGTATAATTTTGGATTTGAACCATTGGGTGACCATCTGCAATAAGATGATTGAGAACCATTTGTACCAGGCATATTTTCAACCCAAGCTGGAGTTTTTTGAACGTACGATGAACCAAAACTAAACCCAGAAATGGTAACGTACAAATTCGCCCAAGACGTACCGCTTGTAAACGATCCTTCAATTGAAAGAGTGACAGTAAGTGAGACTCCAAGAGTGACTATTTGACAATTAGCCTGTGTAATAGTAACAATACCAAGTGACCCACTATCAACTCCTAATGTAATGGATGCTGTTGAAAAAACTTCATAATTCATAGCATAAGGAGAGGAACCAAAGAAAACGTTACTAGAACCAAAATAAACGTTACTAGATCCATAATTGACACTTGTTGTAGCAATCGTAATACTGCTCGAAGCAATTGAGATTGCAGCAGCTCCTGTACCAGATTGAAGTAATACTTTTCCACCTGTAGCGTTTCTGATAACTGCATCCCCTGATAATGCACTTGAACTAAATTCGGTATTAACGTTGGCGACACATAATTCTACTGAAGCACTTGGGGTAGCGTTTGTTGAAACAGCTATAGACGCTGCAGCAGTAGAAGATCTATAGAAATTGGCCAATTGAACATTGTTGTGTGTCACCTTGAGAGGTGCTTGTACTTGAACGCGATCTGTTCCTGAGGATGTACCTTTAGAACAAATGTACATCAACAAGTTTCGATCTGTTAAATTGTTGTACCACTGTTGAATTTGGTGTTCACCTGAAGCTTTGACAGTGTTGTAACCCCAGATGAAATTACCACCTGTAATGTTTCGATCAATGAATGCATTGTCATTACCAACAGGTCCAAAATAAATCGTATCATTTCCAAATTGTGTCAATGAGGTACCATTGAGGTTTGAACAAAACAAACTTGTGAAATTACCGGTATTTGGTGTCGTTGAACCGATTGTTCCGGGAGAGACCCAGGTACTACCTAATAGTTGTGATACATTGAGATTTGGTACGACTGTGGTCGAAGTCACTGAAAGGGGTGCAGTACCTGTTGCAATCGTTGAAATCAATTGCGTACCAGTGATTGTACTTGTACTTGAAATGGCTCCAGTAATGGAAGTCAAACCAGTCAGATTCACTGGACAATTGATTGAAATCAAATCACTACCTGTTGATGAACCTCTAGAAGTTACATCAAACAACAAGGTGCGATTTGTGGAGTTGTTATAAATTTGAAATCTTGAGGACACACCTGCCACAGGAGCAGTGTTGTAACCAAAGATGAATGTACCACCTGCACGATTACGATCCAAGAATGTGTTTCCATTGGTTGAAGGACCAAAGTACAATGTATCATTACCCACTTGCGACGCAGAGTTACCACTCAAGGTGGATGAATACAAATTTGTGAAATTTCCAGTGTTAGGGGTAGCTGAACCAATCGCACCTGGTGCTGTCCAAGTACTTCCTAACAACTGAGAGACATTCAAATTAGGTACAACTGTTGTTGAAGAGATACTAAATGGAGCTGTACCTGTACTGACTGTACTGTAAAATGGACAGGTAACTTGAACACGATCTGTACCACTTCCAGTACCTTTCGAATAGACTGTCAACAGTAGATTTTTATCCGTTGCGTTGTTGTAAACTTGAAATCGAGGATCTTCAACAGTGTTTTTACCAGTTCTGTAACCAAAGATGAACGTACCCCCACTTCTGTTTCTATCAAAGAAACAATTTTGAGTACCAGAAGGACCAAATGAAAGACTATCATTGGGATCACTGATGGTTGCTCCTTGAATGGTTGTCGTTGTCATTGTGGTAAAAACTGCAGTTGTAGGTGTGGTGGAACCGATAGCACCAGGTGCTGCCCAAGTGGCACCTAATAATTGTGAGACATTGAGATTAGGTACTACAGTGGTTGATGTGACTGTAAATGGGGCTGTTCCTATAGCAACCGTTGAAATGAAACGCGTTGCAGTGATAGTGGATGAAGCAGTGATAGCTGTTGTAACAATCCCTAAAACACCCAACACATTCAGTGTTTCACCGATATAAACACTTTTAGCAACACCTAATCCACCAAAAGACCGAAGAGCTCCTGTTGATGCAGATACAGCATCAATGGTACTTGTGGTGTACAAATCATCGTTTCCTTTGATTTCACCAGATGCTGCAAAGTAGACACAAGCGATACCACCTCCTACACCTACCAATGCAGAACAATCAATACCATGACATTTGAAAGCACCACCGGAATCCATAAAACAACCTGAACCAATGACACCAGTAATGATAGATCCAACGGGTACGATAACACTGAGAGCGGTAATGAGACCAGTTCCCATAGCACCACAGGTGACAGCTCCAGTAACCAAACTAGTAGACTGTAATGTACCACAGGTGGTATTACCTGCTTGAAGTGCACCACAGGTCACATTACCGGTTGCTAAACTGGTTGATTGTAATGCAGCACAAGTGACATTACCAGCTTGAATAGTACCAGTCGACACACTCGTCGATTGCAATGCGAGACAAGTCAAATTACCAGCTGTTAGAGCTCCAGTTGTAAAACTTGTACTTTGTAAGGCAGCACAAGTGATATTACCAGCTTGAATGGCTCCACAAGTAATATCACCGGTTGCTAAACTGGTTGATTGTAATGCTAAACAAGTTACATTACCACCCTGAATAGCACCTGTGGTCAAGTTGGTTGATTGAAGTGTTAAACAGGTGGTATTACCTGCTTGAAGTGCACCACAAGTGACATTACCTGTTACCAAACTTGTAGATTGTAAAGCTAAACAGGTGGTATTACCTGCTTGAAGTGCACCACAAGTGACATTACCTGTTACCAAACTTGTAGATTGTAAAGCTAAACAAGTGGTATTACCAGCTTGAACTGTCCCGGTAGTTAAATTTGTACTTTGCAACGTACCACAAGTGACATTCCCAGCTGTCAAACCACTCAACGTTGTAAATCCTGCAACTGAAAGTGTCCCTGTGATAGTCACATTTGTCAAGGTAGATAGACCTAGAGCTGATAAATTACCAGTGACTGTCAAACTACTAATGGTTCCTGTACCAGTGACAGTCAGGTTAGTTAAATTCGAGACACCTGTTACTGATAATGAAGTTAATGTCGCAGCTCCAGTGCAGGTGAGAGATGTCAACGTGGTTGTACCTGTTGCTGATAACGTTGCTAATGTCGTCGTACCCGTAACTGTTAAATTGGTCAGGGTAGATGATCCTGAGACCGTTAATGTTGTCAAGGTAGTCGTACCACTGACGTTCAACGTTGTCAAAGTCGTTGTACCAGAGACAGTCACACCTACCAGTGTTGGATTATCATTCAAAACCAAAACTCCCGTACCTGTGGTTGAACCACCAAGAGTTAAGGTACCTTCAGCAGTGTTTTCAATGGGTGAACCAGTGATGGTCAAATAGTTTGGGACGTTGAATGTGATCTTTTTGATAAATTGTTCCCAACTGGTAGAACTACCACTACCATTTGAAGTTAATGATTTTCCTGAAGATCCCATACTGTTTGGTAAAATGAAATCATAATCCAAACCTCCAGCACTTTTGATAGAGATGTTGTTGGTTTTGACATAATTTGTACCTTCTACAATATATCCTCTCACTGTACCACCCAATCCAAAGGTACGACCAGCAACGATGTTACCTGCTGTGGTACGAATTTGTCCAGCTTCAACGGTGATGGTACCTACTGTCACATTCAAATCCCCAGCCAACAAATCCATTGACAGAGGTGTAATAGTCATCAATTCAATGTCAGCATTGTTGAATGTGAACTTGAGTTCTTCAAATGTCCAATTGTCTCTGATATGAACGTTACCCTTGACTCCCATTCCACCCCTGACAACCAGTGCTCCAGTGTTTTCATCTGTAGATTCTGTTTCTGTCGGAATAGACACTTGGGTATCATCGATCATCAAACGGACTGTATCATTTGTTGCTAATTTGATTTGTTTATGAGCACCTTGAACAGACACATCCAACCCAAAAGCATCATCTAATGTTCTAATGATACCTCTGTTTTCAAAAGGTATCAGTTGCATGATGGGTGTCGTGCCTTGTTCCACAACAATATCATTGGTGGTAATGTCATGAATGTCTCCGTCTGTTGCAGTCAAATGTGTGATCGTTCCATTGGTACTAGTTAAAGTTTGATTGGTTATGATACTTGAATCAATAGTTTCAATAGAAGCTGTTGAGGCATTCAAAGCTCGCGTTGTCACTCGATCGGTCACCAAATTGGAAGATCCTGTAGAACCGACACTATTTTTGAAATTGAACGTTGGATTAACAGTACCCAAATGTATAAAATCAAAAGCAGTGCCTGATGAAACTCTATACTGATTCGTTGAATCTGTAGCAGTAAAATGAGTTGAAGTAGCATCACTGGTAGAGATAGTTCCGTCTACCATCAAATCTTCAGTGATATGAACATTATTTTCAATCAAAGTCGGTCCTTCAATTGTGACAGAACCATCCATTTGAGTACTACCAGTGACTATCAAGTTTGATATTTTCACGTTTTCTTCACCATCCCCTGTTTTGTAGGGAAATGGATAGGTCATTCCTGTATCTCCCGGCATTTTTATAAAGAGTCATACATTTACATCACAACAACAATTTTATTAACATTAATAACCAACAAAGAAAGACGTTTTGCATTGTTTTCAATAGTCACCAAATCAATGGGATCTTTGATCACTTTAAGCAACTGTTCGAGTGTCACCATCAATCGATCTAGTTTCGTTGTGAGTGTCTTGAGACAGTCTGTCTTGAAAGGTTCGTATTCCTTCAATTTCCCTTCAGAGAAATGGTTGACATTGTTATAAGCAATCACGACACATGCGTAAATTTGATCTGTCTCTTGGAATGCAATCATTCCCTTTTCCACTTGCAAGTTGACGATTTGGATTTCGACAACACGTTGACGGAACAAGATCACATAAAACATCATCTTCAAATGTCCTACGCAAGCCCATGTCTTTTCGCAACTGGACATGAGGACATGGTATTGCCAAACAAGTTCAGCATATTGATCTCGTTTCTTGAACAAGTTAACTTGACGTTTGCGACAGTACAGATCAGTGATGGAGGGTTGCTTGGAAGTATACATGTTCTTGACATTGACTTTAGGTAGCAATACTTGACGATCGTCTTGTTCGATCGAGTACGTATCATAGATCAAATCCATTTGATCTTCTTCATCGGTTGAAATATCAGAGAGTTCGATAATCACACAATCAGGATCGGACATTTGTAGGAAAGACATTTTAATGGAGTGGGATTGTCTTTATAACTTGGTAGGTCTCTTTTTATTTATCTTGTCTGAGGCCCTAGCACTGACACCTAGCCCCCATAACTCTGTGTTACAACTCATTGTTAGGTTACTGACCCCTAGATCTGAACCGACAACCGCTTAAACGTAAAATCTTTTTATAAAACATTCTGATTCAACAACATGATCACAAATGTAAACAGCTGTTTGAGGACCACCTATATGATGAAATAAGTGGACCAACTTTTTCCAACCTAAAGATTTCTTGACTTTCTTGTAGTTCAACAGTTTCAGATTTTTATCCATTATCGCCAGTACAATCACGGGTCGTTCCATACTGTAATATTCAATCATGGAGGATCCCTCTTCACTATTTTCATCTGCGTTCATCCAGATAGTATCGATATACCGATCTCCTTGGGCAATCGTCCAAAGATCATAAGGTGAATTGAGACGAGCAAAGTCTCCCATATCCATCAAAGACAAATCAAATTTGTGGAAGATTTTGTGTGGTTCGTGACTTTCATTTTCAAAGTCATAACTTCCTGTAACCAAATCAAAGTAATAACTGTTAGAACCCAAATGATTAGGTTGTAACAAGGAATGTTTGAAAATGCTTTCAGCAAAATCAAAAACATTTTCCAATCGAACTCGTTTCACAACATCCTTGTCCACCAATAAGTCTTCGCCTTTTTCAATAGGTGCTCCAACGTAACGATTGTAGTATTTTGTCAAGAGTGGTTCGTAGTGTAAGATATGTACCATCGCTTCCTTGAACTTTGCTTGTTTCAAGAGATCGTCCACATGAAACGTCATGATGTAATTCACCAGATCTTTGGGTAAATTGCCCATCCATCCCAACCGTTTGTTGCGTTCGTTGTAGTGTTGAAAGATCAAAGGAATCTTGAACGTTTGGTAGCCTTGA
>JACCEC013021152.1_pt1 | contig 11873 bp, 8 predicted proteins | sample 7450121 | NCBI WGS metagenome assembly JACCEC01 (sample SAMN15323455, study PRJNA562643) | freshwater metagenome | isolation source: river surface water | place: USA:Blue River Watershed | collected 2017-08-18 | reverse complement strand
GCCTAACCCAAGTGGTGTTCCGTCCGGAGAAGTACCCGCAAATCGCCGAGGCCGCGAGCGGGCTGCGAAGCGAAGACGTCATCCGCATCACCGGAACCGTGGAAGCCCGCCTGACCGGCACGGAAAACACCAAACTCGCGACGGGCGCCATCGAGGTGACTGCGCAACATCTCGACGTGCTGAATAAGGCGGACGTGCCGCCATTCCCGCTGGATTCTACCGTAGCGAATGAGGATCTCCGGATGACCTACCGGTACTTGGACCTGCGTCGAAGCGAAATGTCGCGGAATCTGAAGCTTCGCCATCGGGTGGTGAAGTCCACGCGCGACTATCTGGATGAGCGCGGGTTCCTCGAAATCGAGACCCCGATTCTTTCGAACCCCACTCCCGAGGGTGCGCGCGATTTCCTCGTGCCTTCTCGTCTGAACCCCGGTTCGTTCTACGCCCTTCCTCAGGCGCCTCAGCAGTATAAGCAACTGCTTCAGGTCGGGGGGCTTGAAAAGTATTTCCAAATAGCTCGCTGCTTCCGCGACGAAGATCTTCGCGCGGACCGTCAGCCCGAGTTCACCCAGATCGATATCGAGGCGTCCTTCGTGACCGACAAAGACATTCAAGACCTCATCGAAGGTTTGCTGAAACGGATCTTTAAGGAGACGCGGCAGGTCGATATTCCCACGCCGTTTCAACGGATGACGTTCAATGAAGCGATGAACCGGTTTGGGTCGGACAAACCCGATACGCGGTTTGGGGTGGAGTTAACGGACGTCACCGAGGTGTTTACGGAGACTTCGTTCAAGGTGTTCCGCTCGGTTTTGGATAACAAGGGCGTGATCAAGGCCATCAATGCGAAGGGCGCAGCCACCTTGCTTTCAAAAGAGCAGCTCAAGAAATGGGAAGAGTGGGTGAAGACGGAGTTGGGGGCCAAAGGCTTGGCCTATATCCGATTCAAGGACGGCGAATGGGAATCCCCGATCATCAAGTTTTTCTCGGAAACCGAGAAAGCCGCTCTTGCCGCGCGCATGCAGTTTGAAGAGGGGGATGTTCTTTTCTTTGGCGCGGATCAATGGACTCCGGCTTGTGAGATTTTGGGTCGTGTTCGGTTGCGCGTGGGTGACCTTCTGGGACTTCGTTCCGATGAGAAGTTGAACTTCTTGTGGGTGGTTGATTTCCCCTTGTTGGCATTCAGTGCGGAGGACAACAGCTGGGTGGCGGTGCATCATCCGTTCACACGTCCACACGCGGAGGATGCAGCGCGTTTGGGGACGCGGGAGGGACTCGATTCGTTGCGTGCAGTGGCGTACGACGTGGTGTTGAACGGCGTTGAGTTGGGTGGGGGATCCATCCGTATCCACGAGAAAGAGTTACAGTCTCAGCTCTTCAATGTTCTTGGGATCGGGGAGGAGGAGCAAAAGGTGAAGTTTGGACACATCCTCAAGGCCTTCAGCTTTGGCGCGCCACCCCATGGCGGAATCGCGCTCGGATTGGATCGCTTGGTCATGCTGATTTGCGGTGCTGCGAGCATCCGCGAAGTGATTGCCTTTCCGAAAAACAATCGCGGCGTCGATCTGATGACGCAGTCGCCGACGGAGGTCGAGTTGAAGCAGTTGCGAGAACTCGCCATTCGGTCAACGGTGGTTCAACCGCCGCAGGCCTAAGTCTTAATCCGAGGCTCCATGAATTCGCCCGCACGGCCAGCGCTGACATGCCTGCCGTTTGCGGGCGTTCTTCGTTTTGCTCTAGTCGCTGCGCTCTCTGGTTTGCTGGTCTCAGGTCAGGCTCAAGTCGCTAAATCAAAAGAGTTTAAGCTTCCATTTAACTTGCGTTGGAGCGAGTCTGCGGAGCGGATTGAGAAGGCGCTTTCCGCAGCAAAAGCTCGCGTTGTTCAGCGTCGCGCTGTTCGAGGAGGAAAAGAGGCGTGGGACATTGAAGGAATTGCGGCGGATCAAATGCCTGGGTTGAAGAAATCGGTTTTCTCCTTCAAGCAAGGGGTGCTGGTCGGGATTGAACTTCAGTATTCGGACGATAAGTGGCCTGAAGATCAGTACGGCGAAATGATGAGCGAGTTTCGGAAGCGAATCAACGAACGCTACGGCGAAGGTCAGTTGCTCGCTCGAAAGACGGAAGAACTCGGGGAAATCCGACAAACTATCGTCGGCCACAAATGGCAAGTGGCGAACACTTCCCTGAAACTGGTTTATTTTTCGGCGGTCGACAAACGGTACGCACTTCGAACGGTGAGCCTTCATTACGCCAGCGAAGGTTTTTGAATCCATTAAACCTCTCTCGTGACATACGGGTGCTTGGGTGAGCGAGGCTCGGATTCACGCTGGACTAGAATCATGCTGACGGGCGAGGTGAGCGTTCGCTTTTGAAGCAATCTTTGGAAGCGTTGGGTCCCCTTCTCCCTTTTCAACCTCAACTCGCCCTTTGAATCCCCTTTCAGACGCTTCAGCAGGGGCCCTTGGGTTCGACCTGTTCGGGGTTTCAAACCGTTCTAAAGGGGCGGCAGGGGCACTCCACGCTCGCGCAACATCCGTTCAATGGATGCGACATCATCGTGCGGCAGGCGCTTGCGCTGGTACTTCCGCCAGAGGATGTCTCGCAGCTCGAGAAGATCGTCGTCTGACGGGCTCTCAAAGTAGGTCCAGACTTCTTCGCTTTTGGCCTTGGATTGAAACTTCCATTTTCCGGCGAAGCGTTCGGCGCGAACCTCCACTTTCTCTCCTTCCTCGTTCACTCGTTTCCAGACGTGGATGTTTCGCATGCGGTCAGTTTGGTTGACTTGTTCACAACTCTGAGAAGATAGAAATTTTTAAACCCGACATTCTTCTTCTTCTTCTTACTGGGAATAACTTCGATTTTCCGTGCTCCACAGCGAACACAGAAGGATTCCACGGGAAAAACAACCTGTGAACAAGCGGCGCACAATCGTGAATGGGTCCCCAATAACTGCAGGGGGAGGTTGATTGCCGACAAAAACTCACGGTCATTCAGAAGTTATTCACAGGTTACCCGCAGGCCCTGAATGCTCCCAAGAACGAAGGTTCAGCGCCTCAGTTGCCGCCGCTGCTTCTGCCTCTTTTTTGCTTCGCCCCGTCCCTCGGCCGAGCTCTTGTCCTTCCCAAAGGATGCGGGATGTGAACATCTTCGCGTGCTCGGGTCCGAACTGGTCCACGACTTCATACTGGGGACTTCTTGGAGCGAGAGATTGAAGGATTTCTTGGAGACGTCCCTTGGGGTTTGATGAGGCATCGTCAACGCGCAACGCTTCGAGATGATCGCGGGAAGTTTGAAGCACGATCCGGCGGACGGTCACATAATCGGAGTCGAGATAAATGGCGCCCATCAAGGCTTCGAAAGCATCCGCAAGGGAAGAGGGACGTTCACGGCCACCGTTAGCTTCTTCCCCTTTTCCTAACATTAAAAAACGGCCTAAGTCCAACATTCGAGCGTAGTTGGACAATCCTTCACGAGAAACAAGGCGTGCCCGAATCTTCGTTAGTTGACCCTCAGAACACTGAGGGTAGTGGTCAAAGAGATATTCCGTAAAGACAAGCTGAAGGACGGCGTCTCCAAGAAACTCAAGGCGTTGATTGTCAAAATGGTGGCGCTGCGTTTCGTGCCCAAGACTGGGGTGCGTGAGAGCCTCCGCTAAAAGTAACGGGTTCCTGAACTTGTAGTTCAACCGTTCTTCCAACGGGTTCATTCGAGGTCGAGTTTAGGCTTACTGGAGCGCTTGTTGAATAACAGTGCGAGCGGCGTCCAAAGCGTGAGCGAGTTTCGGCGCATCCTTCCCAGCGCCGCGAGCGAAGTCGGGGCGGCCACCACCTTTACCACCGACGATGGGCGCGATGGACTGGATGATTTTTCCGGCAGAAATCCGACTTGTTAACGAGTTATTCACAAGGGCAGCGAGGTTAACTACGCCGCCGCTTGTGCTGCCGAGGACTGCGACACCGGCAAACTTTGCTTTCATGGATTCGAGCACCGCTTGGAGCTCGTCGCCGGTGGCGTCAGCGACTTCGGCGACAAGAACGGGGATGCCGTTGACCGGAAGGGTGCTGGATTCGAGACGGGCTGCGGTGGCTGCGGCCTCACGGCGTTGGAGGGTTTCGAGGTCTTTCTCGAGCTGTTTTTGGCGTGCGAGGAGCGCATCGAGCTTTTTGTCCAAATCCGGGAGAGGAGTGCCGATTTTTGCGGCAACGTTTCGGAGCCGGTCTGCGTCGGTTTGGGCGTGTTCGAGAGCGGCCCATCCAGCGATGGCTTCGATGCGGCGGATGCCCGCGGCGATCGCGCTTTCGGACACGACGCGGAAGGCGCCGATTTCGCCGGTGGCGCGCGTGTGCGTGCCGCCGCAGAGTTCCATGGAGAATCCGTTCAACGCACCGGATTGGCCGCCGATTTGAACGACGCGGACGCGGTCGCCGTATTTGTCGCCGAAGAACTGGAGAACGTCGGGTCGCTCTTTGATTTCGGCGTAGGGCCGTTCACTCCAGGAGACGGAGCTATTTTCGAGGATGCGTTCGTTGACGAGGCGTTCGACGTCTTTCAGTTGCGAGACGGAGAGGGCGGCGCCGGCAAAATCGAACGTGAGTTTTTCGGGGCCGACGTAGGACCCTTTTTGTGAGGTTTCGGTGCCGATGACTTCGCGGAGCGCCCAGTGGAGGAGATGGGTCACGGAGTGATGCCGTTCCATGCCGAGGCGGCGTGCGGCATCGACACGGATGGTCACGCGGGAACCGGGTTCAGGAGCGTCTGGATCGTCGAGAAAATGCAGGAACGTTTCGCCGTTTTTGCGGGTGGAACTGAAGCGCCAGCTGGAGCTGCCGGTCCGGATTTCGCCGGAGTCCCCGAGTTGTCCACCGAGTTCGGCATAAGCGGGTGAGGCATCCAAAATGACGGCGGTACGCTCTTTGAGCTGAACGACTTCCAGTACAGAGCTTTCCGTTTCCAAACGATCGAAGCCGACGAATTGGGTCGGCGTCATGGTTTCGATTTGGGAGAGCTCGATGACTTGTTTTTTCTGAGCGGCGCGGGCGCGTTGCCGTTGCTGTTCCATCAATGCTTCAAAGCCGGCGTGATCGACGGTGAGGCCGTCTTCGCGGGCCATGAGTTCGGTGAGATCCACGGGGAACCCGTATGTGTCGTACAGGGTGAATGCGAAGTCACCGGAGATGCGGGCTTCGCGGGCTGCTCTGGCGCGAGCGGACTCTTGGATGAATAGGGCGATGCCGCGGTCGAGGGTTCGGTTGAAGGATTCTTCTTCGCGTTGGAGGGTCTCTTGAACGAACTTGAGGCGGGAGCGGAGTTCGGGGAAGACGTCGCCCATGGTTCGGGCGAGGACGGAGCTGAGTTTGTAAAAGAACGGTTCGGTGAGGCCGATGACGCGGCCGTAGCGAATGGCGCGGCGCAGGATACGGCGCAGCACATAGTTACGATCGGTGTTGCCTGGCACAATACCGTCCGCCACCGCGAAGGAAAGGGTGCGGATGTGGTCGGCGATGACGCGGAATGCGACGTCGGTTTTTTCCTGATCTGAGACAGGGACGAGGGAGCCGTCGGGTTGAGAGACGGGGAGGGTTGAGCCGTATTTGAGACCGCTGAGGCGTTCGATTTCGTCGAACAGCGGGCGGAAGACATCGGTTTCGTAGTTGGAGATGCGCGCGTCGGCGAAGTTGGCGAAGTTGTTAGTGCCTTGGATGATGGAGCAGACGCGTTCGAACCCCATGCCGGTGTCGACGTGTTTGGAGGGGAGCGGCGAGAACGAGCCGTCGGGATTTGCGTTGAACTGGATGAAGACGAGGTTCCAGATTTCGATGCACTGGGCGGAGCCTTGGTTGACGAGGGCGCCTTTGGTATCGCCGAGGGGGGTGAGATCGACGTGGAGTTCGGAGCACGGGCCGCAGGGGCCGGTGTCGCCCATCATCCAGAAGTTGTCTTTTTTGTTTCCGTTGACGATGTGGGAATTGGGGTCGAGGCCGACGGACTGGAACAGAGCGGCCCAGATTTCCCATGCTTCTTGATCGCGTTCCGCGGGATCGCCTTTGGAAGCGTCGGGTTGGTAGATGGTTGCGTAGAGGCGGTTTGCTGGGAAGCCCCAGCGTTTGACGATGAGTTCCCACGCCCATTCGATGGCTTCTTTTTTGAAGTAATCGCCGAAGGACCAGTTCCCCAGCATTTCGAAGAACGTGTGGTGGTAGGTGTCGAGGCCGACGTCTTCGAGGTCGTTGTGTTTGCCACCGGCGCGGATGCATTTTTGGGTATCGGCGGCGCGGGTATCGGCGCCTGGGATGGCGTTGGCGCGGGACGAGGCGTCGGGCAGGGTTTGGCCCAGAAAGATGGGCACGAACTGATTCATCCCTGCGTTGGTGAAGAGGAGGTTGGGTGAATCGGGGAGGAGGCTGGACGAGGGGACGATGGAATGGCGTTTCTCGCGGAAGAAATCGAGGAACGACTGCCGGATCTGCGACGACGTGAGCATGGGATGGAGAGGCGCCGTGGAATAGGCGCAGGATGAGTTGGTTACAGGGCGAGTGAAGGGTCTTCGGCGAGGAGCTCTCCGAGGGTGGGCCAAGCTTCGTCGTCGAGGGATTGGAATGCGTGGAGGTAAACTTTCACGAGTTCGGGATCGAAGTCTTTGCGGAGGGAGGCGACGACTTCGGCGAGTTTTTCTTTGGGAGGCGCTTCGGGGAGTTCGTCGATGGTGCCGTTTTCTTCGTGGGCGATGCCGAGACCGTCGAGGAACGCGCAGAGGAGTTTGCTATGGGCGCCGACGAGCCAGATTTGGAGGACTTGGGCAGCGAGGGCGTTGTTCGTGCGCATCGCGAGGTGGGTGGCGATGTATTTAAACTGTTCGGCTTTGGGTTTTCGTTCGAGGAAGACGGGCCGGAGTTTGCGGAACTCGGAGACAGAACGAATGGCGGCTTTGTAGAGGGGTTTTTCGTTGGCGTGAAGGTGTGCGAAAAGGGAGTCTAGGACGGAGGCGGGAAGGCGTGCGAAAATCTCGTTCGGCGTATGCATAAAGGGAACCCTGAAGCGTAGAAGGGGGAGGGTTCCGTTCAAGCACGGGAAATGAGGGGTGGGCCGAACCGAGTGTGGGGAGGAGTCCGTGTGGGCGGCATTGCCGGTTGGGGGAAACGGGTTCAGAAAGAGGGATGGAAAAAGCGTTGCACTGGTTTCGGCGTGATTTGCGGCTGGCGGACAATACGGCGTTGAACGCGGCGGTTCGTCGTTCGGGGGTGGTTTACACGGTGTATGTGGCGAGTGCGTGGACGGGGACGCATGCGTGGACGGGGCCGGGGCGTCAGGCGTTCTTGAGTGCGTGTTTGCGGGTGTTGGGAGCGGGGGTGAAGGCGGCGGGGGGATGTTTGGTTCATCGGCGGGGTGATGCGGTGACGGAGGTGGTGCGATTGGCGGCGGAGTTGGGGGTTGATGTGGTGTATGCGAATCGGGATCCGGATCCGTTTGGGCGCGAGGTGGAGAAGCGGTTGGCGGCGGCGTTGGAGCGGGATGGACGCAAGCTGTTGCTATTCAAGGATGCGGCGATGCATGAGCAGGAGGAGGTGTTGACGGGTTCGGGGACGTCGTTCCGCGTGTTTACGCCCTATTCTCGGGCGTGGTTACGGTTGCCGAAGGCGGTGCCGGGGGGGCGGGTGACGCAGCTTGCGCCGTTGCCGGCGAATGTTGCGGCGGGTGCGGCACCGGATTTGGCGGCGTGGGGTTTGGAGGATGATGGGACGGTGTTGCCGGTGGCGGGAGAGGATGCGGCGTTGGCGCGTGTGGAGCGTTTTGTGGATGCGCGGGTGTTTGGGTACGCGGATGCGCGGGATTTGCCGGCGTTGGAGGCGACGTCACGGATTTCGCAGGATTTGCGGTGGGGAACGGTCTCGATTCGGGAGGTGTTCCGGCGGGTTCAGGAGCGGATGCGTGGGGCGACGGTGGAGCAGCAGCGGAATGCGCAGGTGTTCATCGCGGAGTTGTGTTGGCGCGAGTTTTATTTTCAGACGCTGTGGTTTCATCCCGAGGTTTTGGATGTGGAGTTTCAGGAGCAGTTTCGCGGGATGCCGTGGGAGACGGATGGGGAGCGATACGTTCGGTGGTGTGAGGGGCGGACGGGATTTCCGATTGTGGATGCTGGGATGCGGGAGTTGCGTGCGACGGGATTTGTTCACAACCGGGTTCGGATGATCGTGGCGATGTTTCTGACGAAGGATTTGCACCTTGATTGGAGGATGGGTGAGAAGTGGTTCCAAAAGAGGCTATTGGATGGCGAGATTGCGTCTAACAATGGGGGTTGGCAGTGGAGTGCAGGCACGGGTACGGATGCGGCGCCATATTTTCGGATTCAGAATCCGTGGACGCAGACGGGGCGGTATGATGCGGACGGGGTGTACATTCGGCGATGGGTGCCGGAGTTGGCTGATGTGTCGCCGCGGCGTTTCGCGGAGCCTCCGGTGGGAGGGGTGCCGCTGCATCCGGATTATCCGTTACCGATGCTAGACCATGCGCGGGAACGAGATCGCGCGATGGACCATTACAAGGGGCATCTCGCGACGGTGAAGAAATCGCAGTGACGGGATGCGGGTTTAGCGCGGCGTTTTGCGGCTTGCCGCGATGGTTTGACGTTCAGCGGCACTGAGGCCGGGCGCGGTTTGAAGCCAGTTGAGTGCGCCTTTCGCATCTCGGGTGGCCCAAAGGGCGTAGGTCGACTGGAGCGTTTGCGTGCGTTGCGCGCCGCCTCCCATGGTCATGGCCCACGCGGTGGCTGCTTGAGGGTCTTGAATGCTTGTGCGGCCTACGAAGGCGGCAACGGCGGCGTCGCGCGACGAGCCCTTCGGGATTTCGTCCAACCATTTTGCGGAGGACGCAACGTCTCGTCGTGCCCATTCGCGAACGACGGCGCTGTAGGCGGCATCGCGTCCGGCGCCTTCGGGGAGCGAGGCAGCCCATTTTGCGGAGGCGGCGGGATCGCCTTTGGCGAGGATGGACGCGACGGAGCCGACGGCTCCGGGGACGGAGTTGGGCGAGACTTCGTGGATGAGTTTGACGGCTTCGTCGGTGGAGCGTTTGGCGACGGCGTCGATGACTTGTTGCAGGGCGGCGTATTTTGCACCGCCTTCGGGCATGCGTCGGGCGAGGTCGAGGGCGTTGGCGGAATCTTGAGCGGCGAGGACGCCGGCGATGCGGCCGGTGAGCGCTGATTTTTCCGCGCTCTCTTTCATGCCGAGCACGTAGTCGAAGGCTTTATCGGGGTTGGAGAGGGCGGCGCTGTTGATGATTTCCGACAGGAAGTATTCGCGTTTTTGTCCGGGCTCGAGTTGGGTTGCCCAGCGTAACGAGTTGACGGGATCCATTTTGCCGAGGGCGGAGAGGAAGCCGTGGGCAAAGTAGCTTTTCACTTCGTCACCGGAGGTGAGGCGGGCGAGGCCGGAGGCGGGGTCGATTTCTGCCCAGCGCCGTGCGAGCGCGCGCATGGCGATGGAGTCTTTTGATTCGGCGACGGCGGTCCAAGCGTCTGCGAGTTCGTCTTTGGAGATGAGCGAGACGCGTTGGTAGGTGAGGAGGTAGCGGCGCAGGTCGCTCTTTTCGTTTTGAACGTCGGCGATGAGGTTGATTTTTTCTTTGAGGGGAAGGTCGGCGGGGTTGCGGTCGCGCAGGGTTTTGCGGAGTTCTTCTTCGACGCTACCGAAGAGGGAAGCTTGGGTTTCGGCGTCGAAGCCGGGATCGCCTTGGGGGTTGGTCGCGGTTTCTTCGATGCGTTCGGGGGGCTGCGGTTGAGAGGCGAGCGTGAATCCGACGCCTCGGAGATCGGGATCGTCGTCGAGGAAGGAGCGCAGGGCGCGACCGGCGGGAATCCCGAGTGCGAGTGCGCCGATGAGCGAGAGCGGCCGCGCGTATTTTGCGATGAAGGAGGGAGCGGGCACGGCGTTTAGCGGGCGGGTTTATTTTTCTTTTGGTCGCTCACCATTTGAAGGGTTTTGAGGAGATCCTCACGATCTTTGGGCTGAAGGCCTGGGCTGCTTTGAATCCAGAGACGAGCGCCTGCTTCATCCTTACGGGCCCAACCGGCTGCGGCTGCCTGAAGTTCTTGTGTCCGGAGTGCGGGGTCGGGAAGTCCGCTGGCGAGGTGCGCGGCTTTCTCGGGGGATGCGGCGGAGACGGCGCGGAGCGAGCGGACGGCGATATCTTTTTGCGCGGCGTCAGGGTTAGCCGTGCGGAGAGCGGCGGCGGCGATGCCGAACACTTTTTCTGCTTCGGGAGCGGCGATGCCTCTGCTGTTGAGGAGCATTTTAAACGCGGCGGCTTGTTCAGTTTGGGGAAGGTTTCTCGCCCACTCGTAAGGGCCGTTGGGAGACATTTGTTTCCAACTTTGGATAAGGGGATAGGCGAACGCTTCGCTTTTGGTTTCGAGCGCTTTGCGGGCGGCGCCGCCAGGGTCGATCTCGGCCCAGCGCCGTGCGAGGGCGCGGATGGCGACGGTGTCCCCTTTTTTAGCGTCAGCCATGGCGGCTTCCATGGCTCCGTCCAGTTCTTTGACGCCCATGAGTGAGGCGAGCTGGTAGGTGACTGCGTACTGTTTGGTTTCGTTCTTGAGCTTGGTTGCGCGTTGGAAGAGGGGCACTAAGCGGTCGGAAGGGATGGTTTTTGCAGCGCCAGCCGTGGAGGTGTGGAAGCCTGCGACTCCCCTCCCCTCCCCTGCTTTTCCGGAGCCACGCCCTCCGCCAGCGCTGGCCACGGTGCCGGCTTCGGCGGTCGCGCCGGATCCTGGAGTCCCTGGTTCGTGACGCGTGGGTGGGAGGAGAGCGCCCAAGACGATGCCGCCGCCGAGCATCAGGAGGAGCGGCATGAGTCTTCCTCCGGCGACAGTGGCTTTTTGGCTGAGGGATTGGCTCATGGGTTAGAACGTTTCTTTGAGCAGAAACGTTACCAGAACGTGGGTTGCCTGCGCCGCTTAGGGGTGGGACGCAGGCTGTTCGAGGACGCGTTGATTGCGGCTGGCGCTACTTTTTCGGAGCGTCGAACTGCACCCAATCGAGGTTCATCAAACCGCCTTTACCCGGGTTCTTGAAGACAGCGACGACGTCGGCGCGGGAGTCGACGGGTGTGATGGGAGCGGACTTCAGTTCCACCCATTTGTCCCAGCCGCCGGTTGGATCGACGTGGATGGTTGCGAGCAGTGCGCCTTGAACGTTGCCTTGTCGGAACTCTACGTCGCCGCCGATTCCTCCAGAGGCCACGCGAATGGTGAAGCCGCCCACGTCCTTGAGCGGCACGGAAGGAAAGTTTGCAGAGTGACCGTCCCCGATTCCTCCGAGGAATTTGTTCCCGCTGGATCCGCTGCCGGAGAGGACTTTGCAACCGACGGGTTGTGTGGCGCCTTCTGCTTCGGCGCGGCGGCCGCGCAAGCGGATGACGGTTTTGGTGGTGAGCGGACCGGCGGTTTCGCGTCCGTTATCGGTATAGGACGCTTCGAGTTCGCCGATGCGCACGCCACCGTCTTTGGAGGCGGTGATTTCACCGGAGAGGCCGCGGACGGTTTGTGGACCGCCTTTGCCGGGTTCGAGGGTGAAGATCCACGAGACCATTTGGGCGATTTCGTCGGACGTGTGTTGTGGGTGGGCGAGCATGGGGATTTGGCCCCAGACGCCTTGGCTGCCGTTGCGGACGCGTTGGATGGATGCTTCGAGGGCTCCGGATTGGCCACGGTATTTCGCGGCGATTTCGGTGAGGGCCGGACCGACGACTTTTTGGTCAACGGCGTGGCAGTTGAAGCAATCGCTTTGGCGCATGAGGGCGAGGCCGGGATCCACGCGTTGTTTGTCGTCGGCGTTCTTGAGCCAACGGGCATCGACCATGGCTTTCAGCCCCATCAT
>JACCEC012473562.1_pt1 | contig 11873 bp, 15 predicted proteins | sample 7450121 | NCBI WGS metagenome assembly JACCEC01 (sample SAMN15323455, study PRJNA562643) | freshwater metagenome | isolation source: river surface water | place: USA:Blue River Watershed | collected 2017-08-18 | reverse complement strand
TGTTGGTTAAGGTTATGTTCTGGCATAATACAGATCAAAAATGGCTTGCAAAAGAATATCCATATTATCTTTCAGAGCTTCAGAGATATTTTATGAAGTTCTGTACTACTAAGGCTGTTGCACAAAGATTTATTGATAAGGTTAATCTCCACGCATAAAAAAACAAAACCCTCCCGAATAAGGAGGGTTTTTTATTATCCCCATTTGTCTCTAAAGTTTTTTTCCAGAGCAAATGTATGTTTCATGTAATCGCCTGACTGATGTAATATTTTATGAGATCTTTGCCCCATATGATTAACTAAAGATCCACCCACCAATGCATGTTTACAGCCCTTTTCTTGTAGCCGCTTTGTAATATCATTGTCTTGGAAGAAAAAAGAGAACTGTTCATCTAAAGGAAATATCCATTCTCTTACACTCTTTTTCATTACCCAACACCACCCGCAGAATGTATAGACAACATCAAAGCCTTCCACTACTTTTGTTATTGGTGTATATCTATGTTTAATTTCCCAATAAGGATTTAAGCCAAACTGTTCTGTTGGGGATCTTGGAGATGCTGTATCAAGGTTATGGCTTTCAAACGCCGCCTTCATTTTTGTCCACCACCCCTTATTAAAGTTCACATCATTATTTGACACTGCTGTAAAATCGCACTCACAATATTCCGCCCCGATATTTAAATATGTATTATAATTAAAAGGAATATCTGGAACAATATAATGATCTACATCATATTTATATTGTGAATTTTTATTTGATTCTACTAAGATAATATTAAACTCATTGCTTTCAGAATTCTTTAAACTACTGATTGCATTTTGTGTCATCTTGTATATTTCGTTGTCACTGGTATTTGATAAGAATATTACATCTACTTCTTTCACTGATTCTTTTTCGCCCCGCTTTTATTTAGGCCCCAGGATATTTATAACGAATGTCTTGTAAAATGATAAGGCAAACTCTTGATTGCTTTTTCTGTTTCTATATTTAAATAAGAACTAAACAACTCATTATTAATATGATATCTTTTTACTGGATTTTTAATTAACCATTTATCTTGTTCTTTAGTTGGTTGTGTAGCTATTAAAATATCATCTACACAAATTTTTATTGCTCCAGCTTTTAATAATATATCAGAAGAATAATCAGATATATACGGATCAATATTTAATTTAGCTAGTATATATCTTTCAAATAAATAATGTCTAGGAAGGGTTGGAGAACAGCTGCCATCCGTGAACAAATAACCAATATATTTTTGTTCTACGGGAAATAAAGATATAAGCTTTTCACTTTCTTCTATAGCTTTTTTTATAAGGGTGGAATTTGAAATACTACTAAGAGGCATTATTTCGTTTGATTTTTCTATTTCACTTTTATAGAATTTGTATGCATTATATTTAGCAAAAGAAGAACAGGACAATATGTTGTACTGTTCTTCAAGTTTGCTAACTTCATCAATATCGTTTTTTGAATCTGCCAATAACATCTGATGAAAGAGGATGGCAGCAAAAGGATTAGTCTCCAACCCGACCCTTATAATATGGATGACCTACAGTACCGAAGAAATTTCTATAATATTCTTCTGCTACTTGAGGGGGTAACATTTCTCTGATACCTTTGAGATATTTTGATTGCACTTCTCCACTTTCAATGTCTCTTAATGTTATATCATTAAGTGAAATATGACGAGGACTAAATACTTCTATATTAAACTTGAGTCTATCTGGATTTTCTTCGTAACCTGTAATCTCACCTATAGCACTGGAGATATTTTTTAAGGTCTTTTGATTTAGTCTTTCAAGTTCTAAATCAACTGTGGAGCCTCTTTTAACAACTCTAATCCAACCAAAATTGAATATTGCATGGTTTCTTGGATCTTTGAGTCCTGCAATTAATGATTCAGTTTGTTTATTATATTCTTCGTGATCTTCTTCTAATGGTCTATTTCTATGCCTAAGATAGCGAAGATAAGATTCTATATCATAATCTTCTTTTGTTAAACCATTATCGATCAAATATTTATAGTAGTCTTCAAGAATAGGATCATCATATAATGAATCAAGCAAATGACCTGCAGTATATGAATTATGGACTTGTTCAGAATCATCATCTAAATCATATGGGTCAAAACCTAATCTGCCTAATATTTCTTGTTCTGCTAATTGTTCGTGTCCAACATCGCCAACATCACCATCGGCATATTGAGCATTCCCATAATCATCTATCCAATATTCACCTGATTGAGCATGCCAGTTTTGCTCTTCGTCTTCATCTTCGTTATATGCTTTGCGAATATTTTGATCAATATTATCTGCTAATCGGAAGTTGCCAAATTTGTCTGCTGATTTTGCTTGATGAACTTTAACATCTAGGGCAGTTTTGATTAACTTACCATCAATAATCCAATATGATTTCTTTTTTCTTTTATTGTATTTTGAATATGCGATAGCCCAAGCAGTGGATTCTCTATCTTTTTTTGATTTATTTGGATAGAAAGATTTATCAGCAAGCATCTTTTCTACCATATCGTGAACTGGTTTTGGCATAATATTTTCCTAAGGATTAATAATGATAATTTCAATTACATTATAAATATTCCCTGGAAAACGAGTCAGACAGAAAAAAGCTGGGGGACAAAAAGGACCCCAGCTTTTTTTGGTTTGATGAAGTTTTCCTAGCCTTCTTCTACAAACTCAACCCCAAGTTGTTTTAAATAATTCCAATAAGGCTCATTATCTTCTGGTTTTGGTTCAGGGCCAGCAAGTAATGGAATGACTTCATCTCTGATAAAACTTTCAAAGCCAATTGGATCAAATTCAAGCTCAATCCACTTGAAAGAACCTTTAAGTGCTGCAGTTGAATTATAGTTTACTGCAAATTGAGATGGAGAAAATACAATCAGCCCAAGTTGGTTTATATTCTTCAATGATAAACCGTCTTTGAATGGATTCAGAATGCCATATGCGTAAGCATTTAACTGCAATGCATATTTTTTGTTTAATGTAGGTTCAACATCACAAGTTTTAAAATCAATTACAGCTGCACCATCTTCTCTTGTAAGGATAGAATCAATTTTTCCATTTATAGAAACTTCAATATCTGGATAATCTGGATTTCTTATTGGTTTGCATTTAACCCATGCGTCTGAATGAGTAATGGTTCCAGCTGGTAAGCTTTTGTCAATAGTAGAAATATCAACATTTTCGTAATTCTTTTTGATAAGAGAATCGATTACATTGAAAATCTTTGGCATAGAAAACGGTGGTCTTTTAATACCTTGACGATACTTTTGATAAAATCCCCATTTTGATTCTGTATATAAAAATGCAAAATCAGATGGACTTATGAAAATAGTTTGCATGAATAACCTCTGTATAAATCATATCATACCAGTGTATCGATGCAAGCTAATTGACAACATTTATTAAATTGGTAAAATATATTTGATGATAAATCATCGATATCGAAATGAGGTTATATAACAATGTCAGATGAAACAGTAGAAGTTGTTGAGGACGTAGTAGATGCTGATGTAGTAGTTGCTGATGTCGCAGAGGATCAGCCAACTGTTACCCATGAGCAGTATCTTGAGCTTGTTGCTATGCGTCAATCAGTTTTGGAGCTTAAGGCACAGAAGTCGGAAGTCCTTGAGTTTGTCATGGTAGCTCAGCAGTATGCATCGCAACTTCAAGCCGCACAAGAGCGTTTGAATCTTCTTAATGATGCAATTAATGAGAATACTACCGCACTTCAAGATCAAATGCGAAGTGTTGTTGAGCCACTTGGTATTTCCGGTGAGTTTACAATTACAGATACAGAGCCACATTACGTTGTTTCTAATGTACCACAGGCTCCAGCTGAAGGCTAATTATTTCTTCAACAATTTAAAAAGCAGATCGAAAGATCTGCTTTTTTTATATTTTTATTATTGGATAAAAAGATTCAGAAGTTATCAATCCAACTCTGTTTGAAGATAAATCCACAGAAACATCCCAAAGCTTTGTAAAAACCACTCGTTCTCTTTTTATTTGCAAGTAATCAGAGACGCATTCTGCAAAAAAATCATTTAATTTCCATAGTTCTGGAATTTGTTCTAGATAGTTAGCCATATTTAAAGTTTGTTTTAAATATGAAATATAAGGGTGTTGTCCAAAGTCTTCATCGTCTCTGAAATCAACAATTATAATCCTACTCATAAGCTATTCCTTTTTTGTTTTAGCTTTTTTCTTTGCTTCCTTTATTGCTTCCTTTTCATTTTTCTCATTTCTATATGCTTCTTTAGGATGTTTGAATCTTTTGATTTCAACTTCTATTCTTGGATTTTCTTTATCGTAATGAATCATGTGTTCGCCATTATCAACCCAATGGATCCACATATCATCTTTAATAATTCCGTGAGCCTGAATAATATCTCCATTTGCCTGTTGATATCCGCATTCATCACCTACAATCCATGAATCTAAATAAACTTTTAACTTAATAGAAATACCAAAATCAATTGGATCATAACCATTATCTTTCCAAATAGATTCACAATATTCTTTACAATGCTTTTCATATTTTTCATATAATAAAGAAGGCAAGATTCTAGTAAAACCTCCTCGTCTTACTACTCTTTGTGAAGTTTTTTTGGTTGCTGGTCTGCCTGGAATCGAAAAAGAAAGAATTAAAGTGCCATCGGATAAATCCTCAAGCACTTTATTTTTATCTGTATTTTCTTGAAATGAATAAATAAAGGATAGATGTTCAGGCATATCCTATTTATACATTTTATTAAGAAAATGATGTCAAAATTGCACTACTGTTGAAGAATGCATTGAATTCTATAGTAGCTGTAATAATGGAGTTTTGTTGCATAGAAAATTCCATTTTAGAAATTACAAATGCTGAACCTAAATTTAGATTTTTAAAACTTCCATTGTCTGCCACTGCAACTCCTATGTTGCCCAAATTATATCCAAGAAAACCAGCACTTTGATATGAACCATTCATCGGAGCTGTAATTGATTGAATTATGGGAGCATCATCAGTTGCGTCTCCTGGTGAGTTGTAACCTGTTGTTAGATATAAATATTGTGCAGGCGTTAGTGCTATTTTGACATTACCAGTTGCGTTATATCCTCTGATTGAAAAATAAGGATTTTGAGATTGAGTTAAAAAATAATTTTTATCTATATCAAAATTAATATTTATATCTCCTGATATGATAGGAAATTTGCTGTAAAGAGATCCATCACTTGTTGTATATGACAATTCGCCAAAATAAAAGTAAGTGTCATAAAACCTGGCAGTCCTTGCAGTTAAATCAACTAAGCCTGATTCATTGTATGAAGCAACATCTAATGGATAATCTCCTTCAAAATTAGTAATCACCTTAACTGCATCTGTGTTAACTTGCAGCTGAGCACTCTTCATTAAATATGTTGTTAGTGTATCTGTTCCGGCTTTAGGTTGTCTCTGTGATAATATAACATTTGAAACTAAATTAAACAAATCATTGAATTCGCTGGTTGCGCTTACAATCACCGGACCAGAAATTGAAGAAGTATAGTAGAGTGCTCCTACGTCCATCACACGCACTCCAATGTCTCCTTGAATCATACTTTTATTTGCAGCGTCTTGTACTTTCGATTGGGTAAAACTTTCTGCTAACACATAGTTATAGCCAGGAATTGTTAATTTGTACCAGTTTGCTAAATATCTGCTATTGAGTAAGGGCATAATTTCTCCTAAAAGTTGCTTGCATATGTTTCAAACTTCACTCTTAATGAAGGTAATGAACCAGAATCCATTGTCAAATTAAAATCTGAAGTTGCATTTACCAAACCAACTTTAAACATTCTTCCGTCTGCAATTCCTATTGAACAATTAACTTTTTCTTTAATTAGTTGCATGAAATTTTGACCAGGTAAAACTCTATTCAGGTCGTTTTTTGTAGGTTTTATAATAGAAGCCCAAATGTCCGCTGGTATTATTAAATCTACTTCGCCTTGTATTGAATATCCTTTTGGTTTATAAAATGGCTGTGAAGTATTCGAGTTTATAAAAAATACTTTGGCATAATCAACAGAGACATTTATAGTGCCTGATTTGACAATAAATTCTACATTATCTTCTGGAATATAAAATTTGACATCATAAAATTTTGCTGTACGAGAAAGATAATCTACAGTAGATAAAAATGCATTTGATGTGTTTTTTTTGTATTTTGAACTTTCTGATTTTACAAAATCTTGATTAGGCAATAATAACTCAAACATTTGATCAAAGTTATTCAAATAAGTCATGTTTATATCAACACCAGCATCATTTATTTGAATTGTTGCTCTTGATAATAAATCTGCAGTAGTTAAATAAATATCTAATTCTGGATTATCAGCTGTTTGTTCATTTACTTCTTTGTAATATGTTCTCAGTTTATAAAAAGTTTGCAAAAATAAATCTAAAGAATCTAAAAAATCATATGGGCTTTTATCTAACTGATTTATTATAAGTACAGGTGAGTTTATTGTCGTACTCCATGTTGCATCACGAATGGACATGACATGAGTACCTGCATCACCTTGGATGTAGTCCTTTTTATCAACAACCTGATTTAAGGTAGAAGAAATACTCCTTAAAATATAAAAATTATAAGGTGGTAATCTATCTTGAACTTTAAACCAAGAGTTGATATAGTTTGAAGGAATTAGCGGCATATTTTAATCTTATAATTAGATTTCTTAATTATTCTTGATGCTGTTCTTCTACTTAAATTTTCTGGAATATTAAACCTCATGATAGAAGTGATCATGTTTCTTACATCCATCATTGTCATTTGAGATTGTCCAGATTGAATAATCGCTTTTAAATTTTCTAAAGCATCTAATCTCTTAACAAACTTATCTTGCTTTAATGTTTCATTTAAAGCATTTTTGAAATCATACAATGGAGAGTTCTTCATTGTTCTAATTTCAATATTTACTTCTTGCAACTTTTGAATATTTTCAGGTGTAGGATTTTCCATCAAAGCTTCTCTTTCTGCTTCAAGTTGAATCATATATTGAGTATGAGCGAATCCATTGTCTCTATTAAAACTACCAAATCCTGAATATGCAGAAATAGTATCCTTTAAGCCTTCAGAAACTTTGATGTTTTGAATGTAAGCATCAATAATATTAAGTTGCATTTCTACAGGACTTTCATATCTGTTAGTTAGCATTTCTCCAGCATTAAGATATTCTCTGCCTGGACAATTATTTACATCATTACAATTTGGCATATGGGCTTTAATTCTATTTAAAGCAGTACAAGCGTTTTCTTGTTTTGTGTAATGATAAATAATGCTTTTTGTGTTTAACTTTTTCGCTGCATTGTCGGTATTTTGCAAATCTTCTTTATCGAAATGCAATGCTGCTGTGTCAAATAAATGTCCTAAAATATTTTGTGTGAATACTTTCCATTCAGATCTTAAGGAATACAAATCTTTGCCAGGAACCATTGAACCTGGAGTTGCTGGAGTTTCATCTGATTCACTTGTTTTATATGTAAACTGAGAACCATCTGGTCTTGCCCAATCAACATCTGCATCGAATCCAACCATTACAGGTTCTCCACCAGTCCATCCAAAATATTCACCAACTAAAATAACTTTTCTTTTTATTACTGGTTGACCATTTGCATCAAAAGACTCCAAAATATCACTTGGTATAGTAAAGTCAATGAGGAATGAGCTGTTTGTTGGACATCCTTGAGGCACTTTCATTGATAAAGGCATAGGAATTGCATCTAGCTTAAATTCATTTCTAAGAGTTTCAAGCATAGAGCCTTCATCTGTAGATAAGATATTAAAGCTAAATTCTTTATATCTATCATCCTTTTTAACTAAATAAGCACCATTAATAATTTGAGTTACATAGTTTAATCCAATTCTATCAAGTTCAGATAAAAATGATGGCAAACTATTTTTCATGGGATTTTCGTAATAATATTTAACGAGTTTTCCCCAGATATCTAAAGTTGCTGTTTCTACTCTCTTTGGAACTCTTTTTTCTTTACCAAAATCGTCAGTAACAAACTCAAATTCCATACCAACTAAAGGCAAAATATGCTCATTATCATAGCCGTTGAGCATTGCCTTTTTAAATTGTTTAAGTTGATATGCTTCTTTTTTATCAGGTGTGTCTAATGCTTCTCCATCAGCTTCTTTGGGAAAATAATATTCTTGATAGTCACTGATAGCATTAGAAAAGTCTACTCCAGTTTTTTCAAGTACATCAGTCAAAGTCCATTTAACTGGTTCTTTAACTAATCTTTTATATAATTGAGCACCTTCTTGTAATGGGTTTTGAGATAAGATTGCATTCCATGGTCTTAACTTTGCTTGACCCATTGTAAACACTTTGTATCTGAATGAAAAAATTTCACCGTAAAGTTCTTTAAGCTGATCATCTGTCAATTTATCTGTTAAGGGATCATCACTGAAAGAACCAATGAATTTAATCGATTCTCTAATTCTTTCAATATTATTCTTGGGTGGATATTTATTAATCAGAGCTAAAATATGATCCATTGTCAAACCTGGATATTTAGAAATTAATCCCTGAGCAAATTCTAAAAATTCAGCTTTAAAATCGAGTCTTTTTGAAGCAATTTCATCAGCAACAAACTTCTGAACAGTTGCAATTTCTTTTCTATCTTTGATTGTTAACAGTGGACTAAATACATCTTCAGTTCTCTTGGAAGATGCATAAAAGGCAGAAAGTTGCTTTACTAATACTTCGTTCTTTCTTTTAAGCAATTTGACAATGACAGCATCAGGATCTACATCAGTCCTCATCAACTCGGCTGCTAATTTTCTGAGCTCTGTTATTTGTTTTGCATAAGGTGTGAGTAGTTTTTTTGTTTCTTCATCAGATTGCTTAAGATCACCAGACATCATTCTATATATATCTGCTCTGGTCAGTTTTCCAGATTGATACATTTTTCCTAACTCTGTGTCCAAATGTTTTTCTAGCCAAGCAATTTTTTCTTCAATTGTGTTACCAGGAATCTTTGCTGCGGCGGCTTGAGCGAGACGAATGTTCATAAAAATACCTTTGATTAATTTTTACAGTTACTTAATGTTACTTATCAGAAGTGTCTTTCTCCTTTGTAAAGAATAAACCAATATCAATAAGCAGGGGAGGGCTGAAATGATGATAAGTCTAAAAATTGTTTTACTTTTCGTCTTTTCTTTTATGTTTGGTTCAACGGCGAATCAGAGTTGTTTAATTTATTTAAACAATCCAGAAACCCTTACAAAGACTGGAGTTCTTCATAAAAAAACATTCCAGAACAACAATCATGTAAGATACTTTTTCCATTATAAAAATGGAACAAACAAACAACAGAAGTTTGTTTTCAGTAGTAAAGAAAAAGTTTACAACTTAAAAAAATCTATCACTACTCACAAATCACCAGAAATAGTAGGAGCAAACACTGCAAGAAACTTTCTTAAATCACCAAAACAAGATGTTAAGTTAAACTTAATAAGTTATGTAGAACCTCAAGCAACTATATCTGGAATTTTAGAGGGTGATTTTAAAAAAAATAACTCAGTAGAGCTTTATTTTGGAAATGATAATTCAACAATTCCAACTTTTGATATATATCAGCCAGACTATAACTTTGATTTTCATTTCGATGTAGATTATAAGAAAAAAGCAAGCTATAGATTAGGTGATGGTATTGAGCATACTGTGCGTGGACAATATGGTTCTAATGTAAATTTAATTGTCAACCCAAAAGAAAAAGGCATATTGAAATTGACTTTCAATCCTAGAGGTGGTAAGGGATTGCTTGTTTTCAATAACAGGGGTAAGATATATATGACAAATTTAGAACTGCCACATCAAGATTATCAAGTTTTATTAATACAAGTAGAAAAAGGAAAACAGGAGACTTTTACCTTCATTCCTACCGGAGGCTTAAACTTTCCAATCAGGGTAGATTTTTCCTTACATTCACAAATTGATGATAAGACTGTGGCATAAAGGAGAGCGCATGGATAGTACAAGTTGGATTGGGCTTATTTTTGGTATTCTTGTTTCAGTATGGGCAAATCGAAGAGGTTATGCTTGGTGGGCGTATATTTTAGCAAGTCCTATTATTGGTGTGATTGCGCTTGGAATTTTACCAGACTTGAACGACCCAAAGAAAGAGTTTGAAAATAAGGAAGAGTTAGTCAAGAAAGGTAATATGACTGGCTTGTGGATTTCCGGTTTGACTATTGGTTTCTTGATGATTATTGGAGCTATTTCTGGAGCCAATAAGTAATGTCAAATTACAATCTTGATCGTGGTCAAACTTTGTATTACGATGAGTTGAAAAAATATTGTTCAAAGAAGCCAGAATTTTCAGATGATATTATGGCTTTAGGATCATTGTTCAATAAAGTCGGGGTCATGCAAGAAGGGCCTGCATCTAGTTTCACATTCATTGAATCATCATTGTCATACGATTTTGTCCCATCATACAAGAGATTAGCTAATCTTGTAGCTAATGCTTGTTTTGTAAAATCTACTTCTGAAGAAGAAATTAACCAAGAAGAATTGGTTAATTTAGTTTTTAAGAATTGGGATAATAAATCTTTACCTATAAATAAAATTCCAGAAGGCGTTGAAAGAAAATATCTTCCAAACGTTCCTGCTAAAACTGAAGAAGAAATTTCTAATGATTCTTCATATCAAGAAATTTTAAGCAACAGTGAAGCTGCATTTAATCTTGTGGAAGCTGAAGATCTTGAAGGCATGGCTTATGATGACATTGACCTTTTAGAAGATTTAGCTGAATATCTTGAGGAGGATGAGGCTTTTACAGTTGAAGGCAAAAGAGCACTTGGTTTAGTTGAGCAGGATTATGATTCAACTGAATTAATAGGCACTGATGGACAACCAGTTAAGAAATTCAAGCAAGAATATCAAACTGGTGAAGTGACAATAGATGAAGATGGGAACTATGTAATTACTTGCCCGTATACAGGTAGTAGTGAAGTTTATCAAATATCCACTAATCTATTTGCAAGTTACGAGACAGATCAACCGTTTAAAGTAAAGCTTAGTTTAGCTGATACTGCAGAATAAAAAAAGAGGACTTTTTAGTCCTCTTTTTCATCTTCTAACACCGCTGCAAATACGGGTGAATTATTTTCATATAGATAGTTTATTTTCTGTTCTAATGTATCTAGTCTATTATTAATTTTCGTAAGTAAATCTTTAATATCTTTTGCATGTTTAGAATTAGATTGTAATGTAGCCCCACAAATTTCAGCTACTTCACCTAAAGTGATTTCGTTATTTTTAGCTTTATCTAAAAGATCATTTAATCTTGTTTGTGTCATTATTGTAAAGTGTCAACAGTCTCAAGTAATAGATTTATATCTTCAGTATTTTCTGCAATATCATTAGTATTATTTGTAATTTTTTGATCAAAACCATCAGTCGTTTCACTGACTTGTCCAATCTTGCTTTCAATAGAAGGAATAGCACCTAAGCTATTTTCTAATGTTTTCATCTTCTTTTGTGAACTTGTCATATCGGAGATGACTTTATTTAATTGTTTTCTAATTGTAGCTACATCAGTATTTTTTGTTGGGGAAAGTGTATCAGTTTCTTTCTTTGGTTGCATTTGTTTTTGAAGCATTTGTTTTAGCAAAAAATCTTTAAATGGATCTGGTTGAGGCATTTGCGCTAATGTTTGAGCATAAATCTTTCTAAGCTCATTGTCTATTTTATCAGCTAATCTATAGTTGCCCGTTTCGTCTAATTTTTTAATAAACTCGAATAGTTTCATCATCTACCGCCTCTGATGCTTATTTTTGGGAAAGATTGATTGTTATCGGCACTTGG
>JACCEC011398528.1_pt1 | contig 11873 bp, 13 predicted proteins | sample 7450121 | NCBI WGS metagenome assembly JACCEC01 (sample SAMN15323455, study PRJNA562643) | freshwater metagenome | isolation source: river surface water | place: USA:Blue River Watershed | collected 2017-08-18 | reverse complement strand
TCAAGACCATATGAGGGGTGGGTCGCCCTAAAGGTTAAATCTCCATCATTTGTGAGGAGAATAAGGCCTTCGGAATCCTTATCGAGGCGACCAACGTGGAAGAGCCTCTCGGTGCGGAGATCGATAAAATCAGCCAGAGATGGGCGGCCTTCAGGGTCGTACATGGTTGACAAAACACCTCTGGGTTTATGAAGTGCTAGATAAGTCTTAGTCAATTGTTGCGTGATTGTCTCACTATCAACTTCTACATGAACCTTTTCAGGGTCAAATTTAGCGCCAAGCTCTCGAACAACTAGCCCGTTGACCATGACTCGGCCAGAGATGATGAGGTCATCCGCTCCCCTACGCGAGGTGACGCCAGCATCAGCGATGATTTTATTGAGGCGGATTTCTGCCATGAGGTTCTTCCATTCTGCGGCTATCCATTAACGACAGTCAGCGTAAGTGACCTCTCGATATCAGAGGTCTATGGAAGAAGTGTAACGGAAAGGTTAGTCGGTGAGCGAATCGAGAATCTCGTCGAGGCCATCGATATCTGGCAGATGTGGCGCCAGAGGTGGGAGATCTTCGAGGCGATTGAGGCCTAGACGCTCAAGGAAGTAGCTGGTCGTCTTATAGAGGATTGCACCGGTCTCGTTCTCGATTCCGTACTCATCGACAAGTCCACGAGTAATAAGGGTCTTCATTACAGCTTCGACATTGACTCCGCGGATAGCTGAAACTCGAGCGCGAGAAACAGGCTGACGATAGGCGATGACCGCCAAAGTTTCGAGGGCAGCCTGGGTGAGGCGGTTCTGCTGGCCATCGAGGACGAACTTCTCGACTACTGAGCTGAACTCTGGAGAGCTGTAAAAGCGCCATCCCCCATTGATCGCTTTAAGGGTAAATCCTCGATCCTCGTAGGAGCTCTGGAGGCGCTCCAGTGAATCGACTACCTGGTCGACTGTAACCTCAAGTACTGAGGCCAGGGTCAACTCGGTGACAGGCTCATCCACCACCATCAGAATCGCCTCGATAGAGCGCCCTAGGGTTGCCTCATCGTAGACGTGGGATAGCTGACCCTCGCTTGGCTCTGTCGCCGCTTCAACCACTTCGACCTCAACCTGATCCTGGTCACTCATCGTCCTGCTCCTCATCGCTTACGGCGCTATCATCATTAGAATCTTCGGTACTATCAACTGTTACTTGAGGGTTTTCGCCCTCAGAACCCTCAACCTCTGCTTCAGGGTATTGCTCACTAACGGGTATATCGAACTCAGATGAGGCGAGGACTTCACCTTCATCCGAACCTACCCAGCTAATTTGGAGCTCTCCCAGCGCGACAACCTGTTCAAAACGAAGCGCTCCTTGGCGATAGAGATCGAGCAGGGCCAAGAATCGGGCGACGACGACCAAGGTGGAATCTGCCTCATGGATTAGGGATCTAAAGCTGAGGGTGCGACCCTTACGGAGGGCTTCAACGACGAGCCTAGACTCCTCAGCCACGCTCACAAGGGCGCTGTGGAGGTGTTCTACAGCGACGACAGGGGCAACCTTAGGGGTCAGAACCCGGTCTGCGATGGCGGCAAAGCGCTCCGGGCCTACCCCAATCAAGACCTCTGGCAAGAGGTTGGAGAGCGCTGGATCGAGGGCCACTACGCGTGGGAATGATTTATCGGCGGCGAGGATCGCCTCTTGGAAGTTCGAGGCGATCTCCTTAAAGGCGCGATATTGGAGAAGGCGAGCAAAGAGAATATCTCGAGCCTCAAGGAGAGCAAGATCCTCTTCATCCTCAATCTCACCGCTAGGCAGAAGGCGGGCCGCCTTGAGGTCAAGGAGAGTCGCCGCAATGACGAGGAACTCAGTCGCCTGATCGAGGCGCCAGCCTTCGCCTGAGGCCTCGAGGGCGCGGATAAATGAGATAAATTCATCTGTCACCAAGCTGAGAGAGACCTCGGTGATATCGAGCTTATGCTTAGAAATCAGCTGGAGCAGGAGATCGAAAGGGCCATCGAAGTTATCGAGGTGGACGCTAAATGCTCCATCTTTTACCGGCTCTACCGCTGCCGTTGCAGCTGAGCCCTCCTCGAGAATATCCACGGGCGAACCATACTTGGTCTAGTTGCATCGCCGCGCATATCCAGCGTAGAGTCGCGCCAATTGAGAAAGAGGTTTGACGCTTGAACGCTAAATCGACATTTGAAGATGATGTAGTTACTGCTACTGCTCTCTTTGGAGGAACACAGCAGAACTTCCCCGTTCCTGCGCCCATCACTGAACATGGCCAAGCAAAGGTCATCTCTATCTTTAATCAAAAGGGTGGCGTTGGTAAGACAACGACCACAATCAGCCTCGGCGCCGCGCTTGCCGAACTAGGACGTCGCGTACTTCTCGTTGACTTCGATCCCCAGGGTGGACTCTCACTCGGTCTCGGAGTCAATGCCCACCGACTCCCCCTTGAGAATACTGTCTACTATGCACTGCTAGCACCTGATGCGAATATCGATGAAATCGTTCTTAAATCATCTGTCGCAAATCTCGATTTTCTGCCAGCCAATAAAGATCTCGTTGGCATCGAAATGAAGCTCTCTAGCGATATCTCTGGTCACCTCTACTTGAAGAAGGCACTTGCTCCGTTACGTAATGAGTATGACGTGATCTTGATCGATTGTCAGCCAACCATGGGTCGCCTTGCAATCAATGCGCTCGTCGCATCTGATGAAATTATTGTTCCTATGCAATGTGAAAACTTTGCGATGCATGGCTTTATCGAACTATCTGAGAATATTGGCAAGGTTCGCGAGGTTTACAACCCTAATCTTAAACTCATTGGAATTATTGCAACGATGTTTGAGAAGAAGACTCTCCACAACCGTGAGGTTATCTCTCGAATTATCGAGGGGCATCCGGGAGTTGTCTTCGACACTCTCATTTCGAAATCAATTCGATTCTCAGAGGCGACAGTTGCTGGCGAGCCTATTACTGCATATGCCACATCATCTGCCGGCGCACAGTCTTACCGCCGACTTGCACGCGAATTAATCTCACGAGGAGGAGCACGATGACACGTAGAGCTAGCTTGCCAGGAGCGGATGAACTTTTCCGCAATAACGCACCTTCACTCTCAGCTGTTCGGGAGGTAGTAACAGAGCCCGTTGTCGCTCCATCAACAAGCGTTGCTCCAGTAACTTCTTCTTCGCCTAAGACCAAGAAGGGTGTACGTTCAATTCCGCGACGCCGAGTGACCCAGGCAGATAAGTCACCTTCAGGTCGTGAGCGTCATGATGAGAAAATCACCGTTTACTTATCACCCGATGAGCTCTTTGATTTAGATCAAGCTCGTTTAATGCTTCGCGGGGATTTGGGATTAGCGGTAGATCGCGGTCGTATTGTGCGCGAATCAATTGCAGTCATCATTGCAGATCTCGAATCAAAGGGAGAACAGAGCATCCTTGCACGACGCTTGCGCGGGCTGTAAAGCAGAAATCATTTAGAACGAGGGTGCGCGAGAGAGTAACTTTCGCGCACCTTATCTATTGTTACCAAGGTATATATCTGAGTAGTTGTTACTGATGCGTGACCCAATAGCTCTTGCACTACACGTATATCGGCTCCTCCATCGAGTAGATGCGTGGCATAGCTATGGCGAAAAACGTGTGGCGACACCCTTCCTTGCAACCCGCAAGATTTAGCTGCTTTAAGAACCGTTGTCCACGCCGATTGCCGGGATAGTCGCGTGCCTCGTGAATTGAGAAAGAGCGCTCTCTCGTTCTGTGAATTTTTTGCCGCCAGGGCGGGGCGAAGACGGACGAGATAATCATCTAAGGCGCTTAACGCGAATTTTCCTAGCGGAACAAGTCGCTCTTTCGAACCTTTACCGCGCAATTTAATAATCGTGATCTCTTCTCCATCAAAATTATCCTTGGAGATATCGTGAATGTCGAGTGAGACAAGTTCGGCAACTCGCGCACCTGTTCCGTAAAGTATTTCTAGAATCGCACGGTCTCGTAGCATTGAAGGATCAGCAGGATTATTAGTTGATTCAATGAGTTTCGAAATCTCTTCCACGGAGAGCGCCTTCGGTAATTTTCGAGCAATCTTAAATTGGTTGATATCGACCATAGGATTTGCTATCTGATATTCAAGCGCCGCATATTTATAGAAACCTTTAAGTGATGATAGGAATCTATTGATTGACGGTGGCGCTAGCCCTTCAGAGCTGAGCAAACCAATTAAGGAAGAGATTTCAGCTTCATCAAGCGACGAAAAGTCGAGGTTGCGCTCAAGAAGACAACTTTGAAACTTGGCTAGGTCTCTCGAGTAACTTGATATTGAATTTACTGAGAGTCCGCGTTCAATTCGCAGATGATCTAAGTACGTTGCAATTGCAACGCTACATTGAATAGCCATGAGCTACAGCGACCGCCTCGTAGCGCACCTTACCGGCATGGATATTGAGACCCTTAGCGAGGGCGCCATCCTTTGCAATAGCTGCTTCCCAACCGAGATTTGCAAGTGATAACGCATATGGAAGGGTTGCGTTTGTAAGTGCATAGGTTGAGGCGACAGGAACTGCTCCAGGCATATTTGCTACACAATAGAAGATCGCATCATGGACCTTATAGGTTGGCTCGGCGTGAGTCGTTGCGCGTGAATCTTCAAAGCAACCACCTTGATCGATTGCGATATCCACGAGTACGGCTCCAGGCTTCATCCCCTTAACCTGCTCATTGGAGACAAGCTTTGGCGCCTTGGCACCATGGACAAGTACTGCGCCCACAACTAGATCTGCTGACTTTACTTCGCGATCAATCGCACCATATGTTGATGCAAGTGTCTTAATTCGACCCTGGTACATCGTGTCGATGTAAGCGAGGCGAGGCAATGATCGGTCGAGAACGGTGACATCGGCTCCCATGCCCATTGCGATTACAGCTGCATTGAGTCCTGCTACACCACCACCGATGACGACAACTTTCCCTGGAGCAACTCCTGGTACTCCCCCAAGGAGAACTCCACGTCCACCATGTGGCTTCTGAAGGGCTGTTGCACCGACCTGAGTTGCAAGTCGTCCTGCAACCTCTGACATGGGAGCAAGTAGTGGAAGTGTTCCGTTAAGTTCAACAGTCTCGTAGGCGATTGCTGTGGTGCCGCTGGCAATGAGCGCATCTGTACATGGCTTGCTTGCAGCGAGATGTAAATATGTGAAGAGAATCTGACCGGCGCGAAGACGTGGATACTCTGCCTCGATGGGTTCTTTCACCTTCAAGATCATCTCGGCATCTCGCCAAATCTTCTCAACATCTGACTCGATAGTTGCTCCAGCGGCGATGTACTGCTCATCTGTAATCGCAGAGCCCAGTCCTGCGCCTTTTTCAACTACGACCTTATGGCCAGCACGGATGAACTCAGATGCGCCTTCTGGAGTAAGGGCAACTCGCGCCTCAAGGACTTTGATCTCTTTTGGAACTCCGATAAGCATGGCTAGCCTTTCTTAGCGATTGCCGCGGCGATGAGTCCGCTAAACAATGGGTGTGGACGTGTTGGACGTGAGCGAAGCTCAGGGTGGGCTTGCGTACCCACATAGTATGGGTGAACCTCGCGCGGGAGTTCAACGAATTCCACCAAGTTTTTCTCAGCAAAAATTCCTGAGAAGTTGATTCCGGATGCGGAAATCTGATCGCGATATTTATTGTTCACTTCATAGCGGTGGCGGTGGCGTTCTGAAATCTCAGTCGCACCGTAGACCTCAGCCACGATTGAACCTGGCGTTAATTGAGCCTGATAGAGACCGAGGCGCATTGTTCCGCCCATATCTGCCTCACCGGCAACGATATCCATCTGCTCTGCCATTGTTGCAATGACATGAGTGCCAGAATCTGGAGTGAATTCAGCAGAGCTCGCATCAGCTATTCCAGCCATGTTTCGCGCTGCCTCAATGACCATGCACTGTAAACCGAGACAAAGGCCAAGCGTAGGAATCTTATTTTCGCGTGCAAATTTAAGTGCACCCAGCTTTCCTTCGATGCCACGAATACCGAAACCACCTGGTACGCAGATTGCATCTAGTGATGAGAGCTGGCTCTTGGCACCTTCTGAAGTTTCACAGTTATCACTTGGAATCCATACGATCTCGACCTTTGCATTATTTGCAAAACCACCGGCGCGAAGGGCTTCAGAGACAGAGAGATATGCATCTGGAAGATCGATGTACTTGCCGACAAGACCTACGCGAATATGATGCTTTGGATTATGGACCTTCTCTAAGAGCGCATCCCATTCGTCCCATTGAACATCGTGGCCACCGAGGCCCAAACGGCGGACTATGTATGAATCGAGACCTTCGCTATTGAGAACTTTAGGAATGTCATAAATAGAAGGTGCATCAACTGCTGCAACCACAGCCTCGATATCAACATCGCACATCAGTGAGATCTTCTTCTTAATTCCTTCAGGGATTGGACGATCACAGCGAAGAACGATTCCATCTGGCGCAATACCGATACTACGAAGAGCCGCGATGCTGTGCTGTGTTGGTTTGGTTTTCAGCTCTCCAGAGGGACCGATATATGGAACTAACGAGATGTGGAGATAGAAGACATTGTCCCGGCCTACTTCTTGGCGAATCTGGCGGGCTGCTTCGAGGAAAGGTTGTGACTCGATATCTCCGACCGTTCCACCAATTTCCGTGATAACAACATCGATATCTGGCGAATCATTGCCGAGCATTCGCTCTTTAATTTCATTGGTGATGTGAGGGATTACTTGAACCGTCTCCCCAAGGTATTCACCGCGTCGTTCGCGAGCGATCACGCGTGAGTACACCTGACCTGTTGTGACATTTGCAGAACCCTCAAGGTTGCGATCGAGGAATCGTTCATAGTGGCCAATATCTAGATCAGTCTCAGCCCCATCGTCGGTGACGAATACTTCACCGTGTTGAAATGGGTTCATGGTGCCCGGATCCACGTTGAGATATGGATCGAGCTTCTGCATTGTGACGCGAATACCTCGAGCTACGAGAAGGCGGCCAAGACTTGAGGCGGTGAGGCCTTTACCTAAACTTGAGGCGACTCCACCTGTGACGAAGATATGTTTTGTGACATGTCCATGGCTTGACTCTTTTTGGCTCATGGAAGTCGAACCTATCATCGAATCTAGCCTTCACCTCGCATGGCAAGGAGTTCTGAGGCGTGTTCTAGGGCACTCGCTGACTCTTCTAGCCCGGCGAGCATGCGAGCGATCTCTTCTACGCGGGCTGCCTCGCTCAGCTTTTCGACCCCAGATTCAACGATGGAACCATCGCTGCGCTTCTCGACTCGGAAATGAGTATCGGCCCAGGCCGCCACCTGCGGGAGGTGAGTAACAACAATGACCTGAGATGTCTGTGCAAGTAGGTGGAGGCGGCGCCCCACCTCGATTGCAGCCTTGCCGCCAACACCGGCATCAACCTCGTCGAAGATATATGTTCCAACGGGATGGGTCTTAGCGATGACAACTTCCAGCGCCAGCATGATGCGCGACATTTCACCACCGGATGCGCCTTTGCCAATTGCTACCTTCGCCGCTGTTGCATGGGCCTTAATGGAGATTGAAATTTCATCACAGCCGTGCACAGTGAAGTCACTCTCTTTAAGTGCTCCTGTGTAATCAGGAGTCAGGAGATCAACAATTAATTCGGTGTGCGGCATAGAGAGATGCTTGAGTTCTTCTGAAACTGCACTCGAAAGTGCAATCGCAGCTTCGCTGCGTGCCTTGCTGAGCTTCTTTGCTGCGGTAAGTAAATCCTTCTTTACCTCAGCGAGCTCAGCCTCGAGTTCGGCGATTCGCTCATCTCCCCCGCGGAGATCAGCGATGCTCTCACGACCGCTTTTGGCGCGTGCAGCTAATTGAATAAGAACCTCATCCGGCTCACCACCATCTCCCCATTTCTTGATGAAGGAGTTGAGAACAGCACGACGTTCCTGCAGAGCATTGAGGCGATCAGGGTCTGCCTCAAGTGAGGCTAAATAGGAGGAGAGATCTCGCGAAGCCTCGTCGAGGGCATAGAAACTTTCGGCTACTTGCTCTGCAATTGAGTCGAGCTTGGAGTCGCGACCTTTGGCGTTATCCAGAAAACGCTTTGCTGCACCGAGCGCGCTAAGTGCCCCTGTTTCTTCATTGGAAGCTGCTTCAAAGGCGCCGGTAGAAGCTATCCGCAAATCTTCAACACTTGAAAGTCGGGAAATTTCATCAACGGTTGAGCCGTACTCGCCACGAACCGCTTTGAGATTACTCCAACCGGTTAAGAACTCTTCAAGTTCGGCGATTTCTCTATCTCGTTCTGATGAAGCCGATTTCATCGCCTTGATTTTATTTTTTACTTCTGTATAACTATCAAAGAGTGTGAGGTAAGTGCTGTGAGCCGTCGCAACCTTCTCTCCACCAAAACGATCGAGGAGCTCTCGTTGTCGTTGCGCTTTGACCAATAAGGTATTTGCAGATTGGCCATGAATTTCAATCAAATGTTGTGAGAGTTCAGAGAGCACGCTAGCCGGCACAGTGGTTCCGTTGCAGAGCGCCTTACTCTTTCCTTCGGAGGTGACCGAGCGAGAGAAGATTATTTGGCTATCTTCGATCGTTGCATCACTTTCTTCAAGAGCCGCCGAGAATTCCGGGGCTAACTTCTTGCCAGTTGTAAAGGTCGCAGTCGCGGTGAGGCGATCAGAGCCATTTCGGACTAGAGAGCTCTCAGATTTACCGCCCAGCACAAGATTGAGAGCGGTGAGAATCATTGTTTTACCAGCACCTGTTTCACCGGTTAATACATTGAGGCCGCGTCCAAGTTCGAGATGAGATTCTTCAATAATGCCGAGATTGCGAATCGAAATCTCTTCTAGAAAAGTACGTTCACTCACCACGCCATCCTTCGACGGGAAGCTTAAATTTGGCAACGAGTCGATCGGTAAAGAGAGTCGGATTTACGTGTGCCAATTTAATGACATGTGGATTGCGGGTAATCACAACTCGATCACCAACTACTAAAGGTAATTTACGGAGCGCATCTGCAGATAACAATGCCACCGGAGATTCAACAGTCACGACGATCTCAGACTTTGTTGAGACCACCATAGGGCGCGAAAATAGTGCATGAGCAGAGATTGGGAGCAACACGAGAGCATCAATCTCAGGCCAGAGAACAGGGCCTCCTGCGCTAAATGCATATGCAGTAGAACCAGTGGGAGTCGAGCAAATCAAGCCATCACAACCCCAGTGCGAGAGTGGGCGACGATCAATCTCGACGAAGAGTTCGACCATCGTGGTGCTATCTCGCTCAACGGTAATTTCATTGAGCGCCCAGCCTTGTGAAATCTCATGACCATTACGCTGGACTGAATATCCAAGAACCATTCGATTTTCGTAGACATAACTCTTCTCCACGATGCTCTTTGCGATTGCTGAAATCTCTGGCTTCTCTACCTCAGCGAGAAAACCAACGTGTCCGAGGTTGATTCCTAATAGTGGAATGTCGCGATCTAAAGTTACCTCTGCGCCGCGAAGGATTGTTCCATCTCCCCCAAGCACTACCGCTACTTCTACTTCACCGATTGCGTCTGAAGAAACTTGTGCAATGTTTTCAACAGTAACTTCAGTGGGAGAAACAAGTTCAAAGTTCTGTGCGGTCAAGAGCGATGCGAGCTCGCGCGCAGCTGAAACGGCCTCAGCGCGAGACGGATTGATGAAAACAACAGCGCGACGTTTGCTCATGCTGGACCATCCGCAATTGCGCGATCTAAATCTGCTTCATTGATCGATGGAGCGCCTCTTCGGAGCCAGAGGAAGTATTCAACATTTCCAGCAGGCCCCGGAAGTGGGCTCGCTGCAATCCCCATAGTGCCTAGGCCGACATCGTATGCAGACTCGGCAACATCAAGTACCGCAGCTTTGCGCAGTTCTGGATCACGCACAACGCCGCCTGCGCCGAGTTTTTCACGTCCAACTTCAAATTGTGGTTTTACCATCAATACAAAATCTGCATCTGAACGCGATACGGCAGCAAGAGCAGGGAGGACGAGCGAGAGCGAAATGAATGAGAGATCGGCAACTACCAATTCGATTTCTTCGCCAACTTGATCGCCAGTGAGATGGCGAATGTTGGTGCGATCAAGAACGGTTACACGTTCATCCGTACGGAGGTTCCAAGCTAATTGACCATAGCCAACGTCGACCGCAACAACTTTCTTGGCACCACGACGTAAAAGCACATCGGTGAAACCACCAGTGGACGCTCCGGCATCGAGACAAATCTTTCCTTCAACTGTTACCTCAGTGAAAACATCGAGAGCTCCAGCGAGCTTATGACCCCCGCGAGAGACAAAGTCATCACGATCGCCTTGAAGGACAATTGAGGTTTCAGCATCTACCTGAGTTGCCGGCTTTGTAGCTGGAATTCCATTGACCAGAACAGAGCGAGACTCGATGAGATCGGCAGCTTGCTCACGAGAGCGCGCTAATTCGCGTCGAACTAGCTCTGCATCGAGACGAGTCTTCATCTATTAACTACTTCTTAAAGTCCATCAATGGAGTTAAGTGAGTCTTGCAGCTTCTTATGAAGGGCATCAAAACGAGCTGCATGCTCTGATAGATCGGATGCGTCAATCTCTTCGAGTTCGCGACGAACGCCATCCACGATCGATTCACCCTGAACTGAATCCTGAGACTGGTTATTGAAATCTTCGCTCATTACTTACTCGCCTTCTTAGTTGACTTCTTTATGCTCTTCGTTTCCGTCTTCTTCACTGAACTTCTTGTAGGAGTTTTCGCAGGAGTTTTAGCGCTGCTCTTCTTCGCTGCGCTCTTCTCGAGCTTTGCAACTCTTTCGAGCAGCAGGTCGTACTCCTCTTGCTTGATGAAACCCATCTTCGAGACGGTTGCTTCAACTTCCTCTGAAATCTTCGCTTTAATTGATTCGGCTGATTCGCGGGCCCAGCCGTTGAGCGCTGAGGCGACCTCGGTGGGTGTGCGCTCCCCCTCGCTGAGTTGATTGATATATGTCTTCAGCGTAGAGAAGATCTCGCTTATCGGAGTCTTTGCCATGAGGAAAGAGTAACGGGTTGTGGCTTTGATCTGCCTACTGGAGGCTAGTTATAGGCGAGTGATGCTCTCGCCCTCAATCTGCCATCGACTTGCAAGACCTGCAGGACCTTGCCAGAACCGTCGCCTCACAGATCCTGAGACTTCAACCCACTCTCCCGCCTTAAGAGATAGCGCGGTTCGTCTCGATTTACCGCTCCATGCTGCGATATCGAGGGTATCGACTCCTTCGCGCTCGGCACGAGTAACAATAAGGCGAAACTCGACAACGTGCTCTCCGCTAGGAAGTTCGCGATCTACAGCCGCTGCTGAGACTCTGCCGCGGAGCAGACAATCATTGAGAGAATAATCAATCTCCTCAACCGAATCTTTCTTCTTCTTTGTAGCCATATCAACCTCCAATAGATGAAGGCGCGATGGTTCTACAAATAATCGTTACTCAAGAAGGCTAATTACTTAACTGTGGATGAAATTAGCCATCAGCACGTTCTGCTGCATCGGTCTCTTCATCGGGATCGATGAGTGCGCACTTCGCAAACCACTCACGGGCTTCTTCGATACGCCCTGATGCCTCAAGTGCATCTGCATAGGCATAACGAATACGTAGCGACCACGGTTCGCGATCGTTTTGAAGTTCGCGACATTGAAGCGTGACAACCGCTGCATCGAACTCACCGAGATCGCGTCTTGCACCGGCTGCAACGATACGCATCTCAATCTCTTCCGCCTTCTCGAGACGTGAAACCTCTGGCGAACCAGCCATTTTCAGCGCTTTTAGAGGGTTCCCAAGTCCTCGCTCGCAATCTGCCATTACCGGCCAT
>JACCEC011840006.1_pt1 | contig 11876 bp, 11 predicted proteins | sample 7450121 | NCBI WGS metagenome assembly JACCEC01 (sample SAMN15323455, study PRJNA562643) | freshwater metagenome | isolation source: river surface water | place: USA:Blue River Watershed | collected 2017-08-18 | reverse complement strand
GCCATCGCATTGTGACCTCTTGTCATGCGCTGACTGAAGGTGGCGCCAGCAGGCAGGGCGACATCAAGGTACAAAGGCTCGGTGGACAAGCCGTTGATAGGTCCCGCCAGCGTGACATCATCGGTTTGCAAATGACCCGCAATCACCTTCACCTGACCTCCCGCCGGCAAAGCATGTACCGGTATTTCTTCGGGCGGAATGTCGCGGTAGCCGGCTGGTTTCATTTTCTCTTTTGCGGGCAGATTGATCCATAACTGAAAGCCGCGCATGCGGCCTTCTTCTTGTTGCGGCATCTCGGAATGAATGATGCCGCGACCGGCGGTCATCCACTGAACTCCGCCGCTTTTGAGATCACCCTGATTGCCCAAATGATCCTCATGCCGCATATGGCCATCCAGGATGTACGTCACTGTCTCGAAACCCCGATGAGGGTGCGATGGGAAGCCCGCTATGTAGTCACCGGGGTTAACGGATGAAAACTCGTCGAGCATCAGAAAAGGATCCAGCCGCGTCCCCTCCCCGCTGCCCAGACTGCGGCGAAGGCGCACCCCGGCACCGTCGGAAGTATTCATCGCAGGCAGGATACGGGCAATAGTGCGGGGCTGGGAGGGTGGCATCATCGTGAGTGACAGCAGAGAAAATAATGTAGCGATTTTAACTGCGGATCGTCGTCATCGCTTGGCGCGGCCATGCGCAACGCCATCAGTTCATGCGCTGATATGCGCCAGCAAGGGCAAATGATCAGATGCTGTACGCGCCAGCTGGCTGCGGTGTACCCGTACCTGAACCAGCCGATGACGCGGCCGTATCCAGATACGATCCAGTGCCAACACCGGGCAGGTGGACGGAAATGTGGCTGGTGCAGGAACTGCCTGAAAATGCGAAATCAAATGCCTCAGTGGCCTGCCCCAAACGAACCATTCATTCACATCGCCCATCAAAATCACCGGCATCTCTGCGGTATCGAAACACCGCAACAAGCGTTGTACCTGCGCCGTTCGCTCCGCAGCGCGCAAGCCCAGATGCGTTGCCACCACCCGCATTCGACAGCCATGACAATAGATGTCTGCATCCAGTGCGCCGCGCGGCTCCGCGCTGCCAAAAGAGATATCGATTTTGCGTGTGCTTAATATCGGGTAGCGCGAAAGAATGGCGTTGCCGAAGTGGCGACCGCTGACATCAAAGGTGGGGCCGGCAACACCCACGAGCCCCAGCACGCGCTCCAGTCCATGTAAAACATTCGGCCACTGATGACCGCCCAGGGGTACTTCTTGCAAGGCGATGATGTCGGCATTCATTTCCTTGAGTACCTCGGCAATGCGCGAGGGATCGAAGCGTCCGTCCTGCCCCACTGCCCCATGCATATTCCAGGTGGCCAGCATCAGGGGCCATGGTGCGCGCAGCGGTGTACTCATCGGTAGCGCTGCTGACGTCGAATCATATTGGCCGTTGCAATTGCCACAGCGATCAGCAACAGCACGACAATCATCAGAATACCCAGCGTCTGATGGCTGGGTTGATAGATCGCCATGACCAGATGCTCGGCAAACGTGGTCGTCAGAAAAATACCTGGCAGCATGCCAATCACCGTACCCACCAGAAAATCGCTTTGTCGTATGTGCGATGCACCGGCTACGATATTCACCACGCTGTACGGCGCCAGTGGTAGCGTCCGAACGATAATCATCGCAATCACACCGCGTCGGGCAATGCGCAATGACAAGCGCCTGATGCGTGCACCCATCAGGCGACGCACGGTATCTCTTCCCAGCATCTCGCCAAGCAGATAACCAGTCGCTGCGGAAAGCACCGCACCCGCCAGCGCATACCAGGCACCGGGAAAGGTGCCGAACACCATGCCCGTTGCTGCGATCAGCAAGGTGACAGGAACCATGAGCAGTCCACCGATCACGAAGGCGAGCACAATCCAGAGCGGTGCCAATGCCAGTTCGCGCAAATCGCCGGCGAACACAACCAGGGCATGCAGGTTCAGATAAGCTTGCAACGGCGTATGGCGCAAGATAATGACAGCCGCAATCAGTAAGGCGGTGAGCATCACCAGTCCCACCAATCGGCGTACCAAAGCCTCGCGACTTTCACGCGGAACCAGGCGCGTAATCAACGCTTCAGGATCAATAGGCTCTTCCGGATCAAACAGCGATTGTTGGGGTATCAAGGCATCCAGTTCCGGTGCCGCGATTGGATCCAGCACCACCAGACGTCGTGGCCTCTGACTCAGATGCTGCGCGGCGGCCAGTAAGCCTTTTTCGCTGAAAACTTTCTGCACGACCTCGGGTTCTTCGGCCAGATGTTCAGCGAGCAGCCGTGCGCGCATATGCACGATACCGGCAGCTATGCGCCGGCGTTGATGGTCCTCACCCACGGCCTCGACACAAAGATTGCACTCGGTATCGCAAGCCATGGACCGATTGGATAAATTGGCTGAGCCAATACTGAGCAAGCGATCATCTGCAAAAAAAACTTTGCTATGAACATTCAAAGTGCCATCATCGGGTCCATCAAGCTGTGGGGACATCATGCGGTAATGATGGTGAGTATCAGCCCGGCGCAAGCGATCGTGCAACCGGGCGCGCAGCACGCCCATGGTGACTTCCTCCAGCCAGCCACTCTGCTTGTTCGGCGATATGAGCAGCACCTCGGGTCCGAGCGGCTCGGCCAGACGTCGTGCCAGCGCGTCCGCGATCAGTCCCGAGGTGAAGTATTGGTTTTCGAACAAAAGACTCTCATGTGCCGATGCGATCGCATCAAGATGAAGCTGACGTATCTCATTCACACTGGGCCTGCCGCCAAAGGCAGGTAGGGTGCGAGCAATCGCGACAGGCACATCGCGCAGATCTGCGTCCAGGCGATCAGGCCACACATTCATGCGGGCTGGGATGGCCTCGACAGGCTCGCAGCCCCCAGCTCGTCGCCAGCGATCACGGCACAATACCCCGAGTGCCCGGGCAGCATCACCATCGACGGCAGCCTGTACGTCGTGAAACGGCGCATAAGCATTGCCATCGACATCCTGGCGCCGAACATCCACTGCAGCGTGCGCCGGCGTATCCCAACGCGCACTGGTCAGATCCAAGCCACCGACGAAAGCAAGTGCATCATCAATCACAATGACTTTCTGATGATGACTGGCGCCGACAGGATGTCTTCCATCCATCAAAAAATGCAAACGCCGGTGTGTGCGCCAGCCAAGGTGATAGGCGGGCAGCCATTCGCGCTCCATCGCATAGAGCATGGTGAAATCCCAGTTCAGCACATAGGCATGCAGATCACGACGCTCCGCTACGACCGCATGCAGAAAATCGCCCAGTGGCTCGGGATAGCCATCTCCCGCCCCTTCGGGCACCAGGCACATGCGGCTGTCTATGTCCCAGGACAGAATGAAAATGCAGCGTCTGGCGCGTCGAATCGCTGCTCGTACTGCTTCGAAATAAATCTGCGCGTCCAGCAACATGGAAAAATGATGGGCGTGCGCGATACACCAGCAATTATGGCCGGGCTTGAGAAGTGGAATGGCTTGACTTGGGGTGGCATTCACATGGGCACGGACTGTCAGGCAGATGACAGCACACCGATATTCAGGCAGCTTAGTGAATGATGCGCCCCCCGGATTTGCGGTTTTGCAGGAGCTGCACGAATTTGTCTGGCCTCACCGCTTCACTGAACAGAAAACCCTGAACGCAATGACAGGGGGTTGATCTGAGGAAGCCAAGTTGATCGAAATTCTCAACGCCCTCGGCGACCACCTTGATATGCAAATCGCTGGCCAGACGTATGATGGCAGACACGATGGCGGCATCCTCCTGATCGCGAGGCAGATTGCTGATCAGGCCGGGATCCAGCTTGAGCACATCGACCGGAAATTGCTTGAGATACGACAGACTGGACATGCCTGCCCCAAAGTCGTCGATGCTGACGGAGACGCCGAGTGATTTAAGTTCATCAACCACCCGACTTTCCGATGTGATTGCGCTGACCAGAGAGGCTTCGGTGATTTCGATTTCCAATGCAGTTGCAGGCAAGCCGTGCTGATGCAGTGTGTTTTTCAAGCTGTCGATGAAGGTATCTGCCAATAATTGAGCCGGAGCGATATTCACCGCGACCTTTAACTCGGACAATTCGGGCAGGCTGGACGTGCCAGATGCGCCCAAAGAACGCCAGTGTGCAAGCTGGCTGCAGGCCGAATCAAGTACCCAGGCCCCAAGGCCGACGATCAATCCCATTTCCTCTGCCAGCGTAATGATCTGCGCAGTGGAGAGCGCCATTAGTTGTAAGTTGCGGCATCGAAGCAAGGCCTCTACCCCAGTAATCTGTAGCGTTTCCAGATCAATCTGAGGCTGGTAGACAAGGTCGAAGTCACCCTGTGCAACTGCAGATCGCAGTTGTTCTTCCTGTTGTCGACGCTGCTGTATTTCTGTCATCATGCCAGGCGCAAACACGCGGTAGCGTCCTCGTCCTGTGGCCTTGGCGCGATACATCGCAAGATCAGCCTTTTGCAATAATTCACCCGAGTCACCACCATCTTGCGGGTAGAACGCAATACCGATGCTGGCCCCGCTGTTGATTTCATGATTATCAATAGCATATGGCTTGCTCAGCTCGTGGATGATGTTTTCTGCAATCAGCTCGGCAGAGGATAAAGATTTGAGCCGCGTCAGAATTAGCACGAACTCGTCACCACCCAATCGGGCCACGGTATCAGTCTCCCGCACACACTGCATCAAGCGCTTCGATACCAATTTAAGAAATTGATCACCCGTATGATGTCCCAGTGTATCGTTGATCACCTTGAATCGATCCAAATCGAGCAGTAGCACCGCCACCCGTGTACGGTCGCGGTCCGCATTGATCAGTGCTTCACACAGTCGCTCCAAAAAGCGGGCACGGTTCGGTAGCCCAGTCAGTGCATCGTGATTGGCAAGAAAAAAATTGTTTTGATCTACCAATCGTCGCTCGGTATTGTCACGCAGGATTGCGACGAAGCCTTTTAGATTGCCGTCCGCATCACGCAGCGCCCCTGTCACACCGGTACACCAAAAACGATGGCCGTCTTTACGCACGCGCCAGCCGTCTTCCTCTACCCTCCCCTCCTGACTGGCCTGTCTGAGCTTGCGTTCAGGCTCATCCTTTTCTTGGTCCTCAGGCGAGAAAAATGCGGACAGATGTATCCCGATGATTTCTGATTTGCCAAAGCCAAGTATGCGTTCGGCACCCGGATTCCAGCTAACAACAAGACCGTTCTTATCCAACATGAAGATCGCATAATCCGTGGTGCCTTCCACCAGAAGTCGGAATTGCTCCTCAGTGCGCTTCAATTCATGGAAAGTACGATGTTTCTCGGTTGAATCACGAAAAACATCCACCGCACCGATCACTTGGCCTGCCCCATCCAGCAGGGGCGCAGAGGCATGGTTTAATGTCAGTGACAGATTTCGCTTGCGATCGAACAGCGAGAGGTCTCGGTCTTTGACTTTCTCTCCTGCCAGCGCCCTGACCAGAGGATGATGGTGCCAAAATGGCACGAGTGATTCTGAATCATGATAGGCGCCATACGCAGCGCGAATATGGGACAAAGAGCTCAAAGCCCAGTCTGTTTTCAGTATTTGTCGGGCAGAGTGATTCACCATAAAAAGATCGCCGTTTGCGTCGCAAACAATGACGCCTTCAGACATGCTGTTTAGGGTCAATTCAAGTAGATCGACACGACGCTGCAGTGATTCTTGGGCTAGCAACTCATGGCTGATATCAGTCGCTGTCCCAATCAATTGAGCCGGATTTTCATTGTCGTCTCGCGCGAATGTGGACAGCTGTACTTTTAGCCAAAGCCAGTCACCTTGCTGTTGACGACAGCGTCCCACAAACTCGCCAACGTTATCGCCGTCCGGCTTGAAAATCTGCTCGATACAGGTCTGGAAGTTGAACTGATCCTCGGGGTGTATTAAGGCATCCGGTCCATACAGCGACATCGATTGAAATTCGTCGCATGAGTAGCCTAACAAATTGATGACGCGGCTGTTGCAGTAGGTAACTCGTGCCGTATGGCAGTCGTAAATGAAGAAAATGACAGGACTATTGTTGATAATTTTTTCGAGATAGGAAAGCCTCTGGCTGAATTGGCCATTGGGATCAACTTCTGTCATCTCTTTCTGTTGGCTTCTATTCAAGATTTTTCAATCGTGATGAGCTCATCGTAAATGGCAACAGCAATCCTGTGTGCACAAAAAATGGGGTTGGCTGTGAAGCTTCTATGAAAATAAAAACATCCCTATGAATTTGCCAGCTTGGAAAATACGGATCAAATAAATTCAGAAATTTTTGTGCCGAGGGCAATGGCATCAAACCCTTGATTTTGCTTGCTCCATCGTACATCGACGCTGGCTCGCCATAATAAGTGGGTTTATTCAGCGTCTCTCTAACAAACCGTGATGCGATTGATGAAAATCAATATTTATGACTTACGGTATGATGAAAAATTACTTCACTGAAATTCGTGTCGTTGTTCGCAATCGCTCGCGGTATTCGCCTGCTTGTTGCGGCGAGCGTCCTGTATTAAAACGATCATGAAGAAACGACATCGCAGATGCGTGGGATCCTATTGAAAAATGCGCTGATCATGGGTGCCAGTAGCGGCATCGGTTATGCAATGGCCGAGCGCCTTGCCAGAGATCCCGGCATTGAGACGCTGGTGCTCTGTTCGCGACGAGCATTATCCAGCCCGCCATTGCTGTCCCTGCAGTCGCAACTTGCTGCGGCAGGTAGAGAATGCTTGCTGCTGGAGGTAGACATCACTGACGAGGCGAGCTTGTCAGCCCTCACAGAGCACCTGAAAAAAGACCTGCAAGTTATTGATTTAATTATAAATACTGCCGGATTATTGCACTCGAGCGAGGTCGCGCCTGAGAAGGCGCTGGAACAGATGTCCCTCGCTTCAATGCAGCAGGTTTTTGCTGTCAACGCCTTTGGCCCCATCTTGCTGGCGCAAGCTTTGATGCCTTGGCTGAAGGCTCGTCGTCCTGTCGTGTTCGCGTCACTATCGGCGCGCGTGGGGTCGATTGCCGACAACCGTCTTGGCGGCTGGTACAGTTATCGGGCATCGAAGGCAGCGCAGAACCAGTTACTCAAAACACTGGCGATCGAACTGGCGCGTCGCAACCCCGAAGCCATCGTGCTGGCGCTGCATCCGGGCACCACTGATACCGGCCTGTCACGCCCCTTCCAGGCCAACGTCGCTCAGGAAAAGCTGTTTACACCTGCCTTTGTAGCAGAGCATTTGCTGCAGCAAATGATGCAGGCAACCGTTGAAGACACCGGTAGTTTCATCGCATGGGATGGGCAGCGCATTGCGTGGTGAGCTGCTTGCACACACTTGGATAGCTCTTCACCCAGGAAGGCGTCTTGGCAAAAAGCGTCCAAGCTTGTCGGCATAGGCCTCGTATTCGGCAAAGTGGGTGCGCAGATAGCTTTCCTCAAGTGCCGCCTTGCGATCCAGCACCCAGTACAGCAAGCCCCATAACAACAAGGCCGCAGCGCTTGCGTAAAGCACCACGGCGCACAAGCCCAGCCACAGCACAACAACGTACATGGGATGCCGTACCAGTGCATAAGGCCCATCGACAATCAGCTGCGCACCAGATTTCAGTTCAGGTCGGATGTTGAAGTTGCCGATCCGATTGTGCCGGAGTATCCAGATACCAAAGACCAGCGCCGGAAGCGTCATCAGAAGTGCTGGCAACACGAAAACAGGCGCAGTCCACGGCCATATCAGCAGCATGATTAGCAGGAATTGCGCAGTCACTAGCAAGCGGCCGTACATCATTCGCCTCTAGCGCAGTAATTCACGTTGCTCACTGTTGAGCAAACACCAGTCGCCCAAAGCCAGCGACAACGATGACAGCATCAGCTCACCAATGGCGATTCGCTCGAGCGCCGAACAATGATTGTCTGCCGCCGCCAGCATGCGCTTGACCTGGTGATATTTACCCTGCTCGAGAATAATCTCCAGCTGAAACTCTGCGACCTGCCTGCACATCGTTGCAGCCAGTGGCGCGGGTTCATCATGCAGCTTGACGCCAGAGAGCAGATGATCAATCAGGGCTGCGGTGACGGGTTCATGGGTCGTTGCCAGATAGGTCTTGGAAATATGACGTTTCGGCGAGGACATCGCGTGATTGAATGCACCATCGTCAGTCAGTAGCAGCAGGCCGGTGGTGTCGTGATCCAGGCGACCTATCGCCTGCACATCACGCCAGCTGAATTGCTCGGGTAACAGTGACATGACCCCCGGATGATGACTGGGCTTGCGAGAACACTCGATGTCGCCGGGTTTGTTGAGCGCAATATAGACATGCTCGTGATACGACCAGATTTCATCGAACAAGGTGAATTGCAGATCGTCGGTATCAAATGACGCGCGGGGATCGCGAACAATCTCGCCACCGATCTGCACCTCGCCTTCTTCAATCAATTGCCGGCACCACTTGCGGGTGCCAACGCCCTGGGATTGCAGAATGCGATCAAGACTGAGTTTTGCCATGGCTGCACTTTACCAGACGCAGCCAATCGTCCTATTGCGGCTTAGTGGTAGGTATCCCCTGTGTCGGCTGGGCTGCGTTTATTCGTTTTTCCTTCGTTGCCTCCACCGCCGTAGGGTGCTTTGCTGCCGCTTTCACCTGAACTCTCGGGCAAAGGTCGCACCTGACTCGGCGGTTTATCACTTTCCTGCGTACCGCCTGATTCACCTTCGCTGCGCTCTTCTCCTGGCGTTCGAGGTTCTGAGGGCGTGGCGCCTGACTCAGTCGTTTCCGAGGCTTCCTCACCGCTTTCTCCCGATCCCTCGATACGTTGACCAGAAATGGCCTCTGCCTTGCGCTCAACCTCGGCAGCGCGATCGGGATCATTGCTCTCGCGTATATCGTCAGACGGCGAACGCTGCGCGTAGGCAGTGCCCGCCAGCACCATCAGCAGCACAAAAAGCGGGGTAATCGAGGATGCAATACTGCGTTTCATACTGACCTCCATGCAGACTATTCATGGAAAATCAGACTGGGCAGCGGTACGGTAGTTCGTTCAGTCGCGAGAAGGTGACTTTGTTTTGCTTTCGCGCATACGCGCTTCCAGAAAATCGCCAAGCGCCTGACGTCCCTGAGCACGCGCAAAGTCAACCGCCGTCAGACCCAGTTCATTTTTTGCTTGCAGGTCGGCGCCCTGGGAGAGCAAATATTCAGCCACCTCGCGATGACCGGCGCGCGAAGCCATCATCAAAGGCGTGGTCTTGTTGGGCGACTCTGCATCGATATAGGCATCATGGTCCAGCAAGAGACGAACAATCGGAAGACTTCCGGCTGCAGCAGCATAGTGCAGTGCTGTCCACCCGGGGCGGTTGATCTCGGCACCTTTATCAATCAAGGCTTTCGCAGTCGGGAGATCTTTTTTGAAAGCCGCCAGCATCAATGAGGTATCGCCATTGCGTGAACGTGCGTCCAGATTCACGTCCGGCGTCGACAACAGCAGTTTGATCACCTTTACAGAACCCTGACGGACCGCGATAAGTAATGCCGTATCAAGCCGTTCAGGCTCTATGGTGTTAGCGTCGAAGCCACGCGCCAGCAAGTGGCTGCACAGCCTGACATCATCCGTGCGCGCCGCCTCGAACCACGCGGTATATGACCCCTTCTTGGGTGGCATGGGTTCCACCCAGCGCTCCAGATCAGTAAACAAGCCGGCCAACAGCAGGCTGCGGCGAAAGGGGCTCTGCAGATCGTCCATTTATTGCACGCGAAACAGCGTCCGGAAGTTTTGTGAGGTGACGTCTGCCAGCGTTTGCAATGGCACGCCTTTGAGATCAGCAAGAAATTCGGCAACATGACGCACGAAACCCGGCTCATTGGTCTTGCCGCGCATGGGTACTGGCGCCAAATACGGTGAATCGGTTTCAATCAGCATGCGCTCGAGAGGCACTTCACGTGCGACGGCTTGCAAATCTTTCGCGTTTTTGAATGTCACGATACCCGAGAACGAAATGTAGAAACCCATGTCCATGGACGCGGCGGCCACCGCCTGGGATTCGGTAAAGCAGTGCATGACACCGGCCACACCACCATCGGCCGTACCGGCCTTTTCCTCACGCATGATACGCAGTGTGTCTTCGGAGGCAGATCGTGTATGAATGATCAGCGGCTTGCCGCTGGCCCTGGAGGCACGGATGTGGGTTCGAAATCGCTCACGCTGCCATTCCAGGTCGCCACTCAGACGGTAGTAGTCGAGTCCCGTTTCGCCGATGGCGACAATGCGTGGATGTTCAGCCAGTTGCACCAGCTGGTCCACATCGGGCTCTGCGGTGTCTTCATAATCGGGATGCACGCCGACAGAGGCGTAGATATTCGGATGCGTCTCAGCCAAAGACAATACCTGAGGAAAATCGGGCAGAGTCACCGACACGCACAGGGCGTCGGTTACCTGATTTTGTTTCATTTTTTCCAGAATCGCGGGCAGTCGCTCCGACAATTCAGGGAAGTTGATATGGCAGTGGGAATCGATAAACATGGTACGCCAGTCGCCTGCAGTAAATGCCTGTCTTGTCCGATCCGTGCGAGCGCTGCATCGCTGCGAAGGGACAGGAAGGCCGCTGAAACGGCGCTATTGTACGCCCGCTACATGGTATGCGTCGGTCGTGAGGATCCGAGCGCGGTACCCAGAATTTCCTCGATGCGCTGGCGAACGCGCCGGCCCGCGTCATCGGCTGGAAACTGCAGCCCTATGCCCTGCGTGTGATTATTGGCCGCACCAGAAGGCGTGATCCAGGCCACCTTGCCAGCAATCGGGTAGCGGGCTTCATCCTGCATCAGGCTCAAGAGCAGAAAAACTTCTTCTCCCAGCTGGCACGGGCGATTTCCGGGGACAAAAATGCCGCCATTTTGCAGAAATGGCATATAAGCGGCGTAGAGCGCAGAACGTTCACGTATGGTCAGCGACATGACAGAGGGGCGTATCAGCGACGCGTCATGCGATGGCTGCGTGTCTTGCATGGTGATTCCTCGAAAGACTGCCCGGCTTTCAGCCAAACAGACTGAGGTAGGCGAGCAGCATGTCTTCTATGAAAAGCCGCGCCGAAAGCGAATGATCCGCGACAGCGCGCCGGTTGTTCGCATCGCGCAATGCCTGCTGCAATTGATCGGCGGACAAGCGATCCGCGATTGCTTTCAGACGCGGCTGATGCTGTGGGTAGTAGCGTACCCGACCGCTGAGCTTTAAAGAAAACAAGTCATACAGCCACCGCTGTTGCCATGCCACGAGCAGAGGAATCGGTGTTTTTTGTAGTCGTTCCGCCACGGTCAGTACCTGGGCTGCATCGGGTTTGGCCAGCAATCCCAAAAGCAATTCCCGATCGCCCGCTGACTCGTCCTCGGCTGCCATGAGCGCGGCCAGCGGCGCACCGCCATGCAATGCAAGCCATTGCGCCGCATCGCTCACTTCGTTGTCATTGAGCCAGGCCAGTGCATCCTCAGGCGAAGGCAGAGACATAGGAAATTTGCGGCAGCGGGACAGTATGGTCGGCAGCAGCCGATCCGGTCGATGACTCACCAAAATGAAGAGTGTGCCCGGTGGAGGTTCTTCCAGTGTCTTGAGCAAGGCATTGGCCGAGGCGCTATTGAGTGCCTCAGCCGGATACAGCAATACCACGCGCAGGCCACTGCGATGGGTTGAGACATTCATGAAACCAGCGAGTGAGCGCACTTGCTCGATACGTATTTCTTTGGAGGGCGTCTTGCTGCTTGCACTTTTTTTAGTTGCGCCCTCCTCCGACTCGCCCTCATCCTCCATGTTGTCGATATCCAGGACCTCGGGTCGCACGCGTCGGT
>JACCEC011083711.1_pt1 | contig 11876 bp, 20 predicted proteins | sample 7450121 | NCBI WGS metagenome assembly JACCEC01 (sample SAMN15323455, study PRJNA562643) | freshwater metagenome | isolation source: river surface water | place: USA:Blue River Watershed | collected 2017-08-18 | reverse complement strand
TATAAAGACATACGTGACGAAGATCATCTCATAAAACTTATGGAGACTGAACCGGTATGGGAACTTTTACAACACGACGAATTTGTAAATCAGTTATTTCATTTGAATGGCCATGGTGCAATTCTGAGGAAGACTTGCCCTACTTCCGTGGAAGAATTAGCTGCTGTCCTAGCTATGATCCGCCCAGCGAAGAGACATCTGATTGGGGAGACTTGGACGACGATTATGAACGATATTTGGAAGAAGCCAGCGGACGGTGAATACTACTTTAAGAAAGCTCACGCTGTATCATATGCTGTAGCTGTAATTGTGCATATGAACTTGCTTTGTGAAAAAATTGCTAGTTCTGCTGAATTATCTAACTTTTCTAACTAGCTGCACGTTTTTACGTTTTACCCTCTTTAGGGCTAAATTATTAAGATTTACTGTTGGACCTATTGATACTACTACATCCTTAGTGTTCATTGTCATGATACAGTAACGAAATCTATCAAATTCACCTTTTAGAAAAATATTAATGGGAATCATTCTATTTGATTCCCACCACCATACTTCACCTAGGTCTAAAAAAGATCTCTTATCACTATCAGTGCGTAAATTAGTATAGATGTACATACTAGTTACGTGCTGATCTTGATTTGAGATGATGCCCACATACTCGTTGCCGCCATAAGACACAACGCTTAAAAAGGGAAAATTTTGTTCTATATCTTTTGTTAACATTTCCAATAAATACTTATACCATGCAATTATTGCCAAGATATTTAGTCAAGAATAGAATTGATGTTGTTGCCAATTTGGCAGGATTCACTACGGAGTATAGACCTGTGTATAAAAGACAAGCATTAGTATATAAGGGCATTGATAATGTCCTAGAGTTTAGGCTGCTTAACCCAGATCAAAAACCTATTAATACACAGGGTTATCTACCTAAGTTTAGAGCATATGACTTAAACAATAATTTAGTAATAGAACACGACTGTACAGTTTTAGACGACGGCAGTACTGCTACAAAGGGATTATTTACGGTCACTGTTACTGAAAACGATCTATTAAATCTTACTGATGAATTTTTAAAGTATTCAATATATCTAATAGATGAAGACACGGACGAAAGAATTCTAACCTATACAGATACACACTTTGGAGCAGACTCAACGCTGCGAATTAGTGAAGACGCTTTTCCGTCACCAAAAGAATCAAAGACACTAACTTCTTTCTTTGATGCAGGATTAACATATGTATCAGCTTCAGTAGATGCTGAGCCTAGTGTGAATAATAACGAAGCTCTGCACACTGCTGCCATTTATACAAACGGATACGTAGGCACTGTGTCAATAGAGGCTACATTGGAAACTCAGATTACAGGAACCACTGACTGGGCAACGATTGAAACCTTAACGTTTGCTGGAACAGAAACTGAACCTACACCTGTTAATTTCAACGGCGTGTTTGGTTACATACGCTTTAGAACCAGCGCAGATCCCGCAACCATTACTAAAATCTTAGTAAGAAATTAATTGACAGTTCAGAGCTAAGGTGCTATACTTAAAATATGAGTATAGTCGCTGACACGCTTTTGACATTTCTTCCTCCTAAACGGAAAACTACTCCTAGCGGCTGGACTAGTTTTAATGCTCCATGCTGTCACCATAATGGACATTCAGCAGACACAAGACAACGTGGCGGCCTAATCTCTAACGGTGATGGCGGCATATCATATCACTGTTTTAACTGTGGATTCAAGGCCAGCTGGCAACCTGGACGTAACGTATCTAAAGGTATGAGAACTCTCATGCGTTGGATTAACGTACCTGATGATATGATCAATAAGATTTCTCTGCAGGTAATGCAGGAGAATGAAGGCATTGAAGTACAACAGCGTCTAATAGAGATTCCTTCGTTTCACGAAGTGCCATTGCCTGACGATGCAGTGTTAATTGAAGGTGTTGAATACGTTACTAAACATCTAGCTCAGGTAGTTGAATACATGCGAGATAGAAATCTCTATCTCGAAGATTATCCGTTCTATTGGAGCCCTAGTCTTGGTTATAGAGATAGATTAATCGTTCCGTTTTACTATGAAGGCAAGATAGTTGGTTGGACTGCTAGAACTGTTCAGGCAGATAAACAGCCTAAGTATCTCAGCGAACAGCAGCCTGGGTATGTATTCAATTTAGACGAACAAAGACCTCAAAAGATTTTTGTAATAGTCTGTGAAGGTCCTATAGATGCTATACACATTGACGGTGTAGCACTAATGGGCAGTGAAATCAAAGATCAACAGGCACTGCTAATCAATAGATTAAATAGAGAAGTAATAGTTGTTCCAGATAGAGATCCAGCAGGTTCAAAGCTAGTTGAACGAGCAATTGAATTAGGATGGAGTGTGAGCTTGCCTAAATGGGACGAAGGTATTAAAGATATCAGTGATGCTGTAAAGAAATATGGGAAACTGTATGCTTTGCATTCTATTGTAGGAGCAGTAGAGTCGTCACCATTAAAAATTAGACTAGGAGCAAAGAAATGGTTTGGTTAAGAAAGATTAGAGATTTCTTATTGTGGCCTTACACTAAGATTAGAGACGAAATTAGATTTAGAAGGCGTTTAAAGGAAATGCGTAAAAGGGATCCGTTTATCTACAAATGATTACCTGGGGATTAGTAGGCAACAGCCATGATGCAAGTCTTGCAGTTTTTGAAAACAATGATCTAGTTGCTGCGGCACTGGCTAAAGAGTTTTCTGAGATACCGCACGACCCTCACATCAATAACGAGCTAATTCTTTGGGCTCAAAAACTTAAACAGTTCCCAGATAAAATAATTTGGTACGAACGTCCTTTGCTGAAAACTCTGCGTCAATGGCGGGCAGGTCAAGGCTGGCTGTTACAAGAAAATAATATTAAAAAATATTTGAGCGATAGAGGATTGGAAAATATTCCAATCAAGTATACACAGCATCACACCAGTCATGCTGCTTATGCATATTATACACAGCCCCATGATCACTGTGCCGTGATCTGTCTAGACAGTATAGGTGAATTTGAATGTCTTACTATCTGGAACTGTGAAAACGGAAAGATGCGAAAGATACACAGCCAGAGCTATCCTCATAGTTTAGGTTTATTCTACAGTGCTATGACACAAAGAATTGGTCTAGTTCCGCAGCGAGACGAATATCTGGTAGCACGTTCAGCACAAATGGGTAATCCTAATAGACTAGCACATTTGATTCGACAAGAAATTATTGATGTAGATCATACTCGATCTAATCCGCAGTTTATTCGTATGCGAGAAAATCTGCACAGAGGGTGTATGTGGTGGCGTCCAGAACTGTCATCAAGGCAGGACTTGTATGACATTGCAGCCGCTACACAGACTATCTTTGAATATTGTCTTGCTACACTTAGCATATGGGCTAAGGTGCATACCGGTGCAAATCATCTAGCATTGGCAGGCGGCGGAGCACTTAATAAACAGGCAGTGGATTTGATTAGGAATCAATGGAACAGTGTTTGGGTTCCTCCTAATCCCGGAGATCCTGGTAGTTGCGTGGGCGCAGTACTGGCACAAACACGAAACAGAATAGATAACATTGACAGAGCATGGTATAAGAAGGTATAATATAAAGTATGGCTACAAGACAAAACACAGACTACGGATATGATATACAGCGTGTATATTTAGAAATGATGCTCACAGACGCAGAGTCTTTTGTGCGCTGCCAAACGGTATTTCTTCCTGAGTACTTTGATAGACGTCTACAGCCCGCAGCTAAATTTATCAATGACTATGTAACTGATCACAATGCCATGCCTACCTTTGACATGGTTAATGCAGCAGCCAAAGTTGACTTGAAGTCTCCTGGAGAACTGAGAGAAGAACACTATGATTGGTTACTTCTAGAGTTTGAAACTTTTGCAAGACACAAAGCACTAGAAGCAGCTATTCTTAAGAGCGCAGATTTACTAGAAAAGGGCGAATATGGTCCTGTAGAAGATCTAGTCAAGCGGGCTGTGCAGATTGGCTTACAGAAAGATTTAGGCACAGATTACTTTGCTAATCCCAGAGCACGCCTAGAAGCAATCAAAGACAAGAACGGACAGGTGAGCACAGGTTGGGCCAGCCTTGACAAGAAGCTGTTTGGCGGATTCAACAGAGGCGAACTTAATATCTTTGCAGGCGGCTCGGGTGCAGGTAAATCCTTGTTTCTAGCTAATCTAGGAGTAAACTGGGCACTACAAGGGCTTAACGTACTGTATCTAACATTTGAGCTTTCAGAGAATCTAGTCAGTATGCGTATTGACTCAATGATTACAGAGATTCCCTCTAGAGAAGTATTCAAGAGCATTGACGATGTTGAACTCAAGGTTAAGATGATTGGCAAGAAGAGTGGTGCATTTCAAGTCAAGTACATGCCCACAGGTAAGACAGCTAATGATCTAAGAAGCTATGTTAAGGAATATGAAATTAAAACAGGACGCAGAGTTGATGTCCTGCTGATTGACTACTTGGATCTTATGATGCCCAGTTCAGTTAAAGTTAGTGCAGAAAACTTGTTTATCAAGGACAAGTATGTGTCAGAAGAACTGCGCAACTTGGCCATGGAACTGAATACAGTGTTTGTAACAGCGTCACAGTTGAACAGAGCTTCAGTTGAAGAAATTGAATTTGATCACAGTCACATTTCAGGCGGACTATCTAAGATTCAAACAGCTGACAACGTGTTTGGTATCTTTACTAGCCGTGCTATGCGTGAGCGTGGACGTTATCAACTACAGCTGATGAAGACACGTTCAAGTTCGGGTGTGGGCATGAAGGTTGATCTAGAGTTTAACATTGACACTCTGCGCATCACTGACTGCGAAGAACAAGAAGATTCCGGCTATGCTAGCGCAGGTGCATCATCTGCTAGTTCTATTGTTAATGCACTAAAGCGTTCTTCAAGCGCACCCACAGCACCAGATCTACCTAGAGAAGATCCTACAGAAGGCTCAGGATTAGGCAAGATACGAGCAGAAACAGATTCAACCAAACTAAGACAATTTTTAAATAACCTAGGAACAGAATAATGGAAACACAAACAGTACCAATTTTTTCTACACATCTAAGTCAAACACAACTGGATCTAGACAACGAAGAAATAGCAGATTGGGCTAGAAGCCTTAGAGCAAAAGCTGCTGCGGATCGCCCGGGCGGATGGCAGAGCGGACCTATAGATTTTGCCAGCCCTCCAATACATGATCTAGTAGCATCTGTAAAAGCTCACTTGAGATTTTTAGCAGAAGAAATCTACGGCTTCAAAGAAAACGTAAGCCTTAAGTTAGTAAATGGTTGGATCAATTTTAACGACCCTGGATTAGAACCCATAAACAACAACTACTATCATCTACACACCAGCTGCTTTACCAGTCTAGTATACTACGTTGACTGTGCAGAAGATTCTGGAGAACTAGTACTGATACCTCCGCATCAGATGGTAGATTATGCACTGCCAGTTCAGCTGGTCGAACAGTTCAATATCTTCAACAGTCAGCGTTGGCGCATACAGCCGCGTACGGGCAAACTGGTCAGCCACCCTGCTTGGATCAATCACTTTGTTGATCCTAACAGAAGTGATCGCGATCGTATAACTATTGCATTCAATGCCATCCTTGATGTCAAATAATCTGAGTGTTTTATTTCTTATAACTAAATATTCGAAATAAGCAGGGTGGTGAATTATGTTAAGACTGATGAACGCAAAAGAACGTATATTAATCAAAGACGACCCTGTACGACCTAGATTTTCATACGAATGGCGTGTCAGCCTCAACAGAGAAGTATGGGTATGGGAAAACGATCTCACAGGAAACATTGACAGTGTGATCTGCACAGCTTACACTGACGAAATACCCACATCAGAAGACGAGCTAGACTACTACAGCACAGCCGCAGCATTTAACGGTGGCAGGGGCAACACTGTGGTATTTTACACAGTATGGAGTTACTCTCCAGGCGCAGGGCGCACTCTAGTCAATGAGCTGGCGCTACATCTGCGCAGAACTAGACCCAATCTCACACGCTGGGTCACACTGAGTCCGCTCACAGAAATGGCCACACGATTCCACACCAGTAATGGCGCACGTCTGCTACAGGTCAATACCGAAAGTCAGAATTTTGACTATACTGAGCAGGTAAAACTGCTGTTCAGCTCGGACAGTTACCAGTCCATCTAAAGTTCTGCGAGCCTGGAGTAGTAGAACAGGCTTCGCGACTGTCAGACAGTTCCAGCGTGTTTAGATTAACATTGGTTCCAGGCAAACGCCTATAGCCCAGCACTCTGCTCTTGTGATAGTGTGAAACACGCACACCCTTCTGCTGATTGCCGCCCAACACCATCACATAGCCGTTTTCTTCTCCCCAGTAAAAACCCACATGCCCTGAATGGGGATTATTGCCTCGGGTGAGAACTACTATATCACCCCGCACCGGTTTACGAACCTGCTGGCCCACCGAAAGAAACGAACGAGCCATTAGATTGTCTGTGCCTCTATGCCCAGTCATTTCTAATATCTTGTTCACAAACGCAGCACACCATGGTATTTTGCGTGGATCTAGATCTAATAGATCTTTAAGTATACTGCGATCATGTTCCTGATGCAGTCCTAGGTACTCTTGTGCTAGTTGTATAGGATTACGAAATTCTCCCGCCCAAGCAGCACCACTGTTCCCTGCAAGCACAAAGGCCAACAGCACAGCAACCCTTTTTAGTTGGTTCATAGCTTGTTCCTCGCTTTTTCAAAGGTAATTTATTTAAACAGTATAAGGGCCAAGTAAAACACACAGTTTTCTGTGGTTTGTCCTAAACGAGACACGGCTCGTCGTTGGTTACTGATTGAAGGCTAGTTCCACACTGCGGATGCGCACTGTGCTGGAGCTGGGATACTGTGTGTGCGGCTGTAGATCTACGACTACACCAGACTCCGCTGTCCACTCTAGATTCAACCCTGTCCAGGTATAGACCCAAACATTTTCTGCTGATAGGTCAGCTCTGTTTAGGCCCAGTTTAGTGCCCGAGTGCCAAAGGTCTATGGTCTTGTCCTGTATTCTAGCCTGGCGATCCACGCTCAGTCGCAGTGTAACAGAACTCACAGTTCCTGTGTAGTCGTAGCCTGAAAACAGCAGTGCAGATGCACCTTCACTGTTGAGTCCACCTCTGCTCACGCCCACAGAGCGCACAGGCTGCAGAGATCCAAGATCTGTGTCATACTGTATTTCCTGCGGTTCAAGAGCTGTAACTGATGTATGTGTGCGGAAGTTCATGCTGTATTTATTACAGCGCGAAGCGCCGGCGGTAAGCCCAGAGCCGCGAAGCGGTAAACGCGATTTTCGCAGATCTAAGAAGCGTTTACCAGCAGAAGAGCAGTCACAGTACACGAGCACAGTATAAATTCTATTTTCCCTCAACCGCCACTACAGACGTCAAACAACGCCCTGCAACACCCCGCAAACACAGGTTTCAAATTTCCGGCCAGTTTATTACTTGATCTCGCACCAGGGATCGTCAGTATAGACCACACGATAGGAGGGCGAACCGCTCAGTGCCAGTGCTGCTAGGGTCCTATCTCTGTCCGAGTCAAACATCAGCACACTAGCACTAGTCTGCGAGCAGTACACGCCCAAGCCTGCCAAATACTCTGCTGCTAGGAACGTGATGCTTTCTTTGAGTGTTTGAGTGCGGGGTTCCGGTGTGTATACTAGTTTGAGTGCATACACTGTGTCTATACGTGTGTTCATTGCTGTAGTAGTGAGAGTATGGTAGTATCACGTTCAGAACAGGTCACACACACCAGATAGCGATTAACCCTGGGAAATGTCTGTTCTACTACTATGCTGATGTGTAGATTCTTGTGAGCTACGTAATCACACACAGAGTGTAGAGCAGATTCTGATAGATCTAACCACAGTGTAGTTAACATACCCTCTTATTTATTGAGCAGGGTAACTAAACTGGAACACTCCACTGTGACTACATCTTCCAACACTAGACCCTGCGATTCTGCTAGATCCACTACAGAACGTGCTTGATCTGCAGAGCATACGAGCCCTAGACACTGCCACTGCACACGATCGCAACTGCTTAGTATGGCTCGTATGCAGTCCAGCCCATCACTGCCACCATCCACACTGTGATGGGGAATCACACCTGATGCCCATGGAAACAGCTCCCAATCTGAAGAACGACCATGCGGTGGATTGGCTATGACTAGATCATATGAGCCCCGCACAGGCTCCCACCATGACCCGTGGACTACACTAGCTGGCACACCCAAACTCTCTGCATTGCGAGCAGCTAGCTCAACACAGTGTGGATCACAGTCTGACATGACTAGTTCTACGCCCTTGCGCCATAGACTGATGCCCAGCACTCCTGCTCCGCAGCCCAAATCCAGTAGGGAACTGTAGGATCTACAGTATAGATGACGAACAAACGACTCCAGTGCTCGTGTGTGCGGAGATTCAGCCAGCGTGGGTATAACAGAGCCAGGCGCTTGCGCAAACACTTGTCCACAGAACTCTACATGGGAGGGGAACATTAGACTCCTAGACTGTGATCTGACTCAGAGCTTACATCGTGTATAGACCCGTAGAACTTGAGCACCAACAGTGCCCACTCTGGTAGACTGTCATCTATCCAAAAGCGTGTGCGATTGAGATGTACTTCACGTTCTATTCGATAGGTGTCTAGGAATGTGAGCACAGCTAAAAACTGTGGATCTAGACTGTATACAGCGTAGTGTCGAATCATAGTGTGTATACTTACCAAAGGTCGCTTCTTGCATCCGCAAGAAAGAGCTCCCCAAATGGGGTCTACAGCCAAAAAATTTGGTCGCGCATTTTTTTTAGGTGAAGTACTTATAGAAGTGAGGTGGTGATTTTGCATCACCCAATTTTTAAAAGTGTGGTTAGAAAAGGCGGGAAAAGAGATCATTAAGCATTGTTGCATAAACACAACACTCAAATTTATATACCCCTCACCCCTCGAGAAAATTTTTTTCAAAAAGAAACCCCGACCGCCTCGCGACTGCCGGGGAAGAGGAGAGTCAGGCGTGTTGCAGACTCTCAGTCTTTTTTCTGTAGCAGTTAGTCCAGTCGACTGCCTGCGTATGCGTTGAGCCCTAGTGCTCGCAGATACTCAGCCATAGCGTATGCACCTGCTTCCTTACAGTCTACATTCTGCACACCCAAGCCACCCGGGTTCCACATGCTGAGACACTTGGGCTTGTAGTCCTTGCGGAAGCCTGCGGCCAGTAGCTCTTTGGCCTGCTTAGAGTTAGTACGATCCACGTACACATCTACCCAAGCAAAGCCACAGGCGTACTGATCCTGTCCCTTCAGCTGTTCCTGGAAGTACTTCACACTGGCCTGCTCTGCGAGAGTCTTGCCTGCTTGGATCTGATCTGCTGTAATCATCTGCTTGCCCTTTCAGTGAGTGTTGTTACCTTGCCCTACTCAATAAGTATAGCACCTTTTGGGTGCCTGTCAACCCCTAGTTAGAACCAACCGTCAGCTTCGTACATGGTAACTGAAGGGTCAATGGAGCGGAGTTCCTGTGCGGCACGGATCAGAGCATTGCGCTTCTGCACCAGAGCACGACCTTGGATCTCTCCGTCACAGCTCACGTTCTCCGGGCTCAGATCTGAGTCTAATGAGTCTGCAATCTTCTGACGGTCTTCTGCGTTCAGCAGGCTCAGCGGCTTGGAACCAAAGATAGCTCCCCAACGGTTCTTCTGATCCACGTACTGCTCAAGAGTTGCGATGTTCATATTTGCCCTTTCTGTTTGCCCTATGTGTCTATTATACAGGCTTTTGGGTGCCTGTCAACCCCTAATTAAACCCAGCTCTCTACCTGGGGAACGGGCTTCTTAAGAGCTCGCTTTACGAAGTCCTCGGGCTCGTCATCACAGCGGACCAGCATGAAGCCCATGCTTTCTACGAGGTCCACTTCACAGACCTGTACGTCTATGCCCGCGGCTTCCAGTGCGAGGTTCATCTTTGAGAGTGCATAGCGGACGCCTGCGTCAAAGGCCGCGTACTCGCCTTCTGCGGTGTCTTCAAAGTCAAAGTGGTTCTCCATGACCTCCACATACTCCTGTCCATCTGCTACGATGAACTTACCGATCTTCTTCCAGGCTCGCTGGTCGGTGCAGTCGAAGTAGTCGCAGGCTTCGTTGAGGTCAAAGCCGGCGAAGCTGTCATAGTTTACTTTGGATTTAGTCATTGTGCCCCCTAGTGTTACGTGTTACAGTTTTTTGCCCTACATCTTAATTATACTGCCTTTTGGGCGAGTGTCAACCATTTTTTACCTTGAACTTCTGTTGTATTTTTACAACAGGGCAGGGCTTGGCTTCAAACTCCTTGCGGGTGTAGAACAGCGCCAGCTCACGTGTGATCATCGTATACACTGAGGGCTCCGAGTTAGGCAGGGCGAACATCACAGGACAGTCGCGCCACGTCTTCTGTTCTAGGAACTGATGCGCCCACTCACGGTGCTGGGGGTCTTGGGGGTTGAACAGCACTGTGGGTCGCAGTTTGGTCATCATAACGGTGTTCATAGGTCTCCTTGGTTAGCAGTCTTCGCCGGTGTACTCGCGAGCATTAAAGCCCTGTTCCATGTCCTCAAACTCTGCTTCCAACTCTTCTGATGCAGTGAGGAAGTCTTCGCAGAGGTTGAACAGTTCCTGGAACGCACGGCGCTCGTCGCGATTCATGTCAACGAGGAAACCAACACCTTCCTCGTTCATACTGTTGAGGATCTGGCGCATGGCCAGGACAGTGTTCTCGCACATGCAGTAGCTCATGTTCGGATAGTTGCTCATTTGCGTTGCCCTTTCTGTTTGCCCTAGTGTTTATATTATACAGGAGTTTGGACTTCTGTCAACCGTTTATTCTTCGTCCTCGTCCTCATCCTCATCGTCCTCTGAGAAGCGTGGGCTCAGTTCGTTAGCGTCCAGCATCTCGCGCACTTCATCGTGGCTCATCCAATTCAGGGCTGCCGTCAGCAGCATCATGGGATCGATCAAGCCATCATCAACCAAGCCCAGAGCGAAGTCTCGGGGATCGCGTTTAAACAGTTCCTTGTCCATTTGTTTGCTCCTTAAGGTTTGGTGCGGTTAGTAAGGATGAAGCGACCGTTTACGACCTTGCCACACATCACAAGACGCAGGGGAAATCCGTATTCTGCGAATGCCTTGCGCTGTGCAGCATAGTATCCCATCTTGAACTGCTTCTTCATCGTGTGCTCCTTACTATGTTCTTAGTATAGCACCTTTTGGACTCTTGTCAACCCCTGAGAGTGTGGCTTTTATGCCACACTCTCCGAGTGCCACATATCCACTGACTCAGAGTAATATCCGTTGGACTCACCCAGCCAGCGAACGTCCACATAGCCCTTGCGGGTAGCGAACTTGTAGAAGGTCCAGGTCTGCGAACCCCAGTGATCCTCATCGGATGCAGGAGCTTCTCCCGACACTTCTTCAGCTAGGAGCAAGGGCTCACCCACTAGGTCTTCGAGGTCACCCACGATGTCGTTGATGTCCACCGACTCGCAGCAGTCCTGGTAGTGACCAAACAGAAAGGTCTCACCATCAGCGGTAACGAAACGCATCTCGCCATCGCCCACAGAGCCTTCAACACGGACGAAGGTCTTGCCCACCATGCGAGCCAGTCCCACTTGGGTGTCAACCATGTTATCCCAATCCATATTGTGCTCCTCTGTTCTGTTGCCCTATGTTCTTATTATACAGGATTTTGGATTCCTGTCAACCAAAAAGTTTGGTAGACCCTGTGGGACTCGAACCCACGACCAACGGATTAAAAGTCCGATGCTCTACC
>JACCEC011581698.1_pt1 | contig 11877 bp, 11 predicted proteins | sample 7450121 | NCBI WGS metagenome assembly JACCEC01 (sample SAMN15323455, study PRJNA562643) | freshwater metagenome | isolation source: river surface water | place: USA:Blue River Watershed | collected 2017-08-18 | reverse complement strand
GTGGCGTTTACTTCGTAAGAGGTGAAGCTACTGAGGGGGGGTATTTCGTGGAGAAAATTATTAAAGATTAAAAGAAAGTTAAACGTTTCATTTTTAGAAAAAGCCTGCTCAACATAGTGGGCTTTTTTTATTATAAAAACCTATGCTATTTTTCGTGTCCTTCGTGCCTTTCGTGGTCAAAAACAACTCCCTTAACCACGAAAAACACGAAAGGCACGAAGAAAAAATAGAAAAAAAGTTATTTTTCGTGTCCTTCGTGCCTTTCGTGGTCAAAAATAACGTATTTACAATACCTTCGGAATTGCGATATAAAAAGTAGCACCTTCGCCAAGTGTAGAACTGACCCAAATTTTTCCCCCATTTTCTTCCAAAATCTTTTTGCAAGTCGCTAAACCCATGCTTGTTCCCGAATATTTGCCCCTATCGTGAATGCGTTGAAAAATGACAAAAATCTTTTCAAAATATTTTTCATCAATCCCTATTCCATTATCTTGAACGCTAATAACATGATTATCAATGTCTTGAATATGCTTAATATTTATTTTGGGTGCTTGCTCATTTCTAAATTTCAACGCATTTTTGATGATGTGTGTAAAAATTGTGTTAAGTTGTTGCCTATCAAAATGTATATTAGGTAGTGATTCAACGGTAATTTGCGCATTTGTACCCTCTATTTCTTCTTGTAAGGTATCTAACACTTCCTGCAATAATATATTAGTTCTTATATTTTCTATTTTCTTTTTATGACGGCTAATTTTAGAATATAACAAAAGGTCGTGCAATAAATCGTGCATTTGCTTAGTGCTATTCAGAATAAATGCCATATATTGCGTAGTATCGGGCGTAAGCATCGCACCAAGTTTTCGGTTCAATAAGTTAGTAAAACTGCTAATGTTTCTTAAAGGCTCTTTCAAATCGTGAGAAATAATATACGCATATTGTTCTAAGTCGCGGTTTGAGATAGCTAAAATTTCATTTTGTCTTGTGATTTCTTTATTTTTTGTTTCTAATAAAAGATTTTTTTCTTTTTCACTTTTATTGCGCATATACATCATCAGTAATAAAAGTGCAGCAATAACAAATATAGCAGCCAATATACCAATATTAAAATTGGTTTTTACTTTTTGTATTTCATGGTCTTTTTTCAAAAGGTTAAATTCATTTTCTTTTTCCAACTGTAAAATTTCAAAGTTCTTTTTCAACCCCAACATTTCTTTGCTCAAATTATCGTTGAAAAGTGAATCTTTAAGATTGATATATTTTTTATGGTATTCGTAAAATTTATCTATATCGCGCTTTTGATAATAGCTTTCTGCCATTTTATTATAAATATCGGGAATGAAAGTGCGCATATTTTCATTTTTTGCATCAATAAGGCTCTGAGTTAAGAGTTTCAAGGCAATATCAGACTGCTTAAGCCTCAAATAGACTCCTGCCGAAGTGATTTTAGCGGCTGTACTTAGCCCTTTATCCCCAAGTTCTTCCCCAATTTGAGCCACATTTTTGAGGGTTTGTATTGCTTTTTTTTCTAATCCTTTTGTTTTGCCCTCAATGCCGCCAATAGTGTGCATCGTCCATCCAATACCTGATTTGTCATTGAGTTTGTATGCAATTTCTAAGGCTAAATAATTGTATTTCAATGCTTTGTCGGTATCATTTAGTTGGCTATATAGCGTTCCTATCGCGTCATAAGCCCCATATTTTGCCTGTAAATTATTCGCCTCCTCACTAATTCGTAAAGATTCGTTGTAATGGTGTAAAGCAGTTTCATATTGCTTTTGAAAATAAAAATTAGTACCAATACCAAAGTGAAGCCTACAAATATTGGTAGTATCTTTTAAGGTCTGAAAAAGTGTTAGTGCTTGATTTTGATATTTATACGCATTAGAATAATCTCCTGTGTAAACTTTATTGATGCCAATAAAACGAAAAACTTGTGCTTTGAGCGGTAGGTCATTTGGGTTTATTTCGCTTTCAATCTCTTTCATATAGCGCAATGAAATATCATATTTACTTTGCCGATACAATATTTCTGCAATTCGCACCGCTATTTTATGCCCTTGCGCCACTTGCCCTATTCGGCGAGTCAGGTGCAAGGCTTTTTGATAATACAAAATAGCATTGTTATAATCAAAATCTTTTTGATAAGCGATACCGATATTTTCGGCTGTGACGACCCAATTAGAGGCATTTACATTGCTATCAATGACTTGTAGTTTGAGTAAGAGGCTATCTATTGTGGGATTTGTGGCATGAGTCGGGAAGGCAATAAAAAATAAGACGCTTGAAAATAGGACATTCCAAACGCATGTTTTATTTATATAAATAAAAAATTTTACTTTTTGTGTTATGATATTCAAAGCATTATTGTTTATTTAAGATTTTAAAGTGATAATTTTCAATGCCAATCGCAGTTGAAAATTATCACTTTAATTGCGTAGCATCTATTTGTTTAATTTGCCACCCCCTTTACCCGGTCCGCAGCAGTCGTCGCCACCTTTGATAGCCATCGCTTTTTTAGCTTCCAACTCTTTTAATTCTTGTTTGAGTTGTTCCAATTCTTGATTTGTAGTTTTCATCGTTGAATAAAAATTTTAATAGTTTATTAAATATGTTTTTTTATTTAAAGTTAAGTAGTTTAATCAATATTTAGCAACTCAAAAATTTATTTTTTCTACATCTATAAAACGAAAATACATCTTGTAATTTCTCATAATTTATTTGAAGAAAAATGAAACGGAAGAATTTTGTAGTCACCTATTAGTAATAGTAGTAATAGCCTCCGTAGTATTAACCACTTTTGCCCGGTCCACAACACGAACCACCTTTTACTAAACAGCTATTTTTTTCTTCTAACTTATCAAGTTCTTGTTTGAGTTGTGCTAAATTTTGATGGGTAGTTTTCATCAAGGAAGTTTTAAAAGAATTTGAAAGAAATTTACTTATTGTCTGATTTCAGACCCATTTTTACCCGGTCCGCAGCAGTCTTCGCCGCCTTTGATAGCGTGAGTCTGTTTTGTTCCCAATTCTTTGAGTTCTTTTTTGAGTTGTTCTAACTCTTTATTGGTAGTTTTCATCATTAATTGATTTTGAATATTAAAAAAAATGTTGATTATTATTGCAATTCTGAGCCATTTTTACCCGGTCCGCAGCAGTTGCCACCTTTGATAGCCGTAGCTTTTTTAGCGTCCAACTCTTTGAGTTCTTTTTTGAGTTGTTCCAACTCTTGATTTGTAGTTTTCATCATTAGATTAAATTTTGTATTATATTAAAAATTTTTCAAAAAAATTTAAGATACTGAGGGGGGAATTAACTGATAGGTTAGCGCAGCGCAACAATCTCACCTGCGGGACTTTTGGGAGGAGTGCCACCACGCCCTTCGTCTTTGGGTTTCGTGCCGCAATCAGCATCGGCTGTTCCGCCTTTGATAGCGGTAGCATTAGAAAGGGGAGAAAGTTCGTCTTTAAGCGTATTCAGCTTGTTATTTGATATTTTGTGTTGCATGGACAGTAAAAAATTTAGTATGTAAAGAGAATTTTATTAACGAATTGTTTGCACGTTAAAAAAAACATTTTTGATAATTCGATTTACCTATACCAAACCCTAAACAAATACCATGCTAATAAAATAAAATAAAAAACATATTTTTATTTTATAATTAAGTTTAGGTTAATATGAATAAAAAAATTATCTTGCTACATAGCAAAGCAGATAATAGCAAAAAACAGTACAAAATATAACTATAATAAAATATTTATTTTACAAAATTTTATTTTTTTAAAATGGCTAAATTCAATAAGATATTTTTCAAAAGTAATTTTAAATGAAATTATCTATCTTTAATAACTTCTTTTTGAAAAACGATTAAGTTTTAGAAATAAACTAAGTACCTTCGCAAATGGAAAAAACGATTCTCACAACAACAAGAACCACTACACGCGACCTTTTCCTCAACTATGAAATCAAAAAAGGTTTCTGGGACGAAATGTGCAGCAATGCAGGTATCAGAGAACCCTACCGCCTTGTTTATGAGCATTTGTCGCAAGTTTCGCCCGCGCTTTTAGAACAGCGCGAAGCATTGGCGAATCAACTATTTATGAGTCAAGGGGTAACATTTACCGTTTACTCAAGCAACGAAGGTATTGAGCGCATTTTTCCGTTCGATATTTTGCCCCGCATCATTACGGCAATCGAATGGAGTCACATTGAGCGAGGCATCAAACAACGCCTACGCGCGCTCAATCTCTTTTTGAAAGATATTTATAACGAACAACAAATTTTGAAAGATGGTGTCGTTCCTGCCGACCTTATCGCGTCTTGTCCGCACTTTACGCGAGCGGTGTTCGGCATACGTGTGCCACATGACATTCACGTTCACATTTCGGGGATTGACCTCATCCGCGATGCTGACGGCACATTTTATATTTTGGAGGACAACCTTCGCACCCCGTCAGGCGTATCGTATATGCTCGAAAACCGCGAAGTAACAAAACGTCTTTTTCCTGAAATGCTCGCCGATAGCAACGTCAGAGGGGTGAGTCAATACCCGATTTTATTACACAACATTCTGCTTTCGCTCTCGCCTCGCGCTACTTCAAACCCCTCAGTAGTGCTTCTAACGCCCGGCATTTATAATTCGGCTTACTACGAACATTCTTTTTTGGCGCGTTCGATGGGGGTCGAGTTGGTAGAAGGGCGCGATTTGGTGGTGGACAATCACCGCGTTTTTATGAAAACGACTCGCGGACTCCGACAAGTGGACGTAATTTATAGGCGTGTGGACGATGACTTTTTAGACCCCTTAGAGTTTCGTTCTGATAGCATTTTGGGCGTGCCGGGACTCCTTTCTGCCTACCGTAAGGGTAATGTTGCGATTGTCAATGCAGTAGGCAATGGCGTAGCAGATGATAAAGCCGTCTATACTTATGTGCCAGATATGATAAAATATTACCTCAATGAAAACCCTATTTTACCGAATGTACCCACCTACCGAATGCAAAACATTGAAGAAAGAAATCATGTATTCGCCAATATGCAGCGCATGGTCATCAAGCGCACAAATGAGTCGGGTGGCTATGGTTTGGTCATGGGCGACAAAGCCTCCGATGAAGAGTTAGCAAAAACTCGCGCCGCTATCGAAGAAGACCCACGCTCATTTATTGCTCAACCTATTATAAAACTTTCTACAGTACCCTGTTTACTTGATGGACAATTCCAAGCGCGACACGTTGATTTGCGCCCTTATGCCTTGTGTGGCACGAATGGCATTGAGATTGTGCAGGGCGGATTGACTCGCGTGGCTTTGCGCGAAGGTTCGCTTGTAGTCAACTCCTCGCAAGGGGGCGGTAGCAAGGATACGTGGGTGTTGAACAAATAAATATTTATTATAAAATAAATTTGTTTGTAAACCAATAGTTTATAAAAGAGACCAAAAGCAACTAAAACTTCATCGAATTACACCCCTCAGTAATTCGATTATTTTTACCATTAAAATCACTTCGTTTTTTATCGAAACCTTTGCTTCAAGTAAAGGTTTCGATAAAAAAGCACCCCCCTCAGTAAGTGATGATTTTTTCAGTCGAAATCCTCACTTTAAGCGAAGGTTTCGATAAAACCAAAGCAATGGTTAAATTTGATAATTATTCATTTAAAATAATAAAAAAATATATGTATCGAAATGCCTCGAAGGTATTTCGATGCGTGTCAAGATAGTGAAGTAAATATCCATGTTAAGTCGAATTGCAGATTCTTTATTTTGGCTCAATCGCTATGTTGAGCGTGCCGATGGCATTTTGCGTATGTTGCGCATCAATTTTATCACTTCTTTGGACAAATCGGGTGGGCAAGCGTTTAGTTGGGAGTCCGTTCTCCAAATTTTTACCCCACTCGCGCAAACCGAAAGGGAAGTAATGCGCTACGACACAAATGCAGTTTTAAAATATATGATTACTGATGCGGATAATCAAAATTCCATCAAAAATATCATTGCCCGCGCCCGCGAAAATGCGCGAGGCGTACAAGACCACATCACTAAAGAAGCGTGGGAAAGCATCAACGCACTTTATCATATTGTCAATAATTTAGATATTGATAATATGATTGATAACGACCAACAAATTATTATTCTTTCTGATATTATCAATCGTTGTATGTTGTTTTATGGTGTTTTAGAGGCGACTATGCCTCGTGGACGCGGTTGGCACTACATGAACATCGGCAAATTTATTGAACGAACCGTACAAACTGCGGATATTTTAGACGTAAAGTTTGGAACGATTGACTACGATTTGAATAACCCTTCTGATATTCCGTATTGGCGCAATTTGTTGTTATCCGTTTCGGGCTATGAGTTGTATCTAAAAACGTATCGCACAGGCGTACAAACGCAAAATGTAATTGATATGTTAGTGTTAAATTTAGAATTTCCGCGCTCTATTTTATATTCGTTGAGTCGGCTTCATCAACAACTTTCGATGTTAAAAAACGAAGCAGTACCCAGCAAAATGCAGCCCTTAGACCGAATGTTGGGGCGTGTGCGTAGTCGCGTGGAATATTCTGACATTTCGAGTATCTCAAAAGTTGGTTTACACGAATATTTATCCGAAATTCGCGCCGATGTTTATCATTTTAGTACCGCCTTGGGGCAAACGTTTTTTGCTTATTCTTAAAAGGTGGTTTAGTCCGTTGCCCTTGAAAATCAATAGTAGGGGGTCAAAATGCTTGAATTGCTCTTTTTGTATTTTAATAACTCATTGAAAATCAACGTTCAACGTTAGGGAAACTTTTAAAGTTTCCCTAACGTGTGAATCCATCTTAACTCATTTTTTCGCAATTCAATTTGTAATGAGTATAACAATATTTTTTTATTAAATTATTTTCATATATTTTTTAATAAAAATTATCTTTTTTCAATCGTGAATGTAAAAAATTTATTGACCAACTTTTAAACGATGCCTATTTTTCAAATTCATCATATTACAAAATATGACTATGATTTTCCTGTACGAGAAAGTTATAATCAGATTAGAATTTTTCCGATAGAAAGCGAATGGCAACAAACGCTAAGTCATCATCTAACACTCAATTCCGATAGCGTGAACATTGCTCGTCATGTAGATTATTTTGGGAATACGGTGGGGACTTTCAGCGTGTTAGATGCGCACCAAAGTTTAGTTATTGATAGCCGCTTAACGGTTAAGACGCAAGCACGACATTTTGAACACCTTACTGAGGGGGGTGGTTTCCCTACTTCGCTCGCGGATTGGGCAGCGATAGAATTGGCTAAAACAAGAGATTTACATTTATTAGATTTCTCTAAACCCGAATCGGTTGCTGCTCAACCCATTATCGAAGCGATTATTGAAGAAGTAGCAGCCAAAAAAGTTGCTCCGAGTGAAGCGGTGGAACGCATCTTGGCATATATTTTCAATAATTTTCATTATCTTAAAGGCATCACTAATGTTGAAACAACTATTGATGAAATTTTAGCCCATAAGTCAGGTGTTTGTCAAGATTTTGCCCATGTATTATTGCAAATATTGCGTACACTTGAGATTCCTGCTCGTTATGTTAGTGGTTATATTTGTCCAAATAAAAATGGTATGCGTGGCGAAGGGGCTACACACGCTTGGGTGGAGATTTGGCTACCGCGTGTGGGGTGGCTTGGCATTGACCCTACTAATAATATTTGGGTGACAGATACGCACGTAAAGTTAGCCGTTGGGCGCAATTTCAACGACTGTACGCCGATGAAAGGTATGTTTAAAGGTATTTCAAATCAACATCTTGATGTATATGTTTCAATTGGATATGAAGACGGTCACACTTTCCAAGAACACAACGAAGTGATGCAGCCCAATTCAAAAAGTAGCACTAAGGCAACAGCACGCATTAAAAATTTTAGTTTGGAACAACAGCAGCAGCAACAACAACAATAAAAATACCCCCCTCAGTAAGCCGAATAAAATATCCTATGCCACTACTGAGGGGGGGGAGGGGAAACACCTTTTTTTCAAAAGGTGTTTTTAGAAATTGAAAACAAGATTTCTATTTGGTTATGACAAAAAAATTAATTTCTTAACGGACGATTATTCGTCAACATATATTGAATCCGCTCCAACGTTTTTTGTTCGCCGCAAAGTGATAAAAAGGCTTCGCGCTCAATATCTAACAAATATTGCTCACTCACTTTTTGCGGTGCGGTCAAATCGCCTCCGCAAAGCACATAAGCCACTTTTTTAGCAATTTTGATGTCGTGTTCGCTCGCGTAACCGCCCAACTGCAAAGAATGTGCTGCCACATACAACGCCCCTAAGCCCTGCCGACCCAACACCAATACATCGCGGCGCGGCATACGCGGCACATAGTTTTCAGCAAGTTGCAACACTTTCTTTTTGGCTTCGCCGATATTGCGTTGCACATTCGTCACAACACTATCTTTACTATTGAAATACCCCATTTTAAAGGCTTCGTGCGCCGAAGTTGCTACTTGTGCCGTTGCAATCGTCTTAAATTTTTCAATCAAAGTCGGGATTTGCACATCGCCCTCAAAAAATGAGTCGCCCGCTCGCACTGCAAATTCTTTTGTGCCACCGCCACCGGGAATCAAACCGACACCTGCCTCGACCAAACCGACATAGCTTTCAGCAGCAGCCACCACGCTATCGGCGTGCATCGAAAACTCGCACGAACCGCCAAAGACATATCCCTGCGTTGCCAACACGACAGGCACGACCGAATAACGAATTTTCATGGCGGTTTGTTGGAAATAGTTGACGGCAAAATTTAATTCGTCCCATTCTTGCTGATAGGCTAACATAGCAATCATCATCAAATTTGCGCCAACTGAAAAATTGGGCGCATTATTGCCAATAACCACGCCTTTCCAACCTTCTGCCTCCGCCATTTCGAGGGTTTTGTTGATGCCTTGCAACACGCCTTCCCCAATCGAATTGGCTTTGCTACGGAACTCCAAACAAAGCACCCCATCGCCAATGTCGTGAACGCACACCTCCGAATTTTTGAAAACAGCAGGTTTTTCGCGTAAGGCATCTAAGAAAATAAATTGCTCGGCACCGCGAATATTTTGATAAGATTTTGTGGAAATATCATAATATTGTCTAACGCCATTTGCCGATTGATAAAAAGAAGTTTTACCCGAAGCCAACATTTCTTTTACCCAATCTGCCACTTTTTCGCCTTGTGCTTCGGCTGCTGCCACGCCTTTTTCGATGCCGATAACGTCCCAAAGTTGGAACGGACCCAAATCCCACGCGAAACCTGCGCGAAGGGCATCGTCCACCGAGTAGATGTTATCAGCAATTTCAGGAATACGATTAGACACATAAGCAAACAAACTTGCAAACGAACCGCGAATAAGTTGCCCACCTTTATCTTCGTGTTTGAAAAGTGCGCGGAGGCGATTTGGGAGTTCCTCGACTTGCTTTGACATTTCTAAACTTGCTAATTTAGTTTTTTTAGCAGGTTCATATTCAAGCGTTTGTAAATTAAGAGCTAATGAAATAGGTTTTCCGTTAGCATCTTTTTCTTTTGTTTTTTGATAAAAACCTTTACCCGATTTGTTACCCAAAAACTTATTATCAATCAGAAATTGGAGATAATTCGGAATTTGAAAAATGTGATTTTGCTCATCATTTGGGCAATTATTTTTCAAACCTTTGATGACATTGACGGCGGTATCATGCCCTACGAGGTCGCCAAGTTTGAACGTTCCTGTTTTCGGTCTGCCGATAGCCACGCCCGTCAAAGTGTCAGCGTCAGCGATAGTCAGCCCTAATTCGGCGGTGAGTTGAAAGATTTTTGCCATAGCATACACGCCCACGCGATTTGCAATAAAAGCAGGGGTATCTTTGCAAAGCACCGTTTGTTTGCCCAACGTGACATCGCCAAAGTGCATAAAAAAGTCCACTACTGAGGGGTCGGTGTCGGCGGTCGGAATCACCTCGAAAAGGCGCATATAGCGCGGCGGATTGAAAAAATGCGTACCACAAAAGTTTTTGCGGAAGTCGTCAGAACGCCCTTGCGCCAACATCGAAATCGGGATACCTGATGTATTGGAAGTAATCAATGTGCCTTTTTTACGATATTGTTCAACTTTTTCATATATTTGTTGCTTAATATCAAGTCTTTCTACTACTACCTCAATAATCCAATCACATTCTGCGATGCGTTTCATATCGTCCTCGAAATTGCCGACACTGATGCGGCTTGCAAATTCGGGGCGATAAAGGGCAGCAGGTTTATTTTTGAGGGCAGCGTCAAGCGAATTTTGCGCAATGCGGTTGCGTTCTTTTGGGTTTTTGCGTTGTTCATCGCTTAGGTCGAAAGGCACAATATCGAGCATTAAGACATCAAAACCGACATTAGCGCATTGACAAGCGATGCCTGTTCCTATCAAACCCGACCCTAATACAGCAATCTTTTTAATTCTTTTATTCATATTTTTTTCAAAATCAAATTTATAAACATTGAAATAAACGTAATGAATTGTCTATTTAGTTTTTTAGCGAATTTTCGCTAAATTTTAAAGCAAAGTTAGTATATTCTATTCTTTTTAAAAGTTTTAAATGATTTTTTTTTGAAAAAAATTTATTTAGGATTTATATTCAATAATAACGAAGTTTTTTTTATTTTTGCGGTAGGAACTTAAATTTTCATTGAAAATATAATTTATATTTAAATTTCAATACAACAAACACTTATGAGTACAATTAAATACATAAAACCTGAAAATTTTAGTGGTTTTATTCCTAAACATTTCTATTCTCAAATACGCATTATAAAAAAACGTGATTTTGTAATTATTAAAGATTGTTCAGTTGGCGGAGACGCACCTAAAGAGTTTATCAAAGTCTATAAATATGGAACTGCGAGACGTACTTATATTCAAAAATGGGTAAAATATATTGCTAAAACAGGTCATAAATGGTATCCAAACGAAAGCATATCAGAACATTTATTAAATAGTGTTGGCAAAGAATTAGGTTTGTTTATGTCTAATTCTGAAATAGCATTGATTAGTGGGCAACTGCGATTTTTAAGCGAATATTTTTTGGATAATAAAACGCAGGAGTTAGTACATGGAGTTGATATATTTGCAGGCTACATTGCTGATAGAGACTTAGTTGAGCAAATAGAACAAAAGCAATTAGCACGTACTTTTTTTACCTTTCAATTTGCGATTAACGCTATTAAATTTGCTTTTCCCGAAAATTTTGAGGAACTTGCAAATAGTTTTGTAAAACTGCTTGTTTTTGATGCGATTGTTGGAAATAATGATAGACATTTTTATAATTGGGGAGTTGTAAAAAGCCTACAAAACAAGCATGAACCTTACTTTGCGCCAATATTTGACACTGCGAGAGGGTTGTTTTGGAATGAAAGTGAAGAAAAAATTGTTATGAGGTTAAGAGAACGGAAAAATCTTTCTAATTATTTGAATAAATATATCAAAAAATCATTTCCTAAAATAGGGTGGGAAAATGCTAATAATTTAAATCATATTGACTTAATTGCAAAAATTAAAAGAGATAATATTACTTATGTGCAACTTATCAACGATTTAATTTCTTTGGAAAAAGAAGCCAAAGTGATAAAAATGATACAATCAAACTTTTCCACACTTTTGAGCGTTGATAGAATGTTCTTAGTTGTAGAATGTCTGAAACTAAGGTTTCAATTACTTCGTAATATAAAATAATAATATCATGGTTGCTAAATTAAAAAATACAAAATATTTTGATTTTTTTATTGAATTATTTAATGCAAAGTATCAGGAAATAAATCCGATAGTAACCCCTACAATTAAGGCTGAATTTGCGTTAAATTATCAGAAAAATGAAATAGGCTCATTGATAT
>JACCEC011137843.1_pt1 | contig 11878 bp, 8 predicted proteins | sample 7450121 | NCBI WGS metagenome assembly JACCEC01 (sample SAMN15323455, study PRJNA562643) | freshwater metagenome | isolation source: river surface water | place: USA:Blue River Watershed | collected 2017-08-18 | reverse complement strand
GGGCGCTGCGGCACCGGCGCCACCGACTTGCTGCGGCAGTTGCCGCACGTGACCCTCAGCCGCTGGGACCTGCCGGAATTCAACGCGGTGGAGAAGCCCATCGCGGCGCTGCTGGAGGGTGTACGTGCAGGCCATCGACCACCTGCCCACCTTGCTGCCGCGCGAGGCGTCCGAGGAGTTCGCGGCGGCCTTGCTGCCGCACTTGCTGGAGTTTCTGCGCAGCGCGCAACTGCCCATGGTGTGGCGCAATGCCGCCGCGCGTTATCAGCAAGCGAAGGCGCGTTACGGGCTCCTCGACTGAGGCCGCGTCAGCGGGCTCACACTGCGTTGTCGACCATCTGCTTCGTCTTCGCTTCGACTTCCTGCGCCACCGCGCGCAGCTGCGGGTCATCGGACAGCGCCGCCAGCATGTCGGCGGGGCGGATCAGCCCGATGCGCGTGACACCCTTTTCCGTGAACACCGAGATGCGGCAGGGCAGCGCCATGTTCAGGCGCATGTCGACGTCGAGCACGCGTGCGGCCTGCACGGGGTTGCACACCTCGAACACGCGGCATTGCTCCTTGAAATCCACGCCCTTGCTGCGCAGGGTGTTGCCGAGGTCGTGAATGTGCAGCACGCCGAACCCGAGCTGCTTCACCTGGGCTTCCAGGGCGGCGGAGGCGTCCTCGAAGGACTTTGGGGAATTGACGATGTAGTACATGGGGGGGTCCTAAGTGTTTGAGCTGATCAATTGGCCCAGGCGAATTCGCTGACGGCGTCTATGGATCGCTGCCTCCAGAGCTGCAGGCAAAGCCGTGGATTGCTCCTTTGCACAGGCACTCGCGAAAGCGTCGAAACTCCCGGCATCCAGGCATAGTTCATGTTCCGTTTGCCAATCCTCTTCGGACATTGGATCCAGCGGATTATCAAAATCTCTTTCTTCGATTGCCATGGGTTGGCTCCTCCAGGAAGCACTCAGCTCAGGATTCTAGCTCACAACGACCATCCAACAAGCGCCTGCCAGCGTAATCTCTTGCAAAGGAGCCCTCACATGACTGCACGCCTCATCACCCTGCTCATCACCCTGTTCTGGAGCCACGCCCTCATGGCCATCGAAGAACCTGCCTATGCTGTCGTGGCCACCGGCCCCGACATCGAGTACCGCCAGTACGCGCCCTATCTGGTGGCCGAGACCGTCGTCGACGCCAGCCTGGAGCGCAACGAGGCCGCCAATGTCGGCTTCAAGCGGCTGTTTGACTACATCACCGGCGACAACACGGGGCAAGCGAAGATCGCCATGACGGCACCGGTGCAGCAGTCGACCCGCGGCGAGAAGATCGCCATGACCGCGCCGGTGCAGCAGGACAGCAGCCCCGAGGGCTGGCGCATCGCCTTCGTGGTGCCGGCGCAATACACCCTCGACACCGTGCCCATGCCCACCAGCCCCCTGGTGCGCATCCGCGAGGTGCCCGGGCAGTTGATGGCGGTTCACCGCTACTCGGGTCGCTGGACCGACGCGAACCTGCGCGAGCACCAGGCTCTGCTGCTGCAGGCCCTGAGTGAGGCCGGGATTGCGCCCGCCGGCGAACTGATGAGCGCCGCCTACAATCCGCCCTTCATGCCACCCTTTCTGCGTCGCAACGAGGTGATGGTGGCGGTGCCGCAGGTGCCGGCCTCCTCAGCGAACTGAGTTTGATACGTTTCTGTACAAAATTTGACGTGTCACGCGCACGACCCGGGTATAGCATGGAGCACTAGAACGCAGCCAGCACGCGCTCGGAGTGGACAGTGCCAGACAACAGCCCGGCGGAAGGTCTCAAGTTCGAGATCTTCCCGTGGAACGACAGTTTCGCCACAGGCATTGCCCTGATTGACGAACAGCACAAGCAACTGGTCGCGATCATGAACCGCCTCGCGCGGCATTTCGTGGCGGGAGCGCATGCGCCCGAAGAGATCGAGCGCATCATCACCGAACTGGCCGATTACGCCGACTACCATTTCCGCAGTGAAGAAGAAGTCTGGCACCGGCACTTCAACGGTCACCCCCTGCTGGCCGATCATGAACACGCCCACCACGACTTCTTCGCCAAGGTGGCCAGCATCCGCCAGGCCCAGGGCTCGCTGGAAGATTTTGCCGACGACCTGTTCGGCTTCCTCACCCGCTGGCTCGCCTTTCACATTCTCGACAATGACAAACGCATGGCGCTGGCCACCCTGAGTCTGGATGCCGGTGCCAGCATGGCCGATGCCCTGCATGACGCCGATACGCAGATGACGGGCGCCCTGGCGGTGTTGATCCGCACCGTGCTGGACATGTATGGCGAGCTGAGCGCCAACACCATCGAGCTGATGCGCCAGCGGCTGGCCCGCCAGCGCGCCGAGGATGCCCTGCACGACACGCAGAAGGAACTGGCAGAGCGCAATCTGTCCCTGAGCGAGGAGCGCTATGCCGTGCTCTTCGACGCCATTCCGGATGGCGTGGTGGTGGCGCAGATTCCCAGCGGGCGCATCGTCGATGTGAACACCCTGATGGGGGAGATGACGGGCTACTCCCTGCCGCACCTGCGGGAACTGTGCATTTTTGACCTGCACCCGGCCTCTGACCGCGAATTCCATATCGCCAACCTCGCCCAGCTGGCGCAGATGGCCCTCACGGAGAACACCCAGGCTCGCTTCGAGGCGCAGCTGGTGCGGGCCGACGGCCGCCAGATCGACGTCGAGGTGACTGTGCGCGGCCCCTTCCGCCGCGGCGACGAGCTGTGCCTTGTCGGGGTGATGCGCGACATCCGCGAGCGCAAGAAGCACCGCGAGGCACTCGAGCATGTGGCCTATTTCGACGAACTGACGGGGCTGCTCAATCGCAATGGCATCAAGCGCCATCTGGAGGCGCTGATTCCCCGCCGTCCCGACAGTGTCCTGGTGGTGCATGCCGATCTGGACAATTTCACCCGCATCAATGAACGCCACGGCGCCGAGGCGGGCGACCGCCTGCTGCAGGCCTTCGCCGAGCGCCTGCGCAGCGCCCTGCCTGTCGATTGCCGGCAGGCGCGCCTGGGCGGTGACGAATTCCTGCTGGTGTTCGAGACTGCACCCGCGCAGACCGAGCTGCCCCGCTTCATCGAGACGCTGATGCACACCCTGCAGCAGCCGCTGCGCGCCGGCGATGCCGAGATCCCCGTCACCGTGAGTCTTGGCCTGAGATACTGCGAGAGCCTGCAGCACACCAGCGCGGAAGTGCTGCTGCGGCAGTCCGCTCATGCGCTCTATCTGGCCAAGATCCAGGGCGTGTCGCAGTACCACGTGCTGGATCAGGAACAGGAGAATGCCGAGCGCCGGCGCAATGCCCTGCGCAGCCAGATCGAGCACGGCCTGCACACGGGCCAGTTCGAACTCTTCTTCCAGCCCAAGGTGGACATGCAGGAGCGCCGCGTGATCGGTGCCGAGGCGCTGATTCGCTGGCGTCATCCCCAGGAAGGCCTGCTCAGTCCCGCCCTGTTCATACCCGCCACGCAGAACCATGCCATCGGCGTGGCGATGGACGACTGGGTGCTGCACAAGTCCGTGCAGCAACTGGCACTCTGGCAGCAGCGCTGGCCCGACTTGAAACTCAGCTGCAACATCAGCGCCATGAGCGTTCAGGACCCGACGTTCACGAATCGTCTGACCAGGATGCTGGCCGAGCAGGCACAGGTACAGCCGCAGGCACTGCAGATCGAACTGCTGGAAAGCAGCGCGATGCAGGACATGAATGTGGCCATCGGCACGCTGGAGCGCTGCCGCGCACTGGGCGTGAGCATCGCCATCGACGACTTCGGCACCGGCTATTCCTCGCTGTCCTATCTCAAGCGGCTGCCGGTGAACTGGCTGAAGCTGGACCAGTCCTTCGTGGCGGAGATGAGCAGCAAGCCCGATGACGTGGCCATCATCGAGGGCATCGTCGCCATCGGCCAGGCCTTCGGCCTGCAGATGATTGCCGAGGGCGTGGAAACCGAGGAACAGATGCAGCTGCTGGTGGGGCTGGGCTGTCGCTACGGCCAGGGCTATGCCATCGGCCGCCCCATGCCGGTGCTGGAGTTCGAACGCTGGATGTACGAGTGGCCGCAGCGCGCCGCGGCCCAGCGGTCTCAGTCGTCGGCGTAAGTGGCGGCGATCTCGCGGAACTGCCCCTCGATCTTCAGCAGGGTGTCCAGCAGCAGAGGGTCGAAGTGCGTGCCACGGCCCTCGGCGATGATGCCGAGCGCCTTCTCGTGGGAAAACGCCTCCTTGTAGACCCGCTTGCTGATCAGCGCGTCATAGACATCGGCCAGCGCCATCAGCCGCGCTGACAGCGGAATCGCCTTCCCCGCCAGCCCCTCGGGATAACCCGTGCCGTCCCACTTCTCGTGATGGTAGTGGGCAATCTCCTTGGCCAGCTGCAGGAACTCGAACTCCACTCCCAGCGCCTTTTCGGCACGCTCGATGGACTCCGCGCCGATGGCGGCGTGGCGTTTCATGATCTCGAATTCCTCGGGCGTGAGCCGCGCCGGTTTCAGCAGGATGTGGTCGGGAATGCCGACCTTGCCGATATCGTGCAGCGGGGCGGACACGAACAGGCGGCGGATGTAGTCAGGCGTCAGGATGGCGCTGTAGTCGGGGTGATCGACCAGTTGCTCCGCCAGGGCGCGCACGTAGTTCTGCGTGCGGCGGATGTGATTGCCGGTCTCGTTGTCCCGTGTCTCGGCCATGGAAGAGAGGGCCAGCACCGTCACGTCCTGCACTGTCTGCAGTTCGTGCGTGCGCAACTTGACCTGCTCTTCCAGTTCGAGCGCACGATTGCGCAGCAGCCGGCGAGAGGCCAGCAGGCTCAACTGGGTGCGCACGCGCATCAGCAGCAGACTGGGATTGATGGGCTTGGCGATGTAATCGGCGGCTCCCAGTTCCAGACCGAGCGCCTCGTCACTGGGCTCATTCAGGGCCGTCACGAAGATCACCGGAATATCATCGCTGGTCGGGTTCTCCTTCAGCTGTCGGATCACGTCATAGCCGTTCATGTCCGGCATCATCACGTCCAGCAGGATCAGATCCGGCGGCGTCCTGTTGAACACCAGGTCCAGCGCGCGCGGCCCGCTGTTGGCGACCATCACACGGTAGTGAGGCTTGAGCAGTTCTGCCATGAGATGCAGGTTCTGCGGGACATCGTCCACCACCAGCAAAGTGGCCGGGAATTCAGGTTCAAGCATCCTGTGTCTCCAGGGAAGGGCTAAGGGGAGTTGCCTTGTCAAGGCGCTGCCGCAACAGCCTGGCAGCACCATCGAAATCAAACTGGGTCAGCGCGTCGTCCCATGCCGTGCGCTCCTCGCCCAGCCAGACGGACAGCGCGACAGCCTGCTGCTGCGCCAGCTCGATGGCGTCCAGCGACCCCTCGTCCAGCAGGCGCAGCAAGGCCTCCAGTGTCTCCTGCAGGGCCGGTGCGGGTGCGCTGGTCTCGCGGCCATCGGGACCCTTGAGCGGCAAGGACGGGGCCTGAGCCCGTGCCTCGGCCGGGTTCGCGGGAGGAAGCCAGGGCAGGATGCGGGCCAGCAGACTGCTGGCGCTGAAGGGCTTGGCGATCAGATCCTTCATGCCTGCCGCCCGGCAGCGTTCGCGCTCCTCGGCGCTGGCGCTGGCCGAGACGGCCAGGATGGGCACGGCGCGCATCAGATTGAGCGCGCTCAGGCGCTGAGCCAGCTCCAGGCCACTCTGGCGGGCCAGGTAGATGTCGAGCAGGGCCATGTCGAAGTGCCGGTGCTCGTTCACGGCCTCCAGGGCTTCCTCGATGGTCTGGGCCGCCACCACCAGGGCGCCCTTGCGGCTGAGAATCTCGCGCAGCACCCGCAGATGCAGCGCATCATCGTCCACCGCCAGGATGCGGCGACCGGCCAGGGGCCGCCCGTCGGGCAAGGGCGTCATGCTGACGGCATCGGCAGGCGGGAGCGCGGCAACCGGCTTGCCCTGGCCCACCCGGGCGGTGAACCAGAAAGTGGCGCCCTTGCCTGGCTCGCTGAACACGCCCACCTGGCCGCGCATCAGGTCGGCCAGGCTCTTGACGATGGCCAGCCCGAGGCCGGTGCCACCGTACTGCCGCGTGGTGCCGCTGGTGGCCTGGTCGAAGGGCAGGAACACCCGTGCCTGCTGCTCCCGACTCAGGCCGATGCCGGTGTCGCTCACTTCCAGCCGCAGCTCGAGAGCCCCGTCCGGCAGCTCGACACAGGCCACGCGGATGCCCACCTCGCCGCGCTCGGTGAACTTGACGGCATTGCTGAGGAAGTTGACGAGCACCTGCAACAGGCGATGCCGATCCCCCAGCAACTCGCGTCGCACATCGCAGTCCTGCCGGACATTGAGCTGCAGGCCCTTGGCATCGATGCGCGCCTTCATCATTCCCACCGCCTCGTCCAGCAGGGTCTGCACCTCGAAGGGCAAGGTCTCGAGCACTAGCTTGCCCGCCTCGATCTTGCTCAGATCGAGAATGTCATTGATCAGGGACATCAGCATCGTGCCGGCGCCGGCGATGGCCGTCAGATGGCGGTCGCGGTCCTCCTGACTGGCGGCCTGCTGGGCCAGATAGGTCAATCCGATGATGGAGTTCAGGGGCGTGCGGATCTCGTGACTCATGGTGGCCAGGAACATCGACTTGGCGCGGTTGGCGACATCGGCGTCGCGGGACATGCGCAGCAGGTGGGCCGTCTGCTCGTCCACCAGCTGTGTCAGCTCGTCACGATGGCGCGCCAGCTCCCGCTCGCGTGCCACATCGGCACTGATGTCACGTCCTGCGCCTCGATACCCCTGGTAAACCCCCTTGCTGTCGTGGAAGGGCTTGCCGCGCATCTCGTGACTCAGAACGCCAACCGCGGTGCGAATCTCGTAGCGGATCGTGAAGCTCTTCTGTGCGGACATGGCGAGGCGACAGGCCGTCCAGCCACCCTCCGGAACCATGCCCGGCAGTTCCCAGAAGCACAGCCCCAGCGGCGCTCGCCCGAGCTGCTGCTGGACCGGCGCCGCCAAGGTGAGCAGGCACAGACGACCCAAGGAATCGGTTTCCCAGAACCAGTCGGTGGAAATCGCCGCGATGTCGCGCACCCGCTCTATGGCCTGCAGCCGACCTCTTTCCGCCCGACGCCAGGGCGTGAACAGGTACTTGTCGAGCATTTGCAAGGCCAGGACATACAGCAGCAGGGACACGACCACGAACAGCACCATCCAGGGCAGACGGTCACGCAGCGAGGTCTGCAGCGTGACGTGGACATGGGTGCCCTGCGCAGTGGTGAACTGCCCTTCGTAGGAGGTCGTGGGCCAGGGCAGCTCGCGCGCCCCCAGCACCAGCGCATTGTCTGCGGTCGCGATCTCGATGCCGACCTCAGTGCCGAACACCGTCACGGCGACGTTGCGCCAGACCTCCTGCTGGGCGGAGTCAGCGACTTCGCGGCTCTGGGGCAGCGAGGCCAGCACACGCGAGAAGATCAGGACTTCGTCGGCCAGCACCTGATCACGTTCCACGAACTGACGCACATTGAACAGCAGCGCGGGCCCCAGCAGGAACAGGGCGAGCAGCACCAGCGCGGCGAGGCGGCTGAAGGCCAGCAACCGCATGACGGAGAAGTCCTCCGGCAGCGGGGCAGAGGCCTCCTGCGAAGCCACGGCAGTGGCGTTCAGGCGCTGAGCTGTCGGTACCACGGAGCGTCATCCATCCGTTGATTGAGGGGGAATTTCAGGCGGCTATGATGCCGCAGCGAGACCGGCGCGCCCGCGCTTTCTTTGTACAAGTTTGTTTCAAATACGGGGGATTTCCGCCACGAATTCCCCGGGGCCGTTACAGTGCAAGGCACTGTCGTCCTTCTGTCGCGAGTGTCTGCCCATGTCCTTTTCCGCTCCGTTTCCCCGCATCGCACTGCACGGCCTGTGGCTGCTGGCGCTGAGCCCCCTGACGCCGGCCGCCGAGTTGCAGCTGGAGCAGATCATCGTCACCGCCACCAAGCGGGAAGAACCCCTGCAGCAGACGCCCTTGTCCCTGCTGGCGCTGGATCGCGAGCAGCTGCGCGATGCTCACGTGAGCGACCTGGGCGCGCTGCGCCAGCAGGTGCCTGGTCTGCAACTGCTGCCCCATCCCAATGCCGAGGGCACCTTGCGGGTGTACCTGCGCGGCATCGGCAACGCGGACGAACAGCTGACCCAGGACCCTTCCGTGGCCATGTATGCCGACGGGGTGTATCTCTCGCGCAGCCAGGGCCTGGGCCTGGAGCTGCTGGAACTGGAACGGGTGGAAGTGCTGCGCGGCCCTCAGGGCACGCTCTATGGCCGCAATGCCACGGGCGGCGCGATCAATCTCGTCAGCCGGCGGCCCTCGGCCGAGGCGGCCGCCTGGGCGCACACGGCCTCGTTCGGCAGCCGCGGCCTGCTGCGCCATCGCACCACGGCCAATCTGCCGCTGGGCGAGACACTGGCCCTGCGCGTGGGGCGCATGACCACCCGCGAAGAGGGGTTCGTGGACAATGCAGGCACTGGTGCCTCGCGTTTCGGTGACCGCGAGCGCGACGCCACGCGCGTCGATCTGCTGTGGCAGCCCCTGCAGCAGGCCAGCCTGCGCTATGTGCTGGATGACAGTGGCCTGCAGGACAGCCCGGCGTTCATCGGACGGGTGCCGCTGGACAGCGAGTTCCATGAGGCGCCCCGGGCGGGCAGCGCATCCGTGCGCAATCTGCCGCTCAACTCGGCCGCCAGTCGCAGCCACAGCCTGAGCGCCGAATGGCAGTTCGCCAACGGCAGCACCCTGCGCAGCCTCAGCAATCTGCGCACGCTGCAGGACAGCCAGTTCCAGGACTACCACACAGGCGTCTTCTCGCCCCTGCCGCTGTTGCAGACCTCGGCCGCCGGCGACCAGCGCCAGCGCAGTCAGGAAGTGCAGCTGATCAGCCCCGCCGAGCGCAGCATCAGCTATGTGCTGGGCGCCTACTGGTTCATGGAGGACGCCACGCGCGGGGCCGGCAACTTCACCCCGGCCAACAAGACCAATCGGCTGGTGCAGGGCCGCGACGTGCAGAACCGCTCCCGCGCGCTGTTTGGTCAGGTGCAGTGGACGCCAGCTGCCCTTCCTGCCCTGCGCCTGGGGCTCGGGCTGCGCCGTTCGCTCGACGAGCGCCGCGCCCTGGTGGAGCGCTTCGTGCAGAACACCGGGACAGGGGTGACGACGCGCAATCCCATCCCGGGCGAGGGTCGAGCCGGGTTCGATGACACCAGCCCGTCCCTGAGCGCGAGCTGGCAGTGGTCCGCCACCACCCTGCTCTACGCCAAGGTGGAACGTGGCTACAAGAGTGGCGGCTTCAATGTGCGCGCCAGCACCCCGGCCCGCTTCAACGAAGGCTTCGACGACGAACATCTGGTGGCGCGAGAACTCGGCCTGAAGTGGGAAGCGACGGACCGCCGCGCGCGGCTGGCCCTGGCGCTGTTCGACTCGCTGTACCGCGACATTCAGCTGAACGTGCAGTCGGACCCGAGCAACATCGTGCTGTCGGATGTGCTCAACGCAGGGATCGCCCGCATTCGCGGCGCGGAGCTCGACGCAGACGTGCTGCTGGGCGGCGCGTGGCGGCTTTACGGGCGCTACGCGCGTCTGTTGCCCCAGCTGGACACCGTGCGCAATGCCCGCGGCCAGAATGTGGCCGGCCAGTACCGCTTCATGGCCGCGCCGGAGCAGGCCTTCACGCTGGGCGCCGAGGTGCGGCTGCCCGGGATCGGCGTCGGCGAACTGACCGCCTCACTGCAGCATGCCTGGCAGTCCGAGACCTATGGCAGCGCCACCCTGGATGCCGGCCGCTATGTGCTGGACGCCTGGGGCGTGACCGATGCCCGTGTGCGCTGGCAGTACACCCGGGGCGCCTACACCCTGGACCTGTCGGCGTGGGGCCGCAATCTCGCCGACGAGACCTACTACCTCGCGCACTTCAATGGCGGCGCCGGCGCGCCGGTGCCCTCGGCCATCTGGGGCGCGCCACGCAGTCTGGGGATGGACGTGACGCTGGCGTGGAACTGATACATTTTTGTACACACGCGGCGCTTGCACCTCCCCTACAATGGCGGGTTTGAGCAACCTCTCGGCCCGGAGCCCTCACCATGTTCAAGCCATCGCCCAGCATTCTTGCGCAGGTCCTGCAGCCGGACAGTACCCTGTCGCAACGCCTGAGCAGTCTGCACCTGAACCTGCTGGATCAGGTTCCCGCCGTGGAGCGCATTGCCTGCGCACTCTACGATGGCTCCACCGGCGAGCTGAAGACCTTCATCAACAGCAACCGCAGCGGCGTGCCGATCCAGGCCTACCACTATCCGATCAGCGCCAGCAGGTCGCTCGGTCACATCATGGAAACGGGCAAGGCACGGGTGATCGACCAGATCCAGCACCAGGTGAGCGCCAACGCCGAGCATTCACGCTGGTTGCTGCAGCAGGGCTACCAGTCGTCCTACACGGTCCCCATGTACGACGCCGGGGGCTTTGTCGGCCTGATCTTCTTCGATTCCCTGCGCTCCCATGCCTTCACGGAGGCGGTGCAACGCGACCTGCTGGTGTATTCCACCTTGATCAATCTGACGGTGTCCGCCGAGCTGGCGGCGATCCAGTCCATCATCGGCTCGGCGCACGTGGCGCGCGACTTCGCCAATCTGCGTGACTTCGAGACGGGCGCGCATCTGGAACGCATGGCGCAGTATGCCGAGATGATCGCACGCGAGCTGGCCACGACCTTCGGCCTGACCGACGAGAACATTGCTCACATCCGTCTGTTCGCCCCGCTGCACGACATCGGCAAGATCGGCATCCCCGACAGCATCCTGCTCAAGCCCGGACGGCTCGACGTGCAGGAACGAGAGATCATGAAGTCTCATGTGGCGCTGGGGGCGCAGATGATCGACAAGATCGTGGCCGACTTCAATCTGGGCCACATGCCCGACACCCGCATGATGCGCAACGTGGTGGCCTGCCACCACGAGTTCATGGATGGCAGCGGCTATCCCGCGGGGCTCAAGGGCGATGCCGTGCCGGTGGAAGCACGCATCATCACGGTGTCGGACATCTTCGATGCGCTGACCAGCAAACGCCCCTACAAGCGCGAGTGGTCGGTGGAAGATGCCGCCGCCGAGCTGCGCCGCATGACGGCCGAAGGCAAGCTCGACGAGCGCTGCGTGGAAGCCCTGCTCAAGGACCGCGAACGCGTGCAGCGCATCATCGACACCCACGTAGATCCGGAGTGAGGCTGCGCGCCGTTCATCTTTCTTTAATTTTCGGTTCAAGTGCCTTTCAGGCTGCCTCGTTAAGCTCGTCCGCATGATTCAACACAAGGAGAGAGATCATGCGCTTGATGACCAGAACCACCCTCGCCACCCTGCTCTGCGCCACCCCGGTGCTGGCCCTGGCGGCTGAGCCGATCAGCCACGTGGATGATGCGGTGATCGATGCCCAGCACGAGGCGCTGGCGCAGAACACCGCCGGCAAGGGCTTCGGGCCGCAGTCGCCGCGCGACCTGGAATTCGCCGGCGGTGAGAACGACCGCGTGTTTTCGCCGGCACCGCCCCACACCGCCATGAACCTGTGCAACATCCACTTCCACAAGGGCGCTGAGCATCGCGGCGGCGAGTTCACCACCTACGCCGGCAATGGCGACGGCCACGGCTATGGCACAGGGTTTCTGTACAACGGCAGCCTGAGTGCCGCGCAAATGGCACCCGTGTCCGGCGAGATCTGCGCCAGTGATCACGGTGCCCTGCAGGTGGGCGACACCATCGAGGCCCACTATGTCTTCACCACCGCCGGGGTGACTCCGGGCGCCACGCTTGGCGCCTGCCTGAACCCTTCCACCGGCAAGCCACAATTGCGGGCGGAAGGGCAGGTCTTTG
>JACCEC012909663.1_pt1 | contig 11879 bp, 4 predicted proteins | sample 7450121 | NCBI WGS metagenome assembly JACCEC01 (sample SAMN15323455, study PRJNA562643) | freshwater metagenome | isolation source: river surface water | place: USA:Blue River Watershed | collected 2017-08-18 | reverse complement strand
TGGAACCACCGAGGAGGGAGGCGCATGAACCCGAACGAGTTCCCCGTGTGGAACCCGACCCACGACCTCGCGAAGGGGCGTGTCCTCGTCGAGGCGAGCGCGGGCACCGGGAAGACCTACCAGATCACGAACCTGGTGGTGCGCCTCGTCGCCGAGTACGGCGTCCCCATCGAGCGTTTCCTCGTCGTGACGTTCACGCGGGCCGCCACGGCGGAGCTCCGCGGGCGCGTGCGCGCGCGAATCGCCGAGGCGCTCGCCGTGCTCGCGGACGGGGCCGACCCGCGCGAGGACGAGGTGCTGCAGCGATTCGCGAAGGTCGCTACCGAGACGACCGACCGCCCCCGGGAATGGCGCACGCGCCTCGAGCGTGCACGCGAGGACTTCGACCAGGCCGGCATCTCGACGATCCACGGATTCTGCCAGGACGTCCTGCGTCGCCACGCCTTCGCGAGCGGAATCGACCTCGACCGCGAGCTCGTGCAGGACCTCGTCCCGCTCATCGACGAGCTCGTCGACGACTGGCTCCTGACCATGCGTCACCCGATGACCGCCGCGGAACTCCGAGACTACGACGAGATCGACGGGATGGACCGCCGTTCGCTGTTCGAAATCGCGAAGGCCGTGATCGACTCTCCGGACACGACCTTCGTCCCCGCGTACCCGCAAGGCGGCGCGGCCGCGCTGGAGGCGCGTCGCGTCCGGCTCGAAGCGCGCTGGGCGCAGGGAGGACGCGAGGCCCTCGAGGCCGCCTTCGACAAGCTGAACGCGACGTTCCCTCCGAAGGGCGTCAAGGTGTACGTCTACAATGGCGGCCGTTTCGTGATGGCGAGCACGCAGGCCGCCGTCGACTCGATCGGGCCGGCCTTGACGTCCCTCGACGCCCTCCCCTCCTGCACCTTCGAGCCCGCCGTGTTCCGCGAGAAGCGGGGCGCCCAGATCGCCGACCTCGGTCTGGACTGGTTCGTCGATCTCTGCGACCTCGTCGAGGCTGCCCGCGGGCTCGCCAGCGAGCGGGCACGCTTCGCCGACTGGGTGCGGACGCAGGCGGCCGCGCGCATGGAGCAGCGTCGCGCGCAGGGCTTCGCGGACCTGCTCCGACTCGTCCGCGACGCCATCCAGGCCGAACCCGACGGTGCGCTCGTGCGTGACCTGCGTGGGACCTACGACGTCGCGCTGATCGACGAGTTCCAGGACACCGACGCGACGCAGTGGGCGATCTTCGAGTCCCTCTTCGGCCACGTCGGGCCGGAGGGCCCGTCCCACTGGTTCTACCTGATCGGCGACCCCAAACAGGCCATCTACGCCTTCCGCGGCGCCGACGTCTTCGTCTACCTGAAGGCCGCGCAAACCACGACGCAACGCTTCACGATGCGCGTCAACCAGCGGAGCGACGGCCGCCTCGTACGGGCGGCGAACGCGCTCTTCCGCGACGCGGCGGCGGTCCTCGAACAGGACGGATTGTCCTACGTGCCGGTGGGCGCATCGCCGCGCAACCCCGCGTCGCGCGTCATCGGACTGTCGGAACCGGACTCGGCCCCCCTGCAGGTCCGCTACATCGACCTCGGCGCGCGCGGTCGCACGGTCAGCGAGCCCGGCACACCGTTCGTCATCGCCCGAACAGGTCCCGCGACGGCCCTGGCGGCGGAGGTCGCCGCCTCGGACATCCGCGCGCTCCTTGCCTCGGGGCGGATCGTGGACGGTGCTCTGCAGGGCGGGGGGCTCGCGGCCGCGGGGGACCGGGACCCCGTCGACCGCCCGATCCGCGCGGGCGACATCGCGGTCCTGGTGCGTTCCCACGTCCAGGGCGCGGCGATGGAGCGGGTGCTCCAGCGCCTCGGACTGCCCGTCGTGCGAAGCGGGGTGGGAAGCGTGTTCCAGTCGCAGGAAGCGCTCCACCTGGAGCGCTGGCTCGCCGCCATCGCGCAACCGACGAACGCGCGCCTCGCGCGGGCGCTCGCCATCACGCCGCTCGGACGCTGGACCGCGCCCGAGGTGGCGCTCGCGTATGCGGGGGTCCAGCAGGACGACGTGGAGGACGCCGAGACCGGTGCATCCACGCCCGTCGTCGAGCCCTCCCCCGAAGCCCTGCGAGCCGCGGCCAACTGGGCCCTCTGGATGGAGCGGATCCAGGCCCGCGCGCGCACCTGCGGAAAGGTCCCGCTCGCGCAGGTCCTGGGCCGCGAACTCTCCGACCCCGCGTTCCTCGCGGCGATCGCGAACCTCGCGGACGCCGACCGCAGGATGACGAACTACCGACAGCTCGTGGAGCTCCTCCACGCCGTCCAGACCGAACGTCATCTCGGGATTCGCGGCGTGCTCGCGTGGCTGCGGGCGCGTCGTCGCAGCGAGGGCGAGGACGACGAGGTGCAGTCCGACGGTGTGCAGCTCCGCCTGGAGACGGATGCCGCCGCGATCCGCATCGTGACGATCCACACCTCGAAGGGCCTCGAGTATCCCATCGTGTTCGCGCCCTTCCTCTGGACGAAGCGCATCGCGACCGGGAAGAACGCGGACGTCGTCTTCCGACGCCACGATGCGGACAAGCGCCTCGTGATCGATGCCCGAACCGAGATTCCTGCGCCCGACAAGGAACGTTCGAAGGCGGAGGCGGGGTGGGAGGGCCTGCGGATGCTGTACGTGGCAGCGACGCGGGCCCGGCATCGCCTCGTCGTGCACTGGCCCGCGCAGGCCGCAAAGCGCTCGCAGCACGCGCTCGACGCGCCGCTCGCGCGGGTGCTCTTCGGGCACGCCCCCGGCAAGGGTACCCGGGCTGCGCGTGGCAAGGCCTTCCTGGTGAAGCACCTCGTCGACGTGCCGGATCGCAACGCGGTCCTCGCGGCCCTCGACGAGGTCGTGCAGGCCTCGTACGACGAGGTCGGGCCTACCGTGGCGGTCACCCCCAGCGCGCCGCCGTCGCGGGAGCCCCTCGTCCTCGAGGACGCCGCCGTCGCGCTCGAGCCAGCCGAGCGGTTCCCAAATCGGTCGCTGGAGCGTGTGTGGGTCCGGACGAGCTACTCCGGCCTCACGCGCAACCGTCATGCCGACGTCGAACGACCCACGACGCTCGACAGCGATGCCACCGCGTCGCAGACGCCCGCGCTGACGGCCGCAGCCGTCGCGATTGCCGAGGGCGAGCACCGCAACGGAACCGACGAGTTCCACGACGAGGACACGGACGCCGCGTCGGAGGCGCTCGAACGCGCGGTCCCCCAACCGACCGAGCTGCCGGAAACGCGTCCGGACCATGACGGTGCCGCCTCCCCCACCGACGCCGACGAGGTCCTCTGGTCGGACCTCCCCGGCGGCGCAGAGTTCGGCACGTACGTGCACGCCGTCCTCGAGGGACTGGACTTCGACACGATGCGCGAGCGCAGCGGGAAGCGGCGCGCCTTGCTCCCCTTCGTAGAGGCACTCGGGACCGCGCAGGGCGTCGGGGAGGAGGACGACCACGCCCTCCTGGCGAAGATTCTCCCCATCGTGCTCGACACCCCGCTCGGTCCCGACGCGGGCAACGTGCGCCTGCGCGACCTCACGCTGGAGAACCGCCTCGACGAGCTCTCCTTCGACCTTCCGATCCGCGGTGGCGCCGATTTCCGGCATCGTGTGGACCCCGTGCTCGGCGCCGACCAGCTGCGCGCTGCGCTCGGGCGCGAGCGGGAGGGGTCACGGGTGCCCGCGCGCTACCTCGCGCTCGTACGGGATGCCTCGTTCACGTTGCCCGACCTCGCGGGGTTCCTGACGGGCAGCATCGACCTCGCGTACCGTGTCGGGTCGGGGAGCGACCAGCGCTGGTACGTCTGCGACTACAAGACCAACCGCGTGGCACCCGCGTGGAAGGCCGGCACCAAGGTCGCCAACACCCCCACGCACTACACCCTCCCGTGGCTGCAATGGGCCATGGCCCACCACCACTATTACCTCCAGTACCACCTCTACCTGCTCGCCCTGCACCGCTACCTGGCGACGCGCATCCCCGACTACAGCTACGACCGGCACGTCGGCGGCGCGGTCTACCTGTTCCTGCGCGGGATGTCACGGAAGACGCCCGGGACGGGTATCTATACCGACAAGCCACCTCTCGACGTCATCGAGGCGCTCGACGCGTGCTTTCGCTTGCCGACGAACGGGGAGTCCCCATGACCATCTACACGACCCCCCGCCTCGACGAGGTCGTCGAGCCCTTCGTGAAGGCCGGCGTGCTCCACGTCGCGTCCGTCCACGTCGTGGACATCCTCGGCGCACGCATCGGGGAAACCCGCCCCGACGTGCTCCTCGCCCTCGCGCTGGTCGTGCAGGCCCCCCTCGCCGGCCACGCAGCCCTCGCGCTCACCGCCGATCTCAAGGACCGCTTCGTCAACGAGGAGGCCGTCGAGAACGAGAAGCTGCGCAAGCTCCTGGCCGCCTTGCCGTGGCCGGCGCCCGAGGCCCTGCCCGCCTGGAACGCGGACGTGCGCGAGAGCCCGCTCGTCGGCGCACCCGAGTCCGGTCGGCCCTTCGTCGCGTGGGGCGACCGCTTCGCCACGCGTCGTCTGTGGACCTACGAACGGTCGCTCGCCGCGCGCCTCCGGGCGCTCGCCGACGCGCCGGAGCCGGGCGTCGGTGGGGCGCCGTTGGACGTGGGCCTCCTCCGCGCCGGACTCGCGCACCTCTTCCACGACGAGCCGCCCAGCGAGCCGGGGGGCGAAGCCATGATCGTACATCCCGACGATCGTCAGCGCCTCGGCGCACTCGCGGCCGTACTCCGGGCGTTCACGGTCATCTCGGGTGGGCCCGGCACCGGGAAGACCTACACCGTGAAGAAGATCCTCGCGCTGCTCTACGACCAGTGGAAGCACGTGCGCGGCACGACCCCGAGGGTGCTCCTCGCGGCGCCCACGGGGAAGGCAGCGGTCCGCATGCGTCAGGCGATCGGCGAAGACCTCGGCAAGCTCGCGCTCCCGCCCGACACGGTCGCCTGGCTCCTCGGCCTCCATCCCGACACGCTCCACGGCACGCTCGGCTTCCAGCCGCGTTCGCCGACGCGCTTCAAGCACGATGAGACGAACCCGCTGTCCTGCGACGTGCTCATCGTCGACGAGGCCTCGATGGTGGACGTCGCGATGATGGACAAGCTGGTCGCGGCGGTGCCCGCGGGTGCGCGCCTCATCCTCCTCGGCGACCGGAACCAGCTCGCGTCGGTCGACTCCGGTTGTGCGCTCGCGGACGTGACGCGGGGCGCCGGCGCGGAGGGGCTGCGCTACGCGCCGGGCCATCTCGCGCGGCTCTCCGAGCTCGCGCCCGAGGTCGACGCCAGCGCCTTCCTCGATCCGGAGGCGCCGCCGCTCGCCGACGGAATCGTCCACTACGTGAAGGCCTACCGTTCGAAGGCGCGGAGCGGCGTTCAGCGTTCCGCCTACGCGATCGCGGACGGTCGCGTGAAGGAGGCCGTGGCCTGGCTCACGGCGGAGGACGCGTCCGCTCCGGAGCGGTTTGCCGACCTGAGCTACCGCCCGCACGGGCACGCGGGCCTCGACGACGCGGCCGTCGACGAGATCGTCGACGCCTACGCCGGGCCCGACAGCTACCTCTGGCATCTCCTGGCGGGCACGCGTCCCCTTGCCCGTCCTGCCGACCCTGCGCCCGAGGACGACGAGGACGCGGGCGTGACCGAGGAACCCGTCGCGACGGTGGCGGTCTCCGACGAGGCCGCCCGGGTCGCGTTCTATGCAGAGATGCTGGTGAAGCTCGACCGCATCCGGGTCCTCACGGGGCACCGCAAGGGGCGCCTCGGGGTGAGCGGACTGAACGAACGGATCCTCCGGGGGATTCGCGATCGGGGGAGCAAGGAGCGTTCGCAGAACGCCGAAGGCGACGCGAGCCGTCCCCTCGCACGGCTCGATACGCGGGGGACCTACTGGATCGGTCGGCCGATCCTGGTCACGGAAAACCGTCGTGACATCGGCCTCGTGAACGGCGACATCGGCGTCGTCGTGCCCGATGCCATCGGGAGGGGCGTCCGCGTCGTCTTCCCCGGTGTGCGCGTCGGGACCGTGCGGTACTGCGCCATCGCTCAGCTCCCCGCCCACGAGACGGTGTTCGCGATGACGATCCACAAGAGCCAGGGTTCCCAGTTCGACACCACCGTCGTGGTCCTCCCCGAGCACGCGACCTCGCTCCTCACGCGCGAGCTCATCTACACGGGGCTCACCCGCGCGAAGAAGCGCATCGTGCTGTACGGCCCGCGAACGGTGCTCGTGGACGCGCTCGAGCGTCGCGTCGTGCGGCAGTCCAACCTCGGCGACCTGCTCTGGTCGGGACAAGATTTGATGACGGAGTCGGGTGGGGCGGAGGTCGATACGGCCTCGCCGTCAGCATAGGGGACGGACGACGCCCCCGGCGGTGTCCACCGCCATGCACGTGTCCGACCCCCATCACCGCCTCGATGGCGCCCTGCGCGCCCTCACCCGTCGCGAACGGAGCTTGCTCGCACTGCGCGCGGGACTCGGTGCCCTCGGCGTCACCTGCCTCGGGTTCTCCGTGCTCGGGAGCGGCCTCGCCTGGGCGGGGTGGTCGCCGGGCAGCGTCCCGTCCGGCCTGGCGTTGGTGGGCGGAGCCGCCCTCGCCGCGGGGGCCATCGGCCTGCGGGGCTTCCAGCGTGCGGGCCGGCTCCGCGAGCAAGCCGCGCGGGTGGAGGAGCACGCGCCCGAGCTGCGCGGTTCGCTCCTCGCGGTGCTCGACCGCACGGAGCGGCCCATGGGGTCGCCCGCCCTGCTCGCACGGATGGCGGCGCGTACGGCGGAGCGCGTCGCCGAGGTGCAGCCGGAAGGGGTCCACCCCTCCGCGCGCCTGCATGCGGCGCGTACAATCGCGCTCGCAGGCGTGTGCTGCCTCGTCGCGACGACCGCGCTGGGTGCATGGTCGCCCTGGAAGGTCCTCGCCGGCGTCCATCACGCAGCGCCGCGCACGCCCCCGCCCGTCGTGACCGACGGCCCACGCGCCCTCGTCGGCGACCTCGCGCTGCGCTACGTCTACCCGGTCTACACCCGCCTCGAACCCGTGACGGTCGAGAACTCCAACGGGGAGATCCACGCACCCCCCGGTACCCGCGTGGAGATCCGTGCGCGTGCGGCCGTACCCTACGAGGTCGCCGCGCTGCAGGCCTACGAGGCCGCGGCCGTCCCGGCAGCGGCGGAGGATCACCGTGAGCTCGCGGGCAGCCTCGTCGTCGCAGGGCCCGGTGTCTGGCGCTTCGTCCTCGACGGGGTTCCCTCCCCCGACTTCACGATCGTCCCGGAGCCCGACCGTCCGCCCGACGTGACGGCCAATGCACCGGCCCGTCGCGTGGACGTGGCCACGGACGCACCTCTCCCCCTGGCGTGGACCGCGAGCGACGACTTCGGGCTCGTCGAGCTCCTGATCGAGATCCGAGACGGGTCGAAGACGCGCGTGGTCCCGCTCGAGAAGCTCCTCGGCGAGCCACGGGACGCCGCCTCGCGTCTGGGCGTGTCGCCCCGCGACCTCGGGATCGCTGCCGGGTCGCAGGTGACTCTGCGCCTCGGAGCCTCCGACAACGATGCCGTCGGCGGCAGCAAGATCGGATGGTCGGCCCCGATCGAGGTCGAGGTGCTCGGGCCCCGCGGTCGTGCCGCGCGCGACGAACGTCTGCGCCTCGCGCTGCGCGACGCGTTGGTGACGTCGCTCGCCGTGCACGTCCTGGAGCCGATGCCGGGCGTCGAGGACGGCGCGGACGCCCCAGCGTGGATCGAGCGCGTGGACAACGCCTACGCAGACTTCGACATCGCCCGTGCGGAGTTGCCCGCAGACGGCGTCCCGACCTTCGACGCGCGGGTCGTCGAGCGGGTCCTCACCGCACGTCGCGCGCTCGCCTCGGCCGCCAGCGCCCTCGGACGCAGCGCCTCGGCGCGGGACCTCGCGGGTCTCGAAGCAGCGCAAGGCACCCACCTCACCACGCTCGAGAACGCGATCCTCGCGCTCGACCAGGCGCTCCGCATGGCCGCGGTAGCGTCGGTGGCCGAGCTCGTCGCCAGCCTCGCCGACGAGGCGAAGGAGCTCGACGCCGATCTCCGTGCGCTCACGCCGCCGCAGGCGCGAACACGCCTCGACCAGTTGACCCGCCAACTCCAGCAGCTCGACGCGCGTGCCGAGCACCTCGACGAGGGCACGCTCAAGGAGTTCGTGACGGAGCGCAGCGCGCAGGCGCGCACCCTCGCGTCCGAAGTCCGCACCGCCCTCGCCGAGGGGCGGAACGAGGACGCGAAGGTGCTCATGGCGCGCCTCGCCGACCAACTCGCGGCCATGCGTCGCGACCTCGAGGAGATGCAGTCGCGCGGCCAGAAGGCCCAGGACGACTCGGCGAAGGCGATGAAGGAGCTGCAGGCCGAGCTCGAGGCCCTCCAGGCCGAGCAGGGCGCGCTCCGCACCCGGACCGAGCAGGCCCGCGATGCGTATGGCGCCAAACTCGACGCGGCCGTCGCGGCGTGGTCAGAGATCGAACAACTCACCGTCGCGCTCTCCGAGTCCGTCCGGCAGGCGGAGCGGGAGCGGACGGCCTTCCGGGCCGCGAACTACGCGAACCGATCGGCGCTCGACGACACCCGTACCGAGACCGACGGCCTTCGCGACTCCGTGCGCGCCCGCGACCTGCGCACCGCGCACGAGCGCGCGCTGCGCACGGTCGACGCACTGACCTGGCTCCAGCGCCGCGCTGGCGGGCCCGCCGATCCGAGCTTCGCACCGGCAGTCCGTGGCATGAACGCGCAGGCGCTGCGCATCCTCAGCCTGATCGAGCGGCTGCAGCGGCAAGCGACGCGCACGCCTCCCGAGCTGCAGCGTGCGCTCCAGGAGCTCGCTGCGGAGCAAGAGGCCCTCGAAGCGCGTTCGGCGAAGGCGTCAAAGGCGGCGGAGCAGGTTGCGCAGGGGCTGCCCATGGACGCGCCGGGCCTCCAGGAAGGCACGAAGCGCGCGGAGGAGCAGTCCGGCGCTGCGTCCGAGGCCCTCTCCGGCGCAGACGCCATGCGCGCCGAGGGCGCCCAACGCGCGGCGGAGGACGGCTACGCCGAGGCCATCGCAGCGCTACGGCAGGCGCAAGAGGACATGAAGGACATGCAGCAGGCCGCCTCCGGCAAGGGGGAGGGGTCCGGGAAGGCAGGCAAGCAGAAGGGCGACGAGGGCGAAGACGGCGGAAAGGACAGCGATGGCGAGGGCACGCGTGCGGACGATTTCATCCTGCCCAAGCCCGACGCCTTCCAGACACCCGAGGCGTACCGCAAGGCCCTCCTCGAGGGCATGCAGGGAGCTGTTCCCGAGGAATACAAGGCCTTGAATCGGCGGTACTATGAAGAACTCGTCCGCCAGTAGGTCGGTGCGCGCGCTCCTCGCGGGCTTGGCGCTCGCGTGGGGGACGGCCGCTCGCGCGGGCGCCGCCGACGAGGGGCTCGCGTGCATCGACGCCGCCGACCTCGCGTGTGCCGAGGCCGCGCTGCCTCGCGCCGGCGGGGGCACGGCCGCGGACCTGCTCCGCGCCCGCGTCGCGTTCCATCGCGCCGAGTTCGCGGACGCGGTGAAGGCCATGGAGCGCGCCGTGCAGGGCGCTCCGTCCGGCTCCCCCCTCCGGGAGGAGCTGGAGCACATGCGCGTCACGTTGCGCGCCGTCGACGGCATGCGCGTGCTGCGCCGCGGGGACGTCGAGGTCCGATACGCGGACGGCGTCGACCTCGTCCTCCTCGACGAGGCCGTGGAGACCCTCCAGGCCGCGCACGACCGCATCGCGCCGCGGCTGGGGGGCGCGCCGCCGGGGCCCATCCGCGTCGAGATCTACCCCTCCGCCGAACGGTTCATCGCCGCGAGCGGGATCCCCGCCGAGGCCGTGCGCACGACGGGCGTGGTCGCGCTGTCGAAGTGGTCGCGCCTGCTCCTGACGAGCCCGCGCGGACTCGGGCGCGGCTACGCCTGGCGAGACACCCTCGCGCACGAATACCTCCACCTCGTCGTGGCCTGGCGCTCCCGCGACCAGACCCCCGTGTGGTTGCAGGAGGGAATCGCGCGCAGCCACGAGGTCCTCTGGCACGAGGACACCTTCGCGCCGCTCGCGCCCCACGCGGAGTCGCTCCTGGCGCGCGCCCTCGCGAACGACACCCTGGTCCCCCTCGCCAAGATGCACCCCTCGATGGCGTTCCTTCCCTCCGCGGACGAGGCGGCGCTCGCCTACGCGCAGGTCGGAACCATGGTCGAGTACCTCAGCAGCACCGTCGGGAAGGACGCGCTCTCGCGGGTGCTCGACCGCGTGCGCACGGGTACGGACGCGCTCGAGGCCGTCGCCGGGGTCGCCGGGCAGGCTCCGGATGCGTTCATGGACGCGTGGCGCACGGATCTCCGGCAGCGCAGGCTCGTGGCGCGCGGGATCGCGGCGGCGCCGACCGTCCTCGGTCCCGCGGACGATGCGTACGGCGTCGACCCCCTGCTCGCGAAGCGCAAGGATCTCGCGGGGTTCGCACGCCTGGGGGACCTCCTGCTCGCCGCCGGGAAGCCGGAGGCAGCGCTCGCCGAGTATGCCAAGGCGTTGGGTGGGGCGGAGGAAGGGTCATCGACTCCCCCTCCGTTGCACGGCGCCCGCACGCCTCCCCCCGGCGTCTCCAACGCCGACGAACCGCCGTCCCCGCTCGTGGTCGCGCGCCGGGCCGAGGCGCTGCGACAGCTCGGGCGCGTCGACGAGGCCATCACGTCGTTGCAGGCCAGCGTGCGGGCGTACCCGGAGTTCCCCGCCACCCGAAAGGCCCTCGCCGCCTTGCTCCTCGCGCGCGGGAAATCCACGCCGGCGCTCGCGGAGTACCGCGCCGCAGCCGACGTCAACCCCTTCGATCCGGTCGTGCAGACGGCCCTCGCCGACCTCTACGCGCGCAGCGGAGCATCGGCCCTCGCCGAACGCCACGCGCGCTACCGACGCATCCTCGACCTGGGCGGCGCACCGCCGTCCGAACCCCCGACGCGTGCGGCCGCGCCCGCCGCCCCGACCGGAGCCAGCGAATGAGCGAACCCCTCGACGACGCCGCCCTCTTCGACCGCCTCGCGGGCCTCCGCGCGAGCGTCGTCACCCAACTCCGTCGCCGTATCGTCGGGCAGGACGACGTGATCGAGGCGATGCTCATCGCGCTCTTCGCGCGTGGTCACGCCTTGTTCGTCGGTGTACCGGGACTGGCCAAGACCCTGCTCGTCTCCAGCACCGCGGAGGCGCTGGGGCTTCGCTCGGGTCGCGTCCAGTTCACGCCCGACCTCATGCCCGCGGACATCACGGGGACCGAGGTCCTCGAGGAGGATCGCACGACGGGCCGTCGCGAGCTGCGCTTCCTCCACGGGCCCATCTTCACGAACCTGCTCCTCGCGGACGAGATCAACCGGACGCCCCCGCGCACACAGGCCGCGCTCCTCCAAGCGATGGCGGAGGGCAAGGTCACCGTCGGCGGTCGTACCTGGCCCCTCGAGGCCCCCTTCCAGGTCTTCGCGACCCAGAACCCCATCGAGCAGGAGGGCACCTACCCCCTGCCCGAAGCGCAGCTCGATCGGTTCATGTGCAGCATCGAAGTCGGCTACCCCTCCGAGGCGGAGGAGATCGAGATCGTCGAGCGGACGATCGGCGAGCCGGGCCCTGCGCCCGAGGCCGTCCTCGACCGGGAGACCCTCCTCGCGCTGCAGGGCCTCGTGCGGCGCCTCCCGACGAACGACGACGTCACCCGCTACGCCGTGCGCCTCGCCCGCGCGACGCGACCGGGGCCGGACGCGCCCGAGGTCGTCCGGAAGTACGTGCAATGGGGCGCAGGGCCCCGCGCGAGCCAGTACCTCGCGTTGGGGGCGCGCGTGCGCGCGGCCCTCCGCGGCCACGAGAC
>JACCEC011383833.1_pt1 | contig 11879 bp, 22 predicted proteins | sample 7450121 | NCBI WGS metagenome assembly JACCEC01 (sample SAMN15323455, study PRJNA562643) | freshwater metagenome | isolation source: river surface water | place: USA:Blue River Watershed | collected 2017-08-18 | reverse complement strand
TTGTTGTGTGGCTTGTGCTACCCTTATTTATACGTATGTACGCGAATAGCATGCTGAAGTAATAATGTAAATCTTTATAAATAAGCCTATATAAACCCCATTATATAACCCCTAGCATACCCTATACCCTACCTACTCACAAGCATATAGATACGTGTTAAAACCTATTAAAAGGCACTTTATGGCAGGGCTATACAAGTTAGGCACTCTCTAGCTATAGCTAGCAGTAGCAAGGTTTATACGGGACGTATAGGTAGCACATACTCAGGTTATAACGTAGTTATAGCACTAATAAGAGCATGTTATCAGCTATACGTCATATGAGGAGGGTATAGCGTATCCACGTATGTGGTGTGACGTTTGGTTAAGCTAGCTGACACTGCCCTACTGTTATAGTTAAGTATAACAGTAGATAGAATATCTAATCTATATGTTTCACGTGGAACACGTAGTATCATCTCTTACATTAGTCTATCCCTATCATGTAATGATAAATAATCTTTCCCTATACCTATTGACTTAACTACAATTATATGGTAGGGATTAGAATAGCCTAGCAAAGAGTATACCAAGTATGTTATGTAAAGTAGTGTTAAGATATTTGTATATTGTGGCTATGTATGCTAGCTGGAGATGGTAGGGTGCTTAACCGTACTCCTATAGATACGGCAGTTTTAGTTAAATACCCTTAATAATCATAGCTTTATGGATATTTTCGTAGTTGGGATATATGTTGAATACCTAAAGAGGGTGTTTATTTTAGGGGGAATTTAGGATTTTCAGTGAAATATTTCTTTACTGAAATACCCCTGATATTAGTTAGTTAAGTACCTTCTCTTATATAACGAAAGGTGTTATTTACTTATTAAAATCAAACACTTACAAACAACACTTAGAAGGTAGAAGTAAAGTCATTTTGTACTCTTAGAAAATAATGCTTGTGTATTTCTAAAAATAATGTTATAATTATAGTGTAGGGTAGATATTTATTAACAACAAACGAGACGTAGAATGATTAGAGTTTTAGATAGTGTGATGGGAACAGGGAAGACTACTGGGATTTTTAAGATGATGAAGGATAACCCAGAGAATAGATATTTATATATCAGTCTGTTCTTGGATGAGGTAGGTGATGGTAATAGGGGTGTTGAGGGTAGGGTTCAGAAAGAGTTACCAGACTTGAACTTTAAGATGCCCAAGAATAGTGGAGACGGAAAGCTACAAGCCTTGAAAACACTAGTTTCCAATGGAGATAATATCTCTAGTACACACGCCTTGTTTGGGATGTTTGACAACGAGATTGTCGAGATGTTAGTAGCAAGCAACTACACACTTATCATAGATGAGGCAGTAGATTGTGTTGGCATGTATGATGGTGTTAATGACAGTGACATACAGGCTATGTTTGCTTCAGAGATGGTGAATGTAGCAGAGAATAAGCAGTTGGTGTGGAATGAAGTTAAGTACCCAAACCATACGGGTAAGTACTATGAAGTTAGAGAGTATTGCAACTTAGGTAGTCTGTTCTTACATAACCAGAAGATTCTCATTTGGGAGTATCCACCGAAGCTCTTACAACTCCTAGGCAGTGTGTACATCATGTCCTACTTGTTCGAGGGAAGTGTGATGTCTTGTTGGTTGAAGATTAATCAGTTAGAATATTCTTACATTGATAATGTAGAGTTTGGGTTACGATCTGAGCAGGAAGTTAAGGATGAGGTGCGTAAGAATCTTATTCTACTTGAGTCAACTAAGTTGAATGGGTTCAAGCAGAAGGATACTACATTCAGCAGCACTTGGTATAAGGATAACTTGGACAAGGAAAGAGCTAAGTGGGTGAAAGGGGTTCTGGAGTCTTGTGTGATAAATAACAAGGCTAAAGCTGGTGAGGTGTTCTGGACATGCTTTAAGGATGCACAACATAAGGTGAAAGGTAAGGGGTATAGTAAAGCGGTTAGGGGCGGATTAGAGCCATTCCTTGCTTGTAACACAAAGGCTACTAATAATTATCAAGACTACTCACTTTGTATGTACACAGTTAATATCTACAAGAATCCAATAGAGGTTGGCTATCTAAGGGATCGTGGGGTTGTGTTTGATAAGGACATGTATGCCCTCTCAGAGATGATACAGTTTGTTTGGAGAGGTTGCATACGTCAAGGAAAGCCTATGAAGTTACTGGTTCTCAGCAAAAGAATGAAACAGTTACTTAAAGATTGGATAGGGGAGTGATTAACTCCCTTGTTCTTTACTCACTTAGTATCACCTTAGAAAACTTAATACTCACTGTCTGTTCTCCTTCTTTGAAGTTAGCTGAACACCGTAGAACCTGTTGTCTTATAGATTCCTTGAATGCTTCATACGTACCTAGCTGTGAAGTGTTGGGGTATCCATACACACTTGTCCATACATTCATGTTAAACTCCCCTTTAGCAAAGGCGAAGTAGCCCTCGCAGTAGGTCTTACTGAGTTGTGCTGTAGTGGTTTTAGCTTCTACATTGTCTTCTTCTATCTCAATCATAATAAGTTACCTTTATTGATAAATAGCTTCTCTGTTACTTCCCTACTATTGTTGGTTGAGGAAAATGTACTTCTTGTCTCAATCTCTAATACACAGTCCAGTGGTGCTTCATACCCACTTACAAATACAGTATAAGGGGTTTTATTCACCCATGAATAAAATACATCATGGTCTACATCTTCTTTGTACTTTCCCGTACCTTTGTAGGGTGGGTCACAGTATATTATTGTCTCTTCAATAGGGGTTATGATTGGCACACCACCATAGCTAAGATTTAATATTGTATCTGGGAACCGCTCTAACCGCTCTAACCGCTGTAACTGCTCTAACTGCTCTAACTGCTGTAACTGCTGTAACTGCTGTAACCGCTCTAACTGCTGTAACTGCTCTAACTGCTCTAACTGCTGTAACTGCTGTAACTTTCTCAATTGTGATACTTTACAATTCTTTTCAAACACATTTAACTGTTTTCGTATATTTAATCTACGTTCGGTGTAGCTATCTCCTTCAGGTTGTGTCAACACTAGGTCTTGTACAATACCATACCTATCTTTCACATATTTCTTGCAATACTCACTCATTTCATCGAGTAGGTGATACTCGTGGTTCATTACAACCTTGTGGTAACATTCTTTATAGCGTTCTACGTCTTTATTGTATAGGTAGGTCTTGCCATTATTGCCAAATGAATAGCAACAGGCTAGTAACCCACCAATATAGCTGCCCTCATTCTTTCTATCGTTGTACTCCTCTCGTGAGTACCATCTACGCATATCCTCTGTTACACCGTTAGCTTTCAGATGCTGCATTAGTGTTGTAATACGGGTATCTAAATCATTGTAGATAACCTCTTCAAACATACCACTCTCTTTTGCATAAAAAGAAACACTACCACCTCCACCAAACAAATCATAGAAATATTTAGCATTAGGTTGTAGCTCTTTCATCTTATTCACAAGCGTTTCAGCATACTTCTGTTTTCCACCCATATAGGGGATGTATTGTTTACTACTCTTCACCATACTCTACCTCAATATCCACACCCAAATACTCAAGTATTCCATGATATGCCTTTTCAACACTGTGTGGGGTTCCATTCGTGTACACCTCTTTCTCAGTATCTCCTGAAGATATTTCATACACCTTGTAGATTGTCCACTTATCAGCTTCACAACAGCTACAACCATTGTCTGTGTAGTAGCTATCTTCCACTATCTTGAATTTACGATTAGTCACCAGTCTTCTCCAAACTCAACTTAATATTAACCTTAGTCATAGGAAGATAAACACTCACCTTACTCTGCACCCACTTATTGAAAGCTCTATTGATCTTATTCTCAATAGTCTTAATACTTGTCATCTCTGTGTACAAGCTAATATTGAATGTACCGCGATACTTAGACCAGAAGCTATCCTTACTGTAGTCTGTAATACCTACTTCCTCAAGTACACGGTACGAGTTATACTTATCTTTGTTCTTCTGTATCTTGGTGAATGAAGCATCATTGATAATAATGTAGTTATCATTCTGTGCAGCCACTGTAACATCTTCTATAGCGTTCTTGGTTACTTCTCCAAGTTCATTTATCCAAATCTCAATGTGTTTCATTACGACCTCCATTTAGTGTAATTGTAGTCTTTAGGAATAACTTCTTTACCAGAACCTTGTAGGTAGAACATGTGTGCAAGCCTTACCATAGGATCTCCATAAACACCATTAACCTTCCTGAACGTAGTTTCTGGTGTATGGAAGAATGTGGCCTTCCCATTAGAATTTATTTCCAGTGTGTGCCAGTAGAGGTCTTCAAATGTATCCCCTCTGAAGTGCTTCATTGGTGTTTTCATTCCCATACCTCCGCAATACTAATAAACTTATAAATATCCTCAGAACACACTTGCTCACGGATAGCGTTAGTTGGAAACTTGTTCTCATATACAGACCAAGTCTTATATCCAAAACATTCCTCAACTTCTATAACACTATCCGCGTACATGTTGGCTAGTTTTAAGTCTTCACCTTCGTAATGTTTACCTAAGTGGGATATTACCCTATATGTCATTTCCAATCCTCCCCCTCATTCCAACCAACTGTTGTGTATGTTTGTGTACTAGCTTTCCCTTGAGAGCTGCCTACACAATCTAGGTTAACCTTAACTATCTTATTTGTTATAGGTAAGCCACTAACAGGAAGTCTATTCTGCTTCTGATACATAAGCAATCTCTCAAACTTCTCCTTCCAGTCATTACATTCTTTAGTAACGATGTCAAGTTCAGCTTGTAATTTGCGTATCTGTTCAATGTAGTCTCTGCTGTCCATTAAAGTGTACAACCCCCTAAGTTAGCTAAAACTATCATAACACCACAACCAACAATTATTGCCCACAGCCACTCTGAGGGATCTGGCATATTATTACCTTGCATAGCTTAATCCTCAATCTCAATGAGGGGGCACCACTTAGACTTATGTGCTTTGTACATCTCAACTACCAAAGATGGCTTACTTTCCTTTAGTATTGCTGTCTTTGTTTTACGGAAGTATTTATTGATGTATTCAGGGGAAAAGTCCATATGGTTATTTATACAAAGTATACCACCAACGATCAGACTCATACCACAAATAATCATCGTAACACTAAAGGCACCATTGTAATCAACCCAGCCAAAACATATACCAGTAATGGCTGTAGATAAGAACGTCAAGATGTTAGCTATAATAACACTTGTCAACAGTAGACCTAGGACAATGGCTACCACCCAAACAAAGTTACCGAACACTTTTAAAATAGACCACACTGTTGCCCAGAAATAGGTGCATAAAGTGACAGTATCCTCATAGAAGATTTCTGACTTCATCTTCATATTCAACCAATAGTGCCAGCTTTTCTTACTAACCCGCATAATCATCTCCTAAATTATTCAACTACAGAGCTTCTTGATGCCCTATATTTATTTAAAGCTATCAGCATATGTTCTTCTGATAGCTCCCCTTCTTTCAATTTAATAGCAGCAAGATTAGCTGAGAATATTGCTTTGTTATCTTCAGCTAATTCGTGTAGCAAGGATAACAGACGAGTATTCAATATGCCAGTGTTATCTATTAAATCTTCTATCTCTCCTGCAATATATAGACTACTTTTAATAAAATCCATAACTATCCTCGGATAAATATGCCAATTGAGAGTAAAATCACCATTATTACAAGAAAAACAATGAAATAATCATTATTTATACTCATTCTGCCCTCTTTTCTCATAATTTGGGGTGATATTACGTTTCCTGCGGCACAACACTACACCAAATTGTCTAACCCTACAGAACCTAGCGATGAGAGTAGTCTTGTTAGGGGTATTACTCATAATCACTGTGAAGGCGTCTGTGGAGTCGTTTAAGGTGGTGTTTGCTATGTTGTACCTACTCTTTAAGGTGGATAGCCATCTACTAGCGTTACTACATTCAATCACTATTTTCTCCAACCCTAACGGTAATTCTTGGAACACTAACGAACATCCCAAGATTCTTATAGTTCTTCCAGTTTCTATATGATACATATCCCACTTTAAGAGTAAGTCCTAAGAAGTGGTAGTGATTATCGAACAACCCCTTCTCTTCTTTTTCCTCATCAGATAATGTGTACCAATATCCAGAGCACTCTTTAGCAAGTTGAGCGGTAAGTGACATACCAACATTACGGAATGCTAGGTTAATGTAAGTGGCTACAGCCCAACCCCACTTCTTACGAATGTTACTCATTGTTGTTTCATATTCAGGCCAATTGTAATCATCAATCATCTCAAAGCATTCTAAATACTTAGGGAACACGTACCGTTGTATGTCTTTGCCAACACCGTAAGGTATTTTATCTTTGATTTCTTCCATGTTGGCTTTCTTTAAGAACAGCATTGCAATTGGAATTACAGCCCATGCTATAAACCTAAATATAAACTCACACAAGAATAACCAATAAAACTTTAGTGGTAATTTATTCTTCATTAATAATTTCCTTAAACTCAGTAATGTACACCAACCCATTGTAAAGTGTAAATGTTATTTGATAGCCATCATATTCTACAACTTCATGCTCACCATGTAGTCTAGCTAAAGCAGCTTCTTCCTCGCTGCATACATGTTCATTTACACCGTCTTCGTTCTCACGTACATATTGAAACCATTCTTGTAGTGTATTAAATGTTTGTTCTTTATCTGCCATCAGAATATCTCCTGTACAGCATCTTCTACAGATAATCCATCTTCAAATGCTTGTTGTATGTCGACATAGAACATTCTCACTTGTGCTGCGTTATAGCCCAGTTCAATGGCGTGTCTAGCAATCGCCCAGTACCAGTCATTAAATGTACTTAAATCTTGTTCTTCCACTTAGAATTCTCCTAACTCGGTATCTACGTTGATAATATTTGGTATCTTCAAACACTTAAGTTTCCTAATAACAGATGCTCTGTCATCAAACCACATCACAATGTTGTATTTTGGTTCCAGTTTATTAAAGATAATATCTTCTTTGATAGTGGTATCCTTACGTTGATCTCCAGCAGCTCTCATGTAGAGTTCAAAGGGTTGTGAAATGTGTCTATGGAGCCATTTGTAGGTTTCATCATAACAACTACCATCCCTGCCAGAAACAAACACAAGCTTACTGGCGTAGTTGTGTGCATAGTTTGTTACAAGACGTATAATATCCTCTCGTGGCTCATCTTGACCAACCTTAGACCAATCATAAGGACTTCTACCAACCATCTTAGCCACTGTACCATCAACATCACTTACTATAGTTCTAGGTAGTGTCAGGTTTGGAGTATACACCCTTGCGTTAGTTAACTCTAACCATTTCTGGTATTGCTTGATAATAACCTCACGACCGACAGACAGAGCACCACGTTTAATGTCACGTTTAAGAAGTTCTTCAAGGTCAAAATCGAAGTATTTAATCTCAAACTCATAACCAGCTTTTTCTGCTTTATTTTTCCAGTAGTCAATGTCTTTCTGATTTAGGTTTGTGTTGCTTACTACAATGTGTAGCCCTAAAACAACAGCAACATCAAAATCATTGTCACACATCTGAGTTACTTGACTTTCTCGCGCTTTGGTGAATTTATACAAACTCCAATCTTTTACGTTGTTTGTGAACAATCGGAATCGCCAATCATCACGATTAATGTTCATCCAACCATCACCAAGATAATTAGCCCAAATGGTTTTACCTGAACCTGAACAACCTACAGTAACTATGAGTTTAGGCATTAGCTAATATCCTCCACATCCACAACTTCCTCAGAGGCTATACCTTCAGCAACTTTAAATGCGTGCGACTTACTCTTAAAGAATAGTGGAGTTGTTGTTCCACGGTCTACACGTACAATAACGCCTTCCCCGATATGAGAGGCATCATGGTAATCCTCTGTAAGCACTTCAGGACGTTCTGTAAGGCTCTCTACCAATGTACGCAAGGCTTCCTCATTACCATCATAGATAAATGGCTCTACAACATCATAAGCTGGGTCTAGTCCACGATCTTTACACCACTGAACAAGTTGAGCTTGTGTGAAGTCAATGCAAGTACCGTCTTCTGTAGTCAGTGTGATGCGGTAGATGTGAAACTTATTCTCACCTTCTAATGCACCATACTTATAAACAATTTCATCACCATATTTCTTTTGGAATGCTTTATCTTTAAGTGCCTTAGTTGAGTGCTTAGACATAATTGGTTTACCATTAGCCCATCCAACAACTTCAATGTACAAAGTCATACCCTTGGTAAGATAAGGCTTAAGTTTTTCAGCAATCTCAAAACGGTAGCCCTCTGAACCATGAAAACCCTCTTTCTCTGGATTATCTAAGATAACTCTGCGTGTACCAACAACATAATCGTATCCGCTTGTTGGAAATACTGGTAGAAACTTATTAATCCATTCTTTCCACTTAGGCAAGGTTTTAATTACGTTCAAATAACCTACACGTTGACTTGTGCCGTGACGTTTAGACTGAATTGACACCAGATCACCTTTCTGCAACTCACCTACACAGTATTTAAACTGGGAGGTTTCAATATGCTCTTTGAAGAATGGGACAGAGTTTTTCTTAACAGCTTTAGTTTGTGTATTTGCTTTAGCACGAAGTTGACGTTCATTCTCATACTTCTTGCAGATACCTACACCATTAAGTTCTTCAAACTTATCACCAACCTTGAGTTTAGAGATGTCGCCTGTGAAGGCTAAACTGTCAAGTGCAGCAAAATACCCTTGAGACTTGCAACCCAAGAATGGTTGAGCACGTACATTACGGTTAGGTTCAAAGAATCCAGACTTTTCTGGGTCTAAGTTCTTAGTCTTATCACGGAACAGATTGTTGTTGTGGCAGAATGCCTCTGATAGTTGAATACCTGTGCAGAAGAATACACCTACGTACCCAACTTCAATATCTTTTGAAATAACAACTGACTCTCCCAACACTTTACCTATTTGGATACGGTCGGCATTTGGAATAGCTATAACACTGTCAACTTTAGCAATAATTGCAGAATAATTACTCATTTCTTTCCTCCTTCGGAATATTTAAATTTCAGTGACCATGATACCAGCTTCTTTAAACATGTCAACAGATAATTTCATATCTTCTCCATATTTCAAGTGATTAAAGTCTGGTGGTGGGGAGTACACCCTTGAGATACCAGCATTAATCAAAGCTGCACAACACAAACTACAAGGGAACATAGTAACCACAATACTGTGCCCAAGAGTAGCTCTACCCATTCTGGCTGAATTACAGAGTGCTGAAATTTCTGCGTGAGATGTAAGCTTATATTTCAAAGGGGCTGTGTTACGCTCCACAGTGTGTACAACAGAACGGGCTAGGTCATTCCAGCCGCTACTAATCTCTACACCGTTTATCTCATCAAATATAACAGCACCAACTTTAGTGTTAGTATCTTTGCTACGTGAAGCTTTAAGATCAGCAATGTCTTTGAAATGACTTACCCACTTATTCATTCTTCATCAATCCTAGAAATATAAGTTTCAGCTTGTTTGTTGTTTTCAAACCCACCATCAATTAGGTGACCATCCCAAGCGTCAGTAATATCACAACTTCCATCTTCGTACACACTAATGTTTCTACCTCTATATTCATATGTAGCTAGTATTTTCATTCTTATCCTCCTACTTATTTGACTGGGCGGGAGCCAGCTCTTGACTTTGAGTTGATTCTCCCGACTGCCGACTGGGACTCTGGTGATTTTCCCATCTTACTTGCGTTAACCTTGTACTGACCAACTCCATACATCTCATCACATGCTTGTTGACAAGTTGCCCTATCTCTGCTATGGAAAAATGTGAAATCTCCCATAGCATTCTTTATGTAGTGATTGGAGGGTTTTTTAAAGTCATCATCTATGAATTCTGAATAGCTTATCACTGTAGTCTTACATTTAGACATGAATCACTCCCAATCTTGTTGACAATACTGCGACACAACATTGTGTACATCTATTCCTAGTTCATAATCCTCTTCGTACTGGCTGTCTTTCATTTCTAAGTATTGCAATTCTAAATCAGTCATCAAAGTCCTCTTCATCATATCCAAGTGTAAAAGGTAGTACAACACTGTTAAAGTAAATATCTTTTATAAGCTCAAGCTGAGTGTTCATCAGTGTCCAGTTAAATCCACTCTGACCAATAACACCAAACCTAGCTAATTCTGTTGTGTCACAAGCCGCAAAACACAACTCACGTAGTGTACCAGCTTGTGCATCCTCATACAAGTTCTTTGTGATCTCTATTAACGCTTGAATTGGTTCTGGTTTAACTTCCACATCCTCTTGGATAATTACATCTTTACGGATACCGACTATCTTTTTATCTTTAGGTTTATCTGTCATTTTCAACCTCCATTGCCTTAACAAATGATTTACAAAGACCACTTCTTACGATCTCATCACTTGTAGCTGTAATTATGTCAATGTAGTCTTGCAAGTCGTGTTTAATTACAAACTTTTCAAGCCATACTAAACCTGATTCTTGTTTTAGGTCATTCTGTGTTGGATCTCCGATGAGGAATAACTTACCTTCTTCAGTAATACGGGTTAGTAATGAAAACACCTCATCTTGTGTCAGGTTCTGTGCTTCATCCACAATCGCAACATCCCTAATGTTTCTTCCACGAAGATACTCCATTGGGATCATTTCCAAATCACCAGAATTTAACGCTATTTCATAACGCCCCCTTCCGTGACGATCTGTAAACACTTCAATCAGTGGAGCTAGGTATGGGTTAAACTTATCCTCCAGACTGCCTTTAAGTAGACCTAAGGTACGCCCCATACCAACAGCAGGACGAGAGATAATGATCTTCTTAATAATACCTTTAACATACCAATCTGATGCGGTGCCCATAGCCATTAATGATTTACCAGTTCCAGCGGGAGCAATTACCACGGTGATCTGCTTTGCCTTAAATGATTGCAGAACTTTCTTCTGGAACTCGTTCTTAGCCTGAATTGGTTTACTTTCTATTTCCTTAGCTCGTTGTTCAACAAACTTTTCTTTAATGTGCTTGCCTTCCTGTAAACTTTCTTTAACTTTTCTGGTACGAGGGGTGTTATTTGAACCTTTCATATATTTATAATCCCTAACAGCTTAATAGGAGGATAGGGAACCACAATACCCCTATCCCATTCTTTATTACAATACTTTACGTTCTTTACGCTTTTGTTGGATACGCTCTACCATAATACCTAGTAGAAAAGCAACCCCAAAATAACCTCCAACAGGTAGATTAAGCATCATAAACACTAAAGCAGATACACTTGCAATAGTGATAAACAATAAGAACTCAATAAGTAATGCAGTCCAACTATCATCATACAGCTTATTAATCATAATTTACTCTCCTGAATTTCAATAATGGCCTTGACATATTTCTGTTTACTGTTAAACGAAAGACTATACCAATCACCGATAGTCCGTAAATCTTCAATACTGAAAGCTTCTAACTCTTCTCTCGTGTATTGAGCCTTAACAGGCTTCAGCTTAGTTTCTATTGTATCTGCTACGGGGTTACGAGTCAACAACTTTGCTGTAAATTGTGGCGCTCTTGTGGGTTGTGAGCTTGGTAGCAGGAACCCCCCAGTATTCCCAACTTTAACCAAGTTCTTCCAGAAGGTTGACCTATCTACCCCCTTGACCAATACTTCATTGTACCCATTATGGGACTCATCGTACCCAATTTGAGACTTACGTTCAAGGTATTCTTGGTACTTATCTTCAAGGAGAAGCATTCTACAGATAAATGGACAAGTCATTGTAGGTAAGAACGTGGTGTCAAGTGCTCCACCAAGGTTGGCAATGTA
>JACCEC010179926.1_pt1 | contig 11881 bp, 8 predicted proteins | sample 7450121 | NCBI WGS metagenome assembly JACCEC01 (sample SAMN15323455, study PRJNA562643) | freshwater metagenome | isolation source: river surface water | place: USA:Blue River Watershed | collected 2017-08-18 | reverse complement strand
GACCCACAGATTATGAGTCTGTTGCTCTAACCGACTGAGCTATAGGCGCGGGGTGGCAAAATTACATAATTTTAATCCTGAAACAAAATCCTGAGCCTGATAAAACCTCAAGAAATCAATAGTCCCAAGGCTGCCATTGGAATCCTTTGGTGCGCAGTCCCAACATGATCCATTGATCAGACCATGTTCGTTGAGCTGTCTTGTCATTTCTCCATCCCAACTGAGTAAACATTTCACCCCAATTTCCCACAGTTCTTGATAGGGTAAACTGTTGAAACATCAAAAAATGCTTTTCACCTTGGTACAAATCATTACCAAATTGACTGACTGGATTCCGGTAAGTCATGAAAATATCGCCTCCATAATTCTTGTCACCCATATTCCTACCCATGATATTGTAATGAATCTGGTAATGTATTTTCCAAGAGCCTTTGGTATACTGCCACATATTCACCCATTCTGCAAAATTAGCACCGGTTGGATGTGCCAGCGGTTGGTTCAAATGACCCCACGCTTGCAATGAACTCGCATGGGAATAAGTAAACGGACGGACGGCATTGACCTCACTGAGCCCACTCAAACCTGGCAAAATATTCATCCATCTTATTCCAAATTGCCCACCATACTTGAGACCCCACCAGCCGTTCCGTGCCCTGACAGCAGACAGCAACCATTCATCTAATAAAAACTGAAAATAAAATTTCACTTTTTGGCGATGGATATAGCTACCGGACATCGCCAACAACACATTATCAGCAGAACCTTGCGCATATTCAACGGGACGCCAAAAAAGCAAGGGGTTTAAATAATGCACATCAAAGTTTCTCACAGAAGTGGAATCGTTGCGCTGCCATATCACCATCTCATGCAACGCCAATTGAAATTTCGGAGTAATCTCCCAATTCAAACCGTGCACCGCAATGTACTTTTTTCTTACACCCTCCCAACCATTTTGCACATCTTGCAACTGACTCCAAATACTGTACAATCTAAAATCACCGGCCTTGATGGTACTTCTTGCAAAATAATAGGGTGCAGCATTTCTACTTATTATCAGAGATCGGTAACCTTCTCCTATCATCAACTTGTTATGCCCTACTTCTAAAGAAAAATGCCGATTGGGAGAATATGCCAAATTGGCCATCCAATTGTAAGCCCTCACTTGTCCTTGCTTTCCGAAAATAACCCTACCCCAACCAGGCAACACATTCATCGTGTCCATTCCTCTTTGAACATATTCAGGCAATTGCCCGCCGATGTAGGAGACTCCTCCCTGAGCATACCAATGATTTTTGTAGGCTCCTTCAAACATTAATTGAGCCGTTCCCAAAGTACCTGCCCTCAAGCCATGCTCTTTAAAAACTTGCCCTGCTACACAAGCATCTGGGACCACTCGAAAATATTTTGAGGGATGCTTTCCTAACTGAGTGAATCCTCTTTGTTCATCTACCCCAAAAGCCTTTGGAGACTGAATGTGGCAGAGTGTATCCACCTTTTTCAAAGAAGCCGCTTGAGAGGTATCTAGAATGTTGATTTCTCTCGCATCAAATTTCTGTCCCCAAAGACAGACAAGGATGGATTGAAAAAACAATAAAATCAATAACTCCTTTTTCATCAAGGGTAAAGTAAATACATTTTACGTTTGCTTTTATACTCCTCTAATCCTTTATTCCAAGTACTTCTGATTCCCTCTGCGGTCTCACCCGAAACAATGGCTTTCCGCAACTCATCACTGCCCGCCAATTTATCAAAGAATGATGGAGAAGTAAACATTTTGTCTCCTAACTCATGATGCACGGAAAGCAAAAAAGATAAATCAAGCTGTTGAACTTTATGACCACATTTCTTCCTTAAATCCATTCCTTGACATAGTTCATTCTCAAATGGAGGATGCTGCACTTTTCCTACCATCGAAACCGGAGTAAATAGCATATCGCCATGCCCCATACCCGGATAACCATAGCAAGTAAAGGGATCGCTCGTTCCTCGTCCTACACTGACAGATGTTCCTTCGAAAAAACAAAGAGACGGATACCATTGAATGGCGCAATCCGAGGATAAATTCGGAGAGGGAGGAATATTCAGTGAGTAACTAATATCATGAAAATAGTTCTTGCATGGAATGACGGTAAAAAGCTCAGCATGCACCGTTTCAGAAAGCCATTGCTCACCCAAAACCATCTTGGCCAACTCACCGAGAGTACAACCGTGAACCACAGGAATGGGTATAGCCCCTACCATAGATTTAAACCGCATATCCAAAATGGGACCATCAATGTAATGACCATTGGGGTTGGGACGATCCAAAATGATCATTTTCTTCTGAAATCGATTACAAGATTCCATTACATATTTCATCGTCGTGAGATAAGTATAAAATCGCACACCAACATCTTGAATATCGAACAACACAATATCCACATCGGCTAAATCCAGTGAATCAGGTGCTACATGTTGACCATACAAAGAGACAATCTTTAAACCCGTTTTAGCATCTATCTCATGATCTATTTTTTCACCTGCTGGCACTGCACCGCGGAAGCCATGTTCCGGGGCAAACACCTTTACCACGCTCACACCCCTGGACAACAATGTATCTACCAAATGAACACCATTCACAACAGAGGTATGATTGGCCACCACAGCGACACGCTTATGCTCCATCAAAGGAAGATATTCTGATAGTTGCTCATCCCCGCAGATCACCCTACTGGTAGAAATTGTCGATTGAGCACAACCCAGTACTAAACTGAGATAGCTACAACAAAAAAATAGGATCAACCCTTTCATCGAATACAAAATTGGAACAAGTTGACATTCCTTCTACCTTTGGCGACAAACTTTATGAGCCTAGCGCGTTTCATATCCAATAAACTCAACTCTCAAAGCAAAATGGGAGGGGCTCAACCCATCGTTTGGATTGCCAAAGGTGGAATCATTGTTGGGATGATGATGATGATCATTTCTATGGGTCTAGTAGGTGGATTTCAAAAAGAAATCCAACAAAAGCTCACCCATTTCGGAGGACACCTCAACATCCACTCCAATTTCCAATCCGGTGGAGACATGAGTACTCCATTTGATAGAGATGATTCATTGGAAGCCATCCTATCTCAGCATCCCCTTGTCAAAAAAATCAGTCCCACCGCACATTTACCCGCCATTTTAGAATCTAAAAATGGCATTCAAGGAGTGGTGCTCAAAGGCATTGCACAACCATCTGATACATTATCCCTTCATGATATGATGGCAAAAGGGAAAATTCCTGCTTGGTCTGCGCAATTAGCCACAGACACCACGCTTTCCATTGTCATTTCACAATTTCAAGCTGCACAATTAGGTGCAGGCATTGGAGAGAAATTGAGCATTTACTTTTTAAATAATAGCGAAACACCGCAACAGCAGAACTTCACGATTTCAGGCATTTATGAAAGTGGATTGGAAGAATTTGATCGACAAATTGTTTTTATCTCCCTCCCTCAATTGCTGAAGTATTCGCATTTTGGCATCGAGATAAAAGCCAATGTTGATTCTGTACAACCCAATCAAAAATTGGTGTCCACCTATATAACGGGAGCCAAAGGACCTGTTACGACAGTATGGAAAATAGGGAGTAATATTTACCGAGATCTAGACAGTATCATTATCAATCTATCTCCCAATACCCCACCCTTGACCATCATTGCACAAGACGACGAAACTTTATCCACTGATTCGGTAACCGTTGTATTTAAAAACAATCCACCCTCCGTTAGCTTTCAAGATTTGGGTGGAGCCGCTCAAAGAATGATAGGTAGTTATGAAATTGAACTGCATCAGATGGAAGACATGCTAACGGCTCAACAAAAACTATACGAGCTATTGCCCTATGATCTCGGGATTCAGACTGTAACCGAAAAATTCCCTGAAATCATCTCTTGGCTCGGCATGCTCGACATCAATGTCATCATCATCATCGTCATGATGATTGCTATTAGCATTATCAATATGACGTCGGCATTGCTCATCATCATCATTGAACGGCAGCAAATGATCGGCACCCTCAAAGCTCTAGGAATGAAAAACTCCACCCTTGTCCAAACCTTTTTGTATCAATCCATTCACATCATCAGTCGCGGGATGCTTTGGGGCAATGGCTTGGGCATTGTACTGCTCTGGCTACAAAAACAATTTCAATGGATTACACTTGACCCTCAACAATATTTTGTCAAAGTAGTGCCAGTAGAACTGAATATCACCTCCATTATTTTGCTCAACGCACTCGTACTTTTCATTTGTATTATTGCGATGTTAATACCAGCAGCATACAGTACAAGAATTCAACCCATCAAGTCCATCAAATTCAATTGAATGAAATATTATAAAAACATACTTGAAACCATTGGAAATACACCACTGGTTAAAATCAATCAAATCACAAAAGACATTCCAGCATTGGTATTGGCCAAAGTAGAAACCACCAATCCAGGTAATTCCATCAAAGACAGAATGGCCATCAAAATGATTGAGGATGCGGAAAAAGATGGCAGATTACAACCCGGAGGGACCATCATTGAAGGTACTTCAGGAAATACAGGAATGGGTCTAGCTATTGCCGCCATCATGAAAGGATATCATTGTATCTTCACTACCACAGACAAACAATCCAAAGAGAAAGTAGATGCTCTGCGCGCTTTTGGTGCAGAAGTGATCGTATGTCCTACAGATGTGGATCCAGAAGATCCTCGTTCATATTACTCCGTATCTAGCCGATTGGAGAAAGAAGTTCCTAACTCTTGGAAGCCGAATCAATACGACAATCCGTCTAATGCGCAAGCTCATTACGAATCCACTGGACCCGAAATATGGGAACAAACTGACGGAAAAATTACCCATTTGGTGGTGGGAGTTGGAACAGGAGGAACCATCTCCGGAACGGGAAAATATTTGAAAGAAAAAAATCCGAATATTCAAGTATTGGGAATCGATACCTATGGATCTGTTTTCAAGAAATACAAGGAAACCGGCATCTTTGACAAAAATGAAATCTATCCTTATGTAACAGAAGGTATTGGTGAAGATTTTTTACCACAGAATGTAGATTTTAATGTCATCGATCATTTTGAAAAAGTCACCGATGAAGCCGCTGCCGTGATGACGCGACGCATCCCGCGCGAAGAAGGTATTTTTGCTGGCAACTCAGCTGGATCCGCAATGGCCGGATTAGTGCAAATGCAAGGTCGTTTCAAGGAAGGTGATGTAGTGGTAGTGATTTTCCACGATCACGGCACTCGTTACCTCGGAAAAATGTTCAATGATGATTGGATGAAAATGAAAGGGTGGTTATAACCTATTTCACTAACTCTCCATTATCATATTTTTTTCTGGAAAGTTCTTTACCACTTTTGTCATCAAAGACAACTTCCCAGCCCTCTTTTTTCCCATTTTTATAATGTGTCTCATGTATGAGTTGACCTTTCTCTGCATATTGAAGAGATACGCCATCCAATTGCCCTTCCTTGTAACTGCAGGTGCGTAATAAACCTCCAAAAGGATATCGATACTCCCAATCTCCATGGGGCTTACCCATTTTAAAAGCACCTGTACTCACCGCTTTACCTTGCTCATTGTACTCAATAAATTTTCCATCCAACACGCCTTTATCATTGTAGGTCTCTAGTTTCTCTATCACCCCTCTTTCATTCCAATATTCCCATTGTCCCCATTTCTTATCTTCCTTCCATTTCCCTTGGTATTTCTTCTTACCATTGGAATAATAACCTATCCACTCTCCACTCATTTTACCCTTTGTGTAATAACCTTGATCCAACTTTTTACCAGTCTCATAAAAGCTTTCCCAATACCCCTCCTCCAGATCATTGCTGTAATGACCTTGCTGCAGCACTTGACCATTCTCAAACCAAGTAGTCCAAAGACCCTGCTTTTGATCGAGTTGATAGCCCCCTGACTTATACTTTTGCTTTTCGGGATAAAAATATTGCCAATCTCCGGTACGCTTTCCCTCATCATACTTACCAAAAGAAGCGAGATTTCCATTGCTTTGATAATAACGCCATTCCCCTGATTGTAAATCCTCCACAAAATCTCCTTCCATCTCTAGGATGCCATCTTCCCGGTACCATTTCCAATGTCCTGTCTTCCTATTTTCCCAATGATTTCCTTGTACCAATAATTGGCCTTTATCCGAGTATTCCTCCACGCTACCCGTCAATAGATCGCGATCATAATGAACCACCCTTTTCAATTTTCCATTGACATAATATGACGACCATCGCCCTATCTTTCTTCCCTTTACATACTCTCCCACCACTTTGCCTCTTCCATTGGTAAAATACTCTCCATATTTCCCTTCCGGTAAGCCATTTTTATATGCCGTAGTCTCCCTTAATTTACCGTTCTCATAGCGCTCCTCAATACCATTCCCATTGATTACATCACACTTCAAATGTCTTATCCCCTCCTCCATCAGCCACTTGCACGATTTCCATAAATACAAAGTATCTTGACGATACTCTTCCTTTCGCAAGGTATCCTTACCTTCACTCAAAATACAATGCACTCCCACGCGTCTACCATTCTGGTAACTTCCTTTGGTCATTAATACCCCTTTATCGTTGTATTGTAATTCAACACTATCTTGTTTATCCAAAAAGAAATAAGCCTCAATTTGCAACTGACCATTGGGGTAGTACTTCTTACTCGGCCCATGCAATTTTCCATTCCAATACCATGACTCCTCTTGAAGCATTCCATTCTCATAAAACTTCCAAAGACTATCTTCCAATCCGTTCCTATACCATCCCTCTGCTATCAATCTTCCTTGGGCGTCTTTATCTTGATAAAATTGCTTTTGCGCCACCAAAGTAGATCCGAAAAAACAACATAAAAACCATATTATTACCTTCGCTTTCATTGGCACTAAATTATTCTACAAATATCGACACAATAGGATAACCAAATAAACCTTTGAACATTGTGTTCTCAATGAAAATGGGGTATATTGCGGCATGATCAAAAATCTAAAATTCTCTTCCATAACGCATTGGACGGGACTGTTTTCAAGCTTCTTCATTGTTTTTTGTGGTGTCTATCTTTTTCATTCCGCACCGCCGAGAGGAGGCCTAAGCGAGGAGGGTTATGGCATCAATCCCAGCAGCAGGAAATACTTTGAGTACCTCAGAAATCATGACCCTGAGCAAAATCTATTGCCCACTCGCTGGAAACAAGATGAGCGAGATTTCGCAAATCACCTTCCCCAAAAAATGGGAAACCGCTCTGCTGATTGGACCCAAAGAGGTCCATTCAATATCGGAGGCAGAACACGAGCCATTGCACTTGATATCACCAATGAAAACATCATTTTAGCTGGAGCGGTGACAGGCGGATTATGGAGATCTACCGATGGAGGCAACAGTTGGACGCATTGCACTACACCTGATCAGTTGCATTCCGTAAGTTGTATTATACAAGATACCCGACCCGGCCATACCAACACTTGGTACTATGGGAGCGGCGAAGAATTTTATGGCGTCGTCAGCGGTACAAGCTTTACTTCGTTGTTCAGTGGTGACGGCATTTTTAAAAGTACCGATGGCGGTATTACATGGAATCCCTTGGCCAGTACCCAAAGCGGAACGCCAGAAAATATACTGCAAAACGGTAGTTATGATTTTATTTGGCGCATGGCCGTTGATGCAACTAACACCGCAGAAGACGAAATTTATGCGGCTGTGTATAACGGAATCATCAGAAGTACAGATGGAGGAAATACATGGACCAATGTGCTTGGATTTACTTCCGGAGCATCAGAGTTTACAGATGTAATGGTAACACCTGAAGGCGTGGTATATGCCACCTTTAGCGATAACAGCACCAACGGCGGAGGATTCTTTAGATCAGAAAATGGAATAGATTGGGTGAGCATTAATCCTACACAGCCAGAGATCGCCAACCTGCGCAGAACAGTAATGACTTACAATCCCCAAAATACTGATGAAGTATTTTTTCTGGGCGAAACACTCAACAACGGACAATACGATTTAGACCACTTTTTATACAAATACACCTATGACAGCACTGATAACACCGGTGCAGGAGGAACTTGGGAAAATAGGAGTGCTAATCTTCCCGATACACCCTGTCAACTTTTTACAGGAATCAATTTTGATTTTGCTACTTTCCGTTCACAATATAGCTACGATTTGACCATTGCGCATCACCCCACTACGGATGCGTTATTCATTGGTGGAATTAACTTGCATAGAAGTATGGATGGATTTGCCAATGACAACGAAGATTGGATCGGAGGATATCGTTGTAATGTAGCACAACCTTATTTTTATGTCTATCCTGATCATCACCCCGACCAACATTTTATTCTATTTTCTCCATCCAATCCCAATGTCATGTTCAGTGCCAATGATGGAGGGGTATATAAAACAAACGATTGCATGGCGGACAGCGTAAGCTGGATACCGCTCAACAAGGGTTATATCGGCAGTCAATTTTACACTTGCGGTTTTGAACAAGGTTTAAGCAATTCTGACATCATCATGGGCGGCATGCAAGACAATGGAACTTGGGTGACGGATAATACCAATTTCTCTAGTCCATGGAAAGAGTTGCATGCAGATGATGGTTCATTTTGTGCCATGCCCCATGGCGCTCAATATGCCATCGTGAGCTCGCAGTCCGGCAGAATGATGAAAAAAATTATAGATGCTCAGGCAAATCTTCAAGGCACGGAGCGAATCGACCCTGAAAATGCTCCCAGTTACTTATTCATTAATCCCTTTGTACTCGACCCCTGGAATCAAGAAGATATTTTCATAGCGGCTAATCGTTCCATTTGGTATTTACCCAACACCTCTCAAATCAATGTAACGGGAAATTATACGCAACCCTTGCCCCCCGGATCATGGGTTCAAATGCCCAACTCCACTGCGCCATTGGTGTCTGGTAGTATTTCATGCCTCGACAAACCCCTCACCAACAACACCCGCATTTATTACGGCACCACACAAGGAAAAGCATTTCGCATCGACGATTGCTATGGCAGCGACCCTGTGAAAACAGCTATTTCCTCAACGCAATTCCCTACCAACGGTTATGTATCCTCAATTGCCACCAATGACTTAAACCCAGATGAGGTAATCCTTTCCTTTTCCAACTACAATAAACTCAGCCTGTTTCACAGTCTTGACGCAGGACTTACCTGGACAGAGGTGGGCGGTAATCTTGAAGAGAATCCCGATGGAACCGGCTCTGGTCCGGGCGTGTACTCAGTAGAAATTTATCCCAGCAATCCACCTCAATATTTTGTTGGAACAAGTGCAGGTTTATTCTCCACTTCCTCCTTGGACAACAGCAATACAATTTGGGAAATGGAAGGAGCCAACACATTGGGCAATGTGATTATCAATCAAATTCAAGCCAGACCTTACGATGGATTAATTGCCGTAGCTACTCACGGCAGCGGAATGTGGAGCGCGCAACTAGAACCCGTGGTGGGTGTTGGAATCAACCAACAAGATTGGTCTAAGGAAACACGTGTTTATCCCACCGCTTTTCAAGATGCTATTACCATCCAATCTTTGGAAGGAAATGGCAACTTCAAACTGTACGATGTGCAAGGGAAATGTGTGATAACGGAAAAAATAAGTGGTCAAATACATACCATCTCAGGGCTTCAAGGTCTGAATAAGGGAATGTATTTATTTACCATCGAGACTAAAAAAGAAAAAAAATCAGGAAAAATTATCCATGAGTAACGAAATCATTTCTTCATCCAACGCTCCCAAGCCCGTGGGTGCCTATCCCCATGCAAGAAGAGTGGGGAATTTATTATTTCTCAGTGGTGTGGGGCCACGCATTGCAGGAAGTGATGCTAATGACAGTGGCGTGCCTGGATTAAGCCTGGATAAAAATGGAAATTTCCTCGAATTTGACTTTGAAGCCCAATGCAGAAATGTATTTGACAATGTCAAAAAAATATTAGAGAGCAGCGGGAGCAAGTGGGAAAATCTTGTTGATGTTACCGTTTTTTTAGTCAACATGAAAAGAGACTTTCACACCTACAATCGCCTATATGCAGAGTACTTCAAAGAAGCCCAACCATGCCGAACCACTGTTGAAATCAATTCTTTGCCTACCCCCATTGCCATCGAATTAAAGTGCATTGCCACGATTGAATAATTTTGGCAAAGGTTTTGCGTTGTAAGGATTATTATGAAAACAAAATGGTTTACAATGGCTTTGGTTATCATGATAACGCAAAGCGCGATGTCTCAATCTTCCAAACCAGTGAAGGTGAACATCAACAATCTACCCCAGTTTTCGCTCCGAAATAAAACCAACACCGCCTTCAAACCGGGTGAGCGCCTGGAGTATCGATTGCACTATGGCGTGGTAGATGCTGCTACCGCCGTGATTCGAGTAGATCCACAAGTAACTAAAATCAATAATCGAGACGTGTATCACGTCATTGGTGAAGGAACTACGGTGAGCACCTTCGATATGTTTTTTAAAGTGCGTGACAAGTATGAATCCTACATTGACAAACAAGGCATGTTCCCCCACAAGTTTGTCCGTAACGTAGATGAAGGTGGTTATAAAATACAACAAGATTATACCTTCTACCCTGCCAAGCGTGCTTATAAAAATCAAAAAGGAGAAGGTTATATGACCCCTGAGTTTGTGCAAGACATGATGAGTGCATTCTACTATGCGCGTAACTTAGATTTTACCAATGCCAAGAAAGGAGATATTTTCAAAATCACTTGCGTGGTGGATGACGAAATTTTCCCGCTCAAGATCAAATACATGGGCAAAGAAACCATTGAAACAGATGCGGGAACTTTTTATGCTATCAAATTTGCACCGGTCATTCAGAAGGGAAGAATATTCAAAAAAGAAGAAGATCTCAGCGTTTGGATCAGCGACGATAAAAACCACATCCCTTTGATGGCCTCCGCTAAAATCATGGTAGGCAGCATCAAAATGGAATTGAAAAAATACTCAGGATTGGCCAACCCCGTTGCCCGAGTGAACTAGCGCAATTGACATTTTTAAATTTTCAAAAACTCCCTTTGTGGAGTTTTTTTATTTGATACCTTTGTCCCATTAAAAATCATACAATGAAAGCATTAGTAGAAGCTTTTCCGAAGCATTTAGAAGAAGCCATGGCGATTGGTCGCGCGGCACAATTGAACAAGTCCGTTAAAAATTTTGACAACATAGTGATCTCGGGATTAGGAGGTAGCGGAATTGGTGGAAAAATAGTTTCACAATGGGTAGCAGGCCATTGCAATGTTCCCATTGTATGTACCAATGATTACATTCTTCCTGGTTTCGTTAATGAAAAAACCTTGGTCATCATTTCCAGCTATAGCGGAGATACTGAGGAAACGGTAGCCGCTATGGAAGAAGCCTTCAGTAAAGGAGCTGAAATCGCATGTATCACCAGTGGGGGTAAGATAGGTAAGATCGCTCAAGAAAAAGGATTGAACTGTATCACCATTCCAGGAGGAAATCCTCCCAGATCCATGTTTGGCTACAGTGCGATACAACAATTATATATGTTGGCCCATTATGGATTCATCGGAATGGAGTTTGAAACTTCCATTCAAAATGCCATCCAAACCATGCACAACAACATGACGGCGCTCAGGGCTCAATCATTGGATATAGCCAAAAAAATAGTAGATCGCATTCCTGTTTTGTACAGCGAAGCCATGTATGAAGGAGTTACTATTCGTTGGAGACAACAAATCAATGAAAATTCCAAGATGTTGTGTTCTCATCATGTTTTTCCAGAAATGAATCATAACGAACTAGTAGGGTGGACAGGTGGAGATAATAGAGTGGCCGTAGTGATCCTACG
>JACCEC010420056.1_pt1 | contig 11883 bp, 13 predicted proteins | sample 7450121 | NCBI WGS metagenome assembly JACCEC01 (sample SAMN15323455, study PRJNA562643) | freshwater metagenome | isolation source: river surface water | place: USA:Blue River Watershed | collected 2017-08-18 | reverse complement strand
GTGAAGGTCTCGTCGAACTCGTCCACGCTGTCGTTGAACGTGTCGCTGCGCACCAGCAACTGGCTGGCGCCCGGGTTGACATGGAACGGCGTGCCTTCGGTCGCATCCTGCCAGCTCACCCCGGCGTCCAGGCTGTACTGGAAATGGCTGGGCGCCTGCTTGTAGTCCAGACCTTCGGTGGCCGGATACGGGCCGCTGGGATCCAGACTCAGCGTCAGCGTCCCGTCCTCGGCCACGCCAGTGAGCTGGACCACGAACACGGCATCGTCGCCCTCGGACACCAGGATGTCGTCCGGCAGTACGCCGTCCTCTCCGCTGAAACCGCCCACCTGGATCGTCGGCACGTCGTCGTCCAGGATGATGCCGGTCGCGCTGGCGGCCGTGGTGCTGATCTGCGCCCCGCTCGCTGCCGTGATCGTCGCCACCACCGTCTCGTCGAGCTCGTCGATCGCGTCCGCCGTCGGGTCGGCGCTGAAGCTCACGCCCCACTGGCCGGCGGGGATCGTCACCGTGCGCGTGACCAGGCCGTCCAGGCCCGTGATGCCGTAGTCCTGGCCCGGCGTCGCGGTGCCGCCCAGCGCGATCGTCACCACCGTGTCGCTCACCGACAAGCGGTCCAGGCTGACCTGGTAGGTGAGCTGGCCGGCACCATCCTCCGCCATGCTCGCCGGGGTGACGGCGATAGAGACCACGGGCAGGTCGTCATCGTTGATCGTCGTCGTCACCGGCGAGCCGCTCACCGCCACCGCGCTGCTCAAGGTCACCGTGAAGCTCTCGCTGACTTCCACCCATGGATCGTCAACCGTGCCGAGGCTCACGCTCACCAGCGTCGCGCCCGCCGCGATGTCGCTGCCGCTGCTGTTGGTCACCGTGAAGGTCACCGCGCCGGTCGTCGCATCGGTGCTGACGCCACCGAGTGTCAGCCCGCTCCCCGCCACCAGGGCGCCCGAGACCAGCCGGGCGAAGTCGATCGCTTCCGTCGCCGTTCCCGAGACCGAGTCCAGCGTCATCGTCACCGATTGCCCCGCCCCCAGCACGCCATCGAGCCTGATCGCGTAGGTCGCCGTGCCGCCCTCGCTCACCGAGGTCGTGCCGCTGAGCGTCAGCGCCACGGGCTGGCCGTCCTCGATCGTTGTCACGCTGCCCGGCTCGACATCCTCGATCTGCGGCAGCCCGCCGATGCCGTACTCGTAGCTCAGCGGCTCCACCCCCTCGACGATGCGCAGCAGGCGCACGAAGCTGCTGCCATCGCCGCCGCCACCGGCCCCCGCTCCGGCTGCCGTGGCCTCGAGTGCCTGATCCAGATTGCCACCTTGCTGCAGCAACTGCAGCACCGCCTCGGGCGTCTGCAGCTGGAGCGCGGACTCCTGCGCTGTCGGGGTCTCGGTCTGCGCCAGACTGTCATCCAGACGCAGTTCCTGGCCGGCGGCCAGATGCAGAACCTGGCCATCGTTCAGCAACAGCTCGACGCTGGCCCCGGCGAGCGTGCGCAGCAGCGCGCCGGCTTCGATCACGTCCCCCGGTCTGAGCGAACGCGTGGCGCCATCGAGACCGACGACGACGGCGTTCCCGCTCAGGACGACCACTTGTGCAATCTGGTCCATTCGATTCTCCCTGTTCAACCTGGGAGCAGGCTAGGGGACCAACCAGGATTTGCAAATTGGACTTGAGTACAGTTTTCATCACACAAGTACCAGGATAATACTATCCAAAGCAGGGCGGGATGGGCCCAGGTGAAGCCGCGCCGGGCGGAAAGGAAGTCCGGCAGCGTCAGCTGTCGGGCTGGCTCTGGCTCTGGCTCTGGCTCCGGCTCTGCGCCTGCGCGAGTTGCAGCACGAGTTGCACGCGGTCGCGCACGCCGAGCTTCTCGAACACCGAGCCCAGGTGCGCCTTGACAGTGCGCTCGGTGATGTGCAGCTGCTCTGCCACCTCGCGGTTGGTGTGGCCGCGGGCCACGGCGCGCGCCACCTGGGACTCGCGCTCGGACAGCGGCAGGGCGATGGGCGGCGGGACCCGGCCCTGCGGCAGCCCGCGCGTGGCGGCCACCAGGCGCTGCACCAGTTCCGGGTCGACCCAGAGTCCGCCGAGACCGACCACCTGTGCCACCTCGCGCAGCAGCGTCGGCACCGCCTGCAGATGGCAATAGCCACGGGCGCCGGCGTCGAGCGCCTGCAGGCCCTCGGTTTCGCCAGGCGCCGGACTCAGCACGACCACCCGGCAACCCGGCTGCATCCGCAGCAGCCCGGCAGCACGGCCCCACCAGTCATCGCGCAGCGCCGGCACCCAGACGATGTCGTCGGCCGGCAGCGCATGCCGCAGCGCGGCCCAATCACGGGCCTGCCCGTCGGGAAAGGCCTGCGACCAGCGCCGGGGTGGCAGCGTCCAGGGCGCGCAGGAGTCCGGCAGCAGGAAATGATGGCGGCCCATCTCAACGCTCTGACAAGGCGTTGGCCTTGGCGCGCAATACCGGCTTGAGCAGATAGGACAGCACCGATTTCTTGCCGGTCATGATGTCAACCTGCGCCACCATGCCCGGTATGATGGGCAGCTGGTCGCCCAGCAAGGCCTTGCGCGTGCGCAGTCGCACCAGATAGAAGGCGTTGCCCTTGGGGTCGAGCACCGAGTCGGCGCCGATGTTCTCGACCACGGCATCGAGTCCGCCGTAGATGGCGAAATCGTAGGCGGTGAACTTGACCGTGGCCGCCAGCCCCGGACGCAGGAAGGCGATGTCGCGCGGCGCGATCTGCGCCTCCAGGATCAGCGCCTCGTCGAGCGGAACGATCTCGATCACCTCCTTGCCGGGCTGGACCACGCCGCCGACCGTGTTGACCAGCAGGCGCTTGACGGTGCCGCGCACGGGTGACTTGATCTCGGCCTTGGCCACCTTGTCGGCCAGCGCCCGGCCGCCCTCGTTGAGCGCCGACAGCTTGCTCAGGGTGTCGGACAGCTCGGTGCTCATCTGGTTGCGTGCGCTCAGCTGGACCTCGTCGATCTTGCGCTGCGCCTCGGCGACCGATGCCTGCACGCGCGCGATCTGGGCCTCGGCTTGCTCGCGCTCGCCGCGCAGGCGCGCGAGGTCGCGCTCGAGCCGCAGGATCTCGACCTCGGACACCGCGCCGGTGCGCACCAGCGGGCGGGTGGCGCTGAGCTCCTTCTGCAGCAGCTCCAGGCCGCGCTGCGCCTGCGCCTGGCGCGCGCGCGCCTCGTTGAGCTCCTGTTGCCGCTGCGACAACTGGTTGCGCGCCATCGAGACCTGGTTGGCCATTTCATCACGCTTGGATTCGTACAGGCGCAGTTCGTGGGCGACGATTTCGGGTGCGTCGCGCTCGAGCTCGGGCGGCGGACTGAAGGCGCCGCCGCGCGTCAGCGCCTTGAGCCGCAGCGCCTTGGCCTGCAGTGCGAGCTGGTTGGCGCGACTTTCGTCCAGGTTCGACTGGAAGCGGGTCGGATCGACGCGCAGCAGCAGCTGGCCCGCCTCGACCACCTGGCCCTCGCGCACCAGGATCTCTTCGACCACGCCGCCGTCCACGCTCTGGATCACCTGGACCTGGCTGGTCGGCACCACCTTGCCCTCGCCGCGCGTGACCTCATCGACCTGGGCCAGGGCGGCCCAGACCAGCAGCAGCACGACCAGCAGGCCGGCGATGCGCAGCAGCATGCGTGCCCGCAGCGGCTCCTGCTGCAGCTGCGCCCAATCGGCGTCGCCGGCCCAGTCGGTGGTCTCGCGCTCCCCGGGCGCCAGGCGCGCCAGCCAGCCAGCGAAGCAACGGTCGCTGGCACGACGCAGCGCAGCGCCCCAGCGTCCACGACGCGCAAGGGACTTCGACTTGTCTTCGACCATCATGCCGCCTTTCCGATCTGGCCCTGGCGCAGCGCCGCCATCACCTGCTGTCTGGGACCGTCGGCAACGATGCGGCCGGAGTCGATCACGATCAGGCGCTCGACCAGATCGAGCAGCGAGCTGCGGTGGCTGACCAGCAGCAGCGTCTTGCCGCGTCCATGGTCGGCCAGCGAGCGCTTGAGCGCCTCCTCGCTGGCATGGTCCATCGCCGCGGTCGGCTCGTCGAGCAGCAGCAGGGGTGGATCGCCCAGCAGCGCACGCGCGATCGCCACGCTCTGGCGCTGGCCGCCGGAGAGCGACTCGCCGCGCTCGCCCACCTGCATCTCGAAACCCTGCGGATGCTGGTTGACCAGCTCAAGCAAGCCGGCGATCCTGGCGGCGCGGATCACTTCGGCGTCATCGGCCAGCGGCGCTGCCAGCGCGATGTTCTCGCGCAGCGTGCCGTAGAACAGCATCACGTCCTGCTGCACATAGCCGATCTGGCGCCGCAGCTCGGCCGGATCGATCTGGCGCTGGTCGATGCCGTCGATCAGCACCGCGCCGGCGGTTGGCCGGTACAGGCCGAGCACGAGCTTCTCGATCGTCGTCTTGCCCGAACCCATGCGACCCAGGATGCCGACCTTCTCGCCGGGCCGGATGCGGAAGCTGACGTTGCGCAGCGCCGGCGTCGCCTGGCCCGGATACTGGAAGCTGACGTCGCGGAACTCGATCTCCCCCTTGAGGCTGCCGCGCGCGGTGAAGCCGGCGTCGGGGCGCTCGACCTCGCGCTGCATCAGCGCGTCGAGCGAGGTCAGTGCCGTGGCGGCAGTGTGGTACTGCACCAGCAGGCCGGCGACCTGCCCGATCGGCGCCATCGCGCGCGAGGCCAGCATGGTGCAGGCGATCAGCCCGCCCATGGTGAGCTCATGCGCGGCGATCAGCCAGACGCCCAGGATCAGGACCACGAGGTTGACGAGCTGCTGCACGAAGGCCGAACCGTTGCTCGCGCTCGACGACAGCAGGCGCAGCTGGGCGCCGATGCGCGCCAGCAGCGCGGCGCTCTTCTCCCACTTGCGCTGCAGCGGTGCCTCGGCGCCGAGCGCCTTGACGGTCTCGAAGCCGACCAGGCTCTCGACCAGCGTCGCGTTGCGCTGGGCGCTGGCACGGTAGGTGGTCTCGGCGAGCTGGTGCATGCGGCCCTGCACGGCCAGCGCGTAAGCCAGCAGCAGCAGCGTACCCGTCAGCAGCGGGATCAGCATCGGCCAGGCGATCCAGGCCGTCACCAGCAGGAAGATGAGCGCGAACGGCAGGTCGATGAAGGCGACCACGGTCGCCGAGCCGATGAAGTCGCGCACCGACTCGAAGGCGCGCAGATTGGCAGCAAAGGAGCCCGCCGAGGCCGGGCGCTGCTCCATGCGCATGCCGAGCACGCGCTCCATGATGCGCGCCGACAGCCTGACGTCGGCACGGCTGCTGGCGAGATCGACGAAGCGGCTGCGCAACAGCCGCAGCACGAGGTCGCCGACCAGCACCAGCAGCAGTCCGACCGCGAGCGCGGCCAGCGTGTCGAAGGCCTGGTTCGGCACCACGCGGTCATAGACGTTCATCGTGAACAGCGGCATCGCGAGCGCGAACAGGTTGCTCAGCAAGGCTGCCAGCAGCACGTCGCGATAGAGCGCGCGGTTGTCGGCGATCACGCTCCAGAACCAGTGGCCGTGGCGGCCGGCGCTGACTTCGGGGCTGCGCGCATCGAAGCGCAGCCGGGGCCGGGCGTAGATGGCGCGCCCGCTGTAGCTGGGCTCGACCTGCTCGATCGGCAGCGACAGCGGCGACTCGCCGAGCTCGGGATGGACCAGCTGCACGCTGCGGCCGTCGGCGGAGCGGCCGACCAGCAGGCAGGTCCGGTTGCCCTGCAGCAGCAGCACGGCCGGAAACAGCTCGGACTTGAGCGCGGCCAGCGGCTGACGCACCACGCGGCTGGCCAGCCCGGCACGGTGCGCGGCGCGCTCGAACAGCGAGGGCGTGAGCCGCCCCTGCTCCAGCGGCAGGCCCGCCAGCACCGCATCGGCGCTCACGGTCTCGCCATGGCTGCGCGCCAGGATCAGCAGGCAGGCGAGCAGCTCGTCGTCCATGCCTGGCCGTCCCGCTGCGGACGGCGAAATGCTTGTTGTCATGAATCCCCCTGTCTCCTGGTTTTACACCCAGGATGATGGGATTCAGTGTAGCAAAATCAGATTGTCGATCCGGCCATGTGCGCCGAGGGGTTCTCGCTGCCCACCACCTCCTGGGCCCAGGCACGCAGCTTGCGCGTGTCCGCACGCAGGATCTGCTGCTTGACAGCCAGGATCTGCGACGGATGCATCGAGAAGCTGCGCAGGCCCAGGCCGAGCAGCAGCCGGGTCATGGCCGGATCACCCGCCATCTCGCCGCAGACACTGACCGACTTGCCCTGCGCCCGGCATTCGGCGATGGTGCTGGCCACCAGCTGCAGGATCGCGGGGTGCAAGGGGTCGTAGAGGTGCGAGACGCTCTCATCGACACGGTCGATGGCCAGCGTGAACTGGATCAGGTCGTTGGTACCGATCGACAGGAAGTCGAAATGCCGGAGGAACATCGGCACCGTCATCGCCGCCGCCGGCACCTCGATCATCGCGCCGAGACGCACCGGGCCGTGCACGTCGCCGCGCAGGTCGAGTTGCTGGCGCGCCCGGGCCACCATGTCCTTGATCTGCAGGATCTCGTGCCGGTGCGCGACGAGCGGGAACAGCAGGTTGATCTTGCCATGCACGGCCGCGCGCAGGATGGCGCGCAGCTGGGTCAGGAACATCGCCGGCTCCGCCAGGCTCCAGCGGATCGCGCGCCGGCCCAGCGCCGGGTTCAGGTGATCGTCGCGGGAGCGGCTGTCAAGCGGCTTGTCGGCGCCGACATCGACGGTGCGGATCGTGACCGGCAGGCCATGCATGCCCTCGACCGCCGTACGGTAGGCCTGGTACTGCTCCTCTTCGTCGGGCAGCTTGCCTTCGCGGCCCATGAACAGGAACTCGGTGCGGAACAGGCCGACACCGACCGCGCTGACCGAGAGCGCCGGCACCGTGTCGGCCGGCTGCTCGATGTTGGCCAGCAGCTCGACGCGCTCGCCGTCCAGCGTCACGGCAGGCGTGTTCTTGATATGCGAGAGCCGGCCACGCAGCAGCGTGATCTCGCGCTGGCGGAACTCGTACTCCAGGCGCACGGTCTCCGACGGATTGACGATCAGGATGCCGGCATCGCCGTCGATGATGACCCAGTCGTCCTGCTGCACCAGCTGGCTCGCGCTGCGCGCACCGACCACGGCCGGTATGTCCATGCTGCGCGCGACGATCGCGGTGTGCGAGGTCTTGCCGCCGACGTCGGTGACGAAACCGGCAAACACGCTCTGCTTGAACTGCAGCATGTCCGCCGGTGACAGGTCATGCGCGATCAGCACCAGCGGCTCGTCGCGGCCAGCCGCCGGAGCAGCGCCAGTCACCGGGGACTCGACGCCGCGCAGCTGGCGCAGCATGCGCTCGGTCAGCTGTTCGAGGTCCGCCTTGCGCTCGCGCAGATAGGGGTCCTCCATCTCGTCGAACTGCTTGGCGATCTGTTCCAGGTGCGAGGTCAACGCCCATTCGGCGTTGTAGTGGCGCTCGACCACCCAGTAGCTCACGCCTTCCTGCAGCTGCTTGTCCTCCAGGAGCATGAGGTGCACGTCGAGCAGCGCATTGAGCTCCTGGTGCGCCTCGCGCGCCTCGGTCTTGAGCAGAACCTGCTGCGTGCGCTGCAGCTCGGCGATCACGCGCGCGCGCGCATCGCTCAGACGCTGCAGCTCGGACTCGACCTGCTCCGGCGCGACAAAATAGTGCGCCACATCGAGCCGGCTGGAGGCCACCAGCACCGCGCGGCCGATCGCGACGCCGCGCGATACCGCCTGTCCCTGGACCGAAAACGTCACTCGCCTTCTCCGAACTTGTCATCGATCAGGGCCAGCAGCGCGTCCATCGCCTCGCGCTCCTGCTCGCCATCGGTCTCGAGCACCACCTCGGAGCCCTTGCCTGCAGCCAGCATCATGACGCCCATGATGCTCTTGGCGTTGATGCGACGCTCGCCGCGGCTGAGCCAGACCTCGCAGGGAAAGCTGCCAGCGAGCTTGGTGAGCTTGGCCGATGCCCTCGCATGCAGCCCCAGCTTATTGCTGATGGTCGTGCTGGTCTTGATCATGAATGGTCCTGCGTGACTGGTTCTGCGGCGCCGTGCCCGCAACGGAAACGATGCCCTGGGAAGCTCCCATCATAGCCCGGCCGGACAGCGTTTCGAGTGGCTCGTGCCGGTAGGACATCGCACGCAGCAGCATCGGCAGATTGACACCGGTCAGCAGCCGGCTGTCGATGCCATCGATGAGCTTGCTGGCGACATTGCACGGCGTGGCGCCGAACAGGTCGGTCAGGATCAGCGTCTGCGCCGTCCCGAGCTGGCTCAGCAGCGCCCGGGCCTGCTCCAGCGTCTGTTCGGGTGCCGCGTCTGCCTGGACATCGAGGGCCACCAGCGCGCTGTCTGCATCGGGAAACACATGCAGCACGCACTGGCGCAGGGCGCTGGCGAGCGGCGCATGGGCAATGATGAAAATACCGTTCATGGGAGCAGATTATCGGCGCGGATCGGATAATCGGGACATCACGATCAAGCACGACCACGACATGAACCCCGTCATCACCAACCGTCGCCAGGCCCTGACGCTGGGACTGGCCATCGCCTCCGGACTGGGCAGCCTGGCCGGCTGTGGTGGCCGGGATCAGGCCCCCGCCTCGCGCTTCCTGCTGCTCGACGGCAGCACGCTCGACGGCAGCACGCTCAAGGGCCAGGTCACGCTGGTCAACTTCTGGGCCACCACCTGCACCAGCTGCGTCGCCGAGATGCCGGAGCTGATCCGCACGCACCAGAAGTTCCAGGCGCGCGGCTTCGAGACCGTGGCGGTGGCGATGAGCTACGATCCGGTCGAATGGGTGCTCAACTTCAGCAGGAGCCGCCAGCTGCCGTTCAAGGTCGCGCTCGACCGCAATGGCGAGCTCGCCAGGAGCTGGGGCGATGTCAGGCTCACGCCGACCACCTTCCTGGTGGACAAGCAGGGCCGGATCGTCAAGCGCTACGTCGGCGCGCCCGACTTCGCCGCGCTGCACCAGCTGATCGAGCAACTGCTGCAGGCTTGATCCTGCCGGCCCGGCTGCGGTATAAAACCTGCCCATGAGCGACATCAGCACGCAGCCCGTCTGCGAGATCGGAATCGTCAGCGGCCACGAGCTGGAAGCGGTACGCGGACTGTTCCGCGAATACCAGCGCAGCCTGGACGTGGACCTGGGCTTCCAGGGCTTCGAGCAGGAACTCGCCACCTTGCCGGGTGAATACCAGGCGCCCTACGGCGCGCTGCTGCTGGCGCGCGTCAACGGCGAGCCGGCCGGCTGCTGCGCGCTGCGCCCGCTGCCGGGCAGCGACTACACGAACGCCTGCGAGATGAAGCGGCTCTACGTGCGCCCCGGGCTGCGCGGCCTGCGGCTGGGCCGGCAGCTGGTCGAGCAGACGCTGCTGCTGGCGCAGCAGGCAGGCTTCGACCGCATGCTGCTCGACACGCTCAGCGACATGGAGGCGGCGCGCGCGCTGTACCAGGACTGCGGCTTCATCGAGGTCGCCCCCTACTACCACAACCCGCTGCCGGGCGCGCACTACCTGATGGTCGAGCTCTGACTCAGGCCGACTGGGCCTGGGCCAGCAGCGTGGCGGCGTCGCTGACCGCGAACTGGCCCGGGCCCTCGACGTTGAGCGTGACGACGACGCCGTCCTTGACCAGCATCGAATAGCGGTTGCTGCGCAGACCCAGGCACTTGCCGTTGAGGTCCAGCGTCAGGCCGGTGGCGCGGGCGAAAGCCGCGTCGCCATCGGCCAGCATGCGCACCTTGCCGGCGGTGTGCTGCTCGCGCGCCCAGGCACCCATCACGAAGGCGTCGTTGACGCTGACGCACCAGATCTCATCGACACCGGCAGCCTTGAGCGCAGCGGCCTGCTCGACATAGCCCGGCACATGCTTGGCCGAGCAGGTGGGCGTGAAGGCGCCGGGAACCGCGAACAGCGCGATCGTCTTGCCGGCGGCGGCCTGCGCCACATCGACCGGATTGGGGCCGAGGCTGCAGCCCTCGCTGGCGACGTCGATGAACTCCATCAGGGTGGCGGCGGGCAGCTTGTCTCCGACCTGGATCATGGTGATTTCCTTGCAATGGGCCGCATGCGGCCCGGATGGTGAAGCCCCGCGCGGCGCGCAGGGACGAAAAAAAACGACCGAGGCATTCTCGGTCGTTTTTCAGGTTCGCGCCCGCAGGCAGCGAATAAGGCTTACACCAGGCCAGCCTTTTGGACCAGACGGGTCACGACCCAGTTCTTGGTCTTGGACAGCGGACGGCTCTCGGCGATCTCGACGATGTCGCCGAGCTTGTATTCGCCGTTCTCGTCATGCGCGTGGTACTTGCTCGACTTGGTGACGATCTTGCCGTACAGCTCGTGCTTGACGGCACGTTCGATCAGCACGGTCACGGTCTTGGCACGCTTGTCGCTAACGACCTTGCCGATCAAGGTGCGCTTGAGGGAGGTTTTGGCTTCCGTCATGGTCACTCCTTACTTGGCGGCTTGCTTTTCAGCAAGGATGGTCTTCGCACGGGCGATGGCACGACGGGTGCTGCGCAGCGTGGCGAGGTTAGACAGTTGTTGCGTGGCTTTCTGCATGCGCAGGTTGAAGTGGGCCTTTTGCAGGGCCTTCACTTCGGCTTGCAGGCCGGCAACGTCTTTTTGGCGCAGTTCAGCAGCTTTCATCTCTTGTTCTCCTGAATTACTGGCCCAGCAGGCGGGTCACGAAAGTCGTGCGCAGCGGCAGCTTGGCAGCGGCGAGCGTGAAAGCTTCGCGAGCCAGTTGCTCGGGAACGCCCAGGATCTCGTACAGCACCTTGCCGGGCTGGATCTCGGCGACGTAGTATTCCACGCCACCCTTACCGTTACCCATACGGACTTCGGCAGGCTTCTTCGAGATCGGCTTGTCCGGGAACACGCGGATCCAGATGCGGCCGCCACGCTTGACGTGACGGGAGATCGCACGACGTGCGGCTTCGATCTGTCGAGCCGTCAGACGGCCACGGTCGGTGGACTTCAGGCCGAAATCGCCAAAGGCCACGGTGTTGCCGGTGGTGGCAACGCCAGTGTTGCGGCCTTTTTGCTCTTTACGGTATTTACGGCGAGCAGGTTGCAGCATTTCTCAGTTCTCCTTAGGCCTGGGGCTTGTCGCTGCCGTCAGCCGGAGCGGCATTGCTGCCGCCACGACGCGGGCCGCCACGACCGGGACGGTCGCCACGGGCATCACGGCGCGGACCACGCGGGCGGCGCTCGTCATCCGGACGCGGGGTGCTGTCCAGCGACGGGGCGTCGGCGCGACCCAGGTTGTCGCCCTTGTAGACCCACACCTTGACACCGATGATGCCGTAGGTGGTCAGGGCTTCGGACGTGCCGTAGTCGATGTCGGCGCGCAGGGTGTGAAGCGGCACGCGGCCTTCACGGTACCACTCGCAACGTGCGATCTCGATGCCGTTGAGACGGCCAGACGACATGATCTTGATGCCCTGGGCGCCCAAACGCATGGCGTTTTGCATGGCGCGCTTCATGGCGCGGCGGAACATGATGCGCTTTTCGAGCTGCTGCGTGATGCTGTCGGCAATCAGCTTGGCATCGACTTCAGGCTTGCGCACTTCTTCGATGTTGACGGCAACCGGCACGCCCAGCTTGGCGGTCAGTTCCTTCTTCAGCTTCTCGATGTCCTCGCCCTTCTTGCCGATCACCACGCCCGGACGTGCCGAGTAGATGGTGATGCGGGCGTTCTTGGCGGGGCGCTCGATCACGACGCGGACCACGCGGACGGCGCTCGTCGTCCGGACGCGGGGTGCTGTCCAGCGAGGGGGCGTCGGCGCGACCCAGGTTGTCGCCCTTGTAGACCCACACCTTGACACCGATGATGCCGT
>JACCEC010585834.1_pt1 | contig 11884 bp, 10 predicted proteins | sample 7450121 | NCBI WGS metagenome assembly JACCEC01 (sample SAMN15323455, study PRJNA562643) | freshwater metagenome | isolation source: river surface water | place: USA:Blue River Watershed | collected 2017-08-18 | reverse complement strand
TGGATGAAGGGGACAAGGGCATCAAGGATTTCAGCGGCCAGACGGCCGGCCTTGCGCATGCCTTCAAAGGCGTCGGGGCCATGGAGGCGGATCACGCCGGAGCGCAGCGGCACGGCATCGTCGGTCACGGTCTGGTACTGTGTCATCAGGTGAATATAGAGCCGATCGCGCCGCGCGGCAAACGACGAAACGTCCATCGGCTCTGGCCTTTCGGGCGCGGCCCTGCCAAGACGCGGCCGCTATGGTGGAGCACTTGCCCTCCGGACCCTTTGTGCTGCTGGACGATGCCCGTGCAGATGGGGCGCCTGCGCGGCTTTATCGCCATCCCGTCGAGATACTTTCAACACAGGATCCGGCCGAGGTGCCCAGCTTGATCGATCGGCTCGGGCAGGGCGGCGACTGGGCGGGCTTTTTAAGCTATGAAGCCGGCCTCGCGCTTGAACCAAAGCTTGTCGCAAAGGCCCGGCAGCCCGGCTTGCCGCTTCTCTGGTTTGGTCGCTTTGACGGGTTTGAAAGCATCGCAGCCGCAGAGGCCGCCGCGCGTTTGCCCGATCCAGCGGGCGGCTGAGCAGGCACGCCCCGCCCTCATCTCGCCCGCCCGGCTTATGATGCCGCACTTGCCCGGGTGCAGGCCTATATCGAAGCGGGTGATATTTATCAGGCGAACCTGACGATCCGTGCAGACGTGCCTGTGGCGGGGCATCCGCTGGCGCTGTATGCAGGCCTTCGTGAGCGCGCTCAGGCGGGGTTTGGCGGGGTGATCTGGACAGGGCAAGAGTGGCTCCTCTCGCTTTCGCCTGAACTTTTCTTTGCGTTGCAGGGGGGCAAGGTCACCACCAAGCCGATGAAGGGCACCGCAACGCGCGGCGGCGATGTGGCAGAAGACGCAGCCCTTGCGCATCGCTTGGCGCATGACCCCAAACAGCGTGCCGAAAATCTGATGATTGTTGATCTGTTGCGCAACGATCTGTCGCGCGTCGCGGTCCCCGGTTCGGTTTCGGTGCCCGATCTTTTTACAGTCGAAAGCTACCCCACTGTCCACCAGATGATTTCGACAATCACCGCCCGGCTTGCCCCGGGTGAAAATGTCGCCAGCGTGTTGCGGGCGATCTACCCGTGCGGGTCCATCACCGGCGCGCCCAAAATCCGTGCGATGGAAATCATCGACGAGGTCGAGCCTGCCCCGCGGGGGATTTACACGGGCAGCATCGGCCGGATCGATCGCCACGGCGATGCGGCTTTCAATGTGGCGATTCGCACGCTCCATATTCCAGCAGGCGCATCGACCGCGACGCTTGGCCTTGGGGGCGGGATTGTGGCGGATAGCCGAGTGGCAGAAGAATGGGCAGAATGCCTTGCCAAGGGCCGGTTTGTGGCTGACCCGCGGCGCTTCGACTTGATTGAAACGATGCGCTTTGACCCGCAAGAAGGGGTGGCGCTGCTCGATTTCCATCTGGCCCGGTTGCAGACAAGTGCGACAGTTTTTGGCTTTGCCTTGGACCGTCACGCCCTGCGCAATGAACTTCAGGCAGCAACCTTCCGGTTGAACGCGCCCAAAAAACTGCGCTTGTTATTGTCGGCGATGGGCCAGATGGCGATTGAGGTTGCCGACCTGCCGCCCTTGGCCAAGACACCCGTTGAGGTGCGCGTGGCCCCGCTGCCCGTCGATCCGGCCGATTTCCGCTTGCGCCACAAAGTAACAGACCGCGCCTTTTACGATCAGGCCCGGCAGGCAGCCGGCAGTTTTGAGGTAATTTTCACCGATCCGGCGGGCTGGCTTACCGAAGGCAGCTTCACCAATATCTTTGTCGAACGTGACGGGCGGTTGCTGACGCCGCCCTTGTCGCGCGGCTTGCTTCCCGGGGTGTTGCGGGCAGCGATGCTTGCGCAAGGCGAGGCGCACGAGGCGGATCTGCGCATCGACGATCTGGCCCAGGGCTTTTTCCTTGGCAATGCGCTGCGGGGGTTGATTCCCGCGCGGTTGGGCTGAAGCGGCTGCATTCCAATTTATCGGGCAATTTATTGGGCCAGTGGTTGCCCCTGTGGCACGGCTTGCTTATAGGCCCGGCCATCGTTTCTATCCCGACCACTTGTCAGAGAAGGCGCCCCATCCATGCGCACAACGTCTGCCGCACTTGACCGTATCCAGCCCTCCGCCACGCTCGCGATGACGAGCCGGGTGCTCGAGTTAAAGGCCAAAGGCGTCAACGTCATCGGCCTTTCGGCAGGGGAGCCCGATTTTGACACGCCTGATTTCGTGAAGGAAGCCGCGATCGAGGCGATCCGCAAGGGCCAGACCAAATATACCAATGTCGACGGCACGGCTGAGCTGAAGGCCGCGATCCAAGCGAAGTTCAAACGCGACAATGGCTTGGACTATTCGCCTGCGCAGATCAGCGTCAATGTCGGCGGCAAGCACACCTTGTTCAACGCGCTTGTGGCGACGATCGATGCTGGGGATGAAGTCATCATCCCAGCCCCTTATTGGGTCAGCTATCCCGATATTGTGGCCTTTGCCGGCGGCACGCCCGTGTTCATCGCAGCCCCCGCCAGCCAGAATTACAAGATCACGCCCGCCCAGCTCGAAGCCGCGATTACCGCGAAGACGCGCTGGGTGCTCCTGAACTCGCCGTCCAACCCCACAGGGGCGGCCTATTCGGCGGATGAGCTGAAAGGTTTGGCCGAGGTGCTGGTGCGCCACCCGCAGGTGATGGTGCTGACCGACGATATGTACGAGCATGTTTGGTATGCCGACACACCGTTTGCGACGATCTTGCAGGTCTGCCCGGAACTTTATGATCGCACGCTGACGGTCAATGGCTGTTCCAAGGCCTATTCGATGACGGGCTGGCGCATCGGCTTTGCAGGTGGCCCGCAATGGCTGATCAAGGCGATGGCGAAGCTCCAGTCGCAATCGACCTCCAACCCCTGCTCGATCGCGCAGGCGGCGGCGACGGCGGCGCTCAATGGCGACCAATCGTTCCTGAAGGACCGCAATGAGCGTTTCCGCGGTCGCCGGGATCTTGTTGTCCGGATGCTGAACGAGATTGAGGGCGTCAACTGCCCGGTGCCGGAAGGCGCCTTTTATGTCTATCCGGATGTTGCCGGGTTGATGGGCAAAACCACCCCGGGCGGCAAGCTGATCACGACCGATGAGGAGCTGATCGACTATTTCCTCGACGACGTGCAGGTGGCCGCGGTGCACGGTGGGGCCTTTGGCCTCTCGCCGGGGTTCCGCATCTCTTATGCGACGTCGGAAGAGATCCTGACCGAGGCGTGCACGCGCATGCAAAAGGCGTGTGCGGCGCTGCGCTGATTGTTGCAATCGCGCAACAGTTCTGAAGTAGCTGGTTCTTTTCAGCTGTTTTGGGGTTGTGCGCTGCAACATAGCGCGTCAAGTTAAGCCCATCGCTTTGATCAAGCCTCCACGGGTCACCGAAAAAGAGAGGCTGGCAGAGCGATGCAGGCGGAACCCGATGTTTTAACAACAAAAGGGTATTCCATGCGCACCATGCTTCGGCCCGTTCTGGGCTTCGCTCTTCTGCTGTCGGCCACGCCTGCGCTTGCGCAAGAGGCAGAAAAGGCTTTCACCCTCAATGGTTCGGCAACGCTGACGAGCGACTACCGCTATCGTGGCATTTCGCAGACGGACAAGGACTTTGCGGTTCAAGGCAGCCTGACGCTCAGCCATGCGTCGGGCGTCTATGCCGGGCTCTGGGGCTCGACGGTCGATGATTATATCGCTGCCGGTGGCGATCAGGAAATTGACCTCATCTTGGGTTATAAAAAGACCTTTGGCGGCACAACCGTCGATCTGGGCGGCGTCTATTATTATTATCCGGGCGCTGAAAAAATTGTGCCGGGCTATAATTCAGACTTTCTCGAACTCTATGGCAGCGTCGCGCAAACGCTCGGGCCCGTCACGGCGAAAGTGACAGCCAACTATGCGCCCAAGGCTGCTGCCCTCGCGCTCGAAGATGCCAAGCTCGACAATTTCTATATGAATTTCGGCCTGTCGGGGGCTGTCCCCAACACCCCAATCTCGCTGAGTGCGGCGGTAGGCCGGACCTTCACCAAGAGCTTCTTGTCGGGCGGTGAGAAGTATACCGATTGGTCATTGGGCGCGAGCTATACAACGGGTGCGGTGACGTTCGGTCTGACCTATGTCGATACCAGCTATGGCAAGGACGTTCTGACGAGCACCACTGGCAAGGATATTGCCAAGGGCGGCGTGTTCGGCACGGTCGGCGTCGCCTTCTAAGCGACGAAAAAGCGCGACGCCCCCTTTTGCTGCGATCTGCAGCCAAGGGGGCGTCAGCGATTATTGCGGGGTGGTGGAGGCCCGGGCGTTCTGGCCATCGCCCTCGGGCGCGGCCAAAATGTCGCGGGTCGTGCTGCCCTTGTCGACAACATCCGTCTGGGTATCACCGACATTTGAACGAATGCCCGGCTGTGCCCGGTTGCCGCCGGCTGCATCAATCGCGCGGGCTTCGGTGGTGCTGCGCGGCGCAGGGCCGCCGAACATCGCCTGAAGCGCTTGGGTGGAGCTGTCTGCCGCTTGCGCCTGCGGGCTGCCCGCAGCAGGTGGCACCAGCGCAAAATCTGGCGGGACGACAAGCGGGGCTAGGCGGGTGACCCGAAATTCATCCGGCGATTTGCGATTCTTCAGCCCGCCTCCGGCACAGCCCGACAGCAAGGCACCCAGCGCAACCACACCCAAAAGCTTACGCATTATCTCTCTCCGTTTCCGCCGAGCGCGAGAAAAAGGCCCGCACCAGAAGCACTAATACCCCAATGGTAATCGCCGCATCAGCAAGATTGAAGACCAAAAAGGGTCTGAACCCGCCAATATGAAAATCGATGAAGTCAACGACATGGCCGAAGCGGATGCGATCTGCAATGTTGCCAAGCGCGCCGCCCAGCACAAGGCTAAGCCCGGCGATGTCCCAGCGGTTCTTTTCCCGCCAGATCCAAAAGGCAACGGCAAGCGCGATCAGCCCCGTCAGGCCGACCAGCAGCCAGCGTTCCGCCGCATGGCCCGCCTGCAACATGCCAAGCGCGATGCCGTAATTTTCGACCCAAGTGAGGTTAAGAATGGGGAGCAGATAGATCTGCCCCACCGCCTCCAACCCAATGGGGCCGATGATCAGCGCCTTTAAAAGCTGGTCCGCGGCGAACAGCAGCACCGCCAGCCCATAGCCAAAACGCCGCTGCCGCTCAGCCATTCACCACCTCGTCGCACCGGCCACACAGCGCCCCATCTTCGGTCACCTCCGGCAGATGGCGCCAACAGCGCCCGCATTTGGCATCTTGGGTGGGGGTGATCGTCACGCCCGCTTCTTGCCCGCGCGTCACTGTCCCGGTGATGAACAGCTCGGCCAGATCAGCGTCCGGCGCCGTGGCGGGGACGGTGACTTTGGCGGCGAGGCTAGACCCAATCACCTTGTCACGGCGCAGTGGTTCGATCGCTTCGGTCACTTGGGTGCGCAGCGCCCGCAGCTCGGCCCAACGCGCGATCAACGCGCTGTCGATCCACCCGGCATCAACCTCTGGCCATTCGAGGAAGTGCACCGAGTCCCCCGCATCGGGGAAGCGGCTTTGCCAGACTTCTTCGGCGGTAAAGACAATCACCGGCGCTGCCCAGCGAATGAGCGCGTGGAACAGCATGTCGAGCACGGTGCGATAGGCCCGGCGCTTCAGGCTTTCCGTCGCGTCGCAATAGAGGCAGTCCTTGCGGATATCGAAGAAGAAAGCCGAGAGGTCTTCATTGCAGAAATCGGTGAGCGCCCGGACATAGGTATTGAAATCATAATCGAGCACCGCTTGATGCAGCGTCGCCGAAAGCTGGCTGGTGAGCGCGAGCACATAGCGCTCCAGCTCTGGCATTTCTGCCACCGGCACGCGCTCCGCCTCGCTGAACCCCTCAAGCGCGCCGAGCAGATAGCGGAAGCTGTTTCTAAGCTTGCGATACTGGTCCGCGACGCCTTTCAGGATTTCGTCGCCAATGCGATGGTCTTCGGTAAAGTCGACCGAGAGCGCCCAGAGCCGGATGATGTCGGCACCATAGCTTTCCATGACCTTGATCGGGTCGATGGTGTTGCCAATGGACTTGGACATTTTCATGCCCTTGGCGTCCATCGTAAAGCCGTGGGTCAGCACAGTCTTATACGGCGCATGGCCGCGCGTGCCGCATGCTTCGAGCAGCGAGGATTGGAACCAGCCGCGATGCTGGTCGCTGCCTTCAAGATACATGTCAGCAAGCGGGCCTTGATAGCCTGCAGGGCGGACCAGATCGGGCCATTTGCCCGATTCAAGAACAAAGGCATGGGTTGAGCCGCTGTCGAACCAGACGTCCAGAATATCTGTCACCCGCTCATAATCGTCGAGGCGGTAGTCGCTGCCCAGATAGTCCTGCGCGCGTGCGTCCGACCAAGCGTCGACGCCCTTTTCACGAATGCCCGCCACGATCCGCGCATTGACGGCGGGGTCGTTCAGATATTGGCCAGTCTTGCGGTCGACAAAAAGTGTGATCGGCACGCCCCAAGCGCGTTGGCGCGAGAGCACCCAATCGGGCCGTCCTTCGACCATCGAGCCAATCCGGTTGCGCCCCTTTTCCGGCACGAAGCGCGTCGCTTCAATGGCCTTCAGCGCTTTGCCGCGCAGCCCGTCGGCCCCCAAATCGTCGCGCATCGGCACAAACCATTGCGGCGTGCAGCGGAAGATGACCTTTGCTTTCGAGCGCCAGCTATGCGGATAGCTGTGTTTGTAATCGGCCGACGCCGCGATCAGGCCACCCACCTCGGCGAGCGCCGTGCAGATCGGGCCCTCAGGCGCGTTGAATTTCGGGTTGATGACGCTGCCTTCGCCGCCCAGCCATGCCCAGTCGGCGCGATAGCGACCATCGCCCTCGACCGCGAAAACGGGGTCAATCCCGTTGGCTTTGCACAGGTCAAAGTCATCCTCGCCATGGTCCGGCGCCATATGGACAAGGCCGGTGCCGCTTTCTGTCGTAACGAAATCCCCGGCAAGGAGCGGGCGGGGGCGAGTGAAGAAATCGCCCTTGGCGTGCATCGGGTGACGCGCGATGGCGCCCGCAAGGTCTGCGCCCTTGAACGTGCGAATTGGGCTGAGGTCCAAAGCTGAACGGGTGGCAAAGGCGGCGCTCAGTTCTGCAGCGACGATCAGCTTGCGACCATCCGTCTCTAAGAGCGCGTATTCAACGTCCGGCCCATAAGCGAGCGCCTGGTTGACCGGGATCGTCCAGGGCGTTGTCGTCCAGATGACGGCATAGGCACCGACAAGGTCCGGCGCGTTCGGTGCTTCGACAATCTCAAACGCGACATCGATTTGCGTCGAGACAATATCGTCATATTCGACTTCGGCTTCAGCGAGCGCGGTTTTTTCCACCGGGCTCCACATCACCGGTTTCGCCCCGCGATAAAGCTGGCCGGTTTCGGCGAATTTCAACAATTCGTGCACGATGGTCGCTTCGGCGTCGAAATCCATCGTCAGATAGGGATTGTCCCAATCGCCGTTGATCCCGAGGCGCTTCAACTGGTCGCGCTGACGGTCGACCCAATGGCGGGCATAGGCACGGCATTCAGCCCGAAATTCCTCAACCGGCACTTCGTCCTTGTTGCGCTTTTTCTTGCGATATTCTTCTTCGACCTTCCACTCAATCGGCAGGCCATGGCAATCCCAGCCCGGCACATAAGGCGCGTCTTTGCCAATCAGGTTTTGCGTGCGGACAACCATGTCTTTCAAGATATGGTTAAGCGCATGGCCGATATGCATATCGCCATTTGCATAAGGCGGGCCATCGTGCAGGATGAACTTCTCGCGGCCCTGCCGTTTTTCGCGCAGGCGGCGATAGAGGTCCATCTCCTGCCAGCGTGCGAGAATGCCCGGTTCCTTCTGCGGCAAGCCGGCCTTCATCGGAAAGTCGGTCTTGGGCAGGAAAACGGTGTCGCGATAGTCGCGGGCAGCAGGAGTCTCAGCGTCGGTCATAGCCCGTGGGCCTTAGGGGAAGCGCGCGGGCAAATAAAGCCTTTGGGCGGATTTCCTCTGCGCTGGGCTGCGCCCAATTAACCGGCAAGAATGGCGCGCGCTTTGTCGCAGTCCTGCCCCATCTGCACCATCAAGGCATCCAAGCTGTCGAATTTCTGTTCAGGGCGCAGGAAGGAAATGAACGCGACTTCGATCATCTGGCCATAAAGATCGCCCGAAAAATCAAAGAAATGCGGCTCAAGCAATTCCTTGGGCGGATCAAAAGTGGGGCGAATCCCCAAATTGGCCGCCCCATCGACCACCCGGCCATCGGCAAGGCGGCCGCGCACCGCATAGATGCCGTATCGGGGGCGCAGATAAGTGCCCATATCCACATTGGCGGTCGGAAAGCCGAGCTTGCGGCCGTTCTTGTCGCCATGGGCTACCTCGCCTGCCACCGCAAAGGGGCGGGTCAAAAGCCGGGTTGCCGTTTCGCAATCTCCCGCTTTCAGCGCCTCGCGGATGCGGCTGGACGAGATGGGGCCGCCCGCGTCCGACACCGCACCGACTGCTTGGGCGGTGATGCCCTGCGCGGCACCCAAGGCCTTGAGCACCGCAATATTGCCGCCCCGGCCTTTGCCAAAGGTAAAATCCTCACCGGTCACGACGCCGTTTACGCCCAAATGGCCGCCCAGCCACTGGGTCACGAACTCTTCCGCTGTTACGCTGGCCAGCCGATCCCCAAAGGAAAAGACAATCATGGCGTCGGCCCCCGCTTCCGCCAGATAGCGCTGCCGCTGGTCCAGCGTGGTCAGCCGGAACGGCGCGGCGTCGGGCTGAAAATGGCGAACGGGATGCGGATCAAAGGTGGCGACCAAAGCGGGCACGCCGCGCTGCCGCGCCTCTGCCACCGCCGCGCTGATCACCGCCTGATGCCCGGCGTGCACGCCATCAAAATTGCCAAGGGCGACCACCCCACCGCGAAATTCGGGCGGGATGGGTGCATTGCCATCAAGGCGCGGGATGAGAGGAACAAGAGCGGACATGGAGGCGGCTATATGGCTCGGTCAGCGCGGCGGCAAGACCGCCTTCAGCACCCGTACCACATTGCCGCCCATCACCTTTTCAATTTCGGCCTTGGAAAAGCCTTCATCAAGAAGCGCTTGTGTAACGTGCACGACCCCTGCCGTATCAAAAGGGGTGGTTGTCGCGCCGTCAAAGTCAGAACCAAGCGCGACATGATCCGCGCCCACCAAATTGCGCACATGGGCCATGGCTTTGGCGATGGCGCGCGGGTTCGTCGAACAAATGGCTGCATCCCAATAGCCGATGCCAATGACGCCGCCGGTGCGGGCAACGCCCCGGATTTCGTCATCGGTCAAATTGCGGTTGACCTTGCACGTCGCCTGCACCCCGCCATGGCTTGAAATCACCGGGCGCTTGGCCAGCGTCAGAATCTCAGCGACCGCCGCATGGCTTGCATGGGCGATATCGACGATCATGCCGCGGGCTTCCATATCGGCAAGGATCTGGCGGCCAAGCGGCGTAAGCCCGCCTTTCTGTTCGCCATGCATGGATCCGGCGACTTCATTATCGAAGAAATGGGTGAAGCCCGCCATGCGAAACCCGGCGTTCCAAAGGACGTCCAGATTGTTCCGCTGCCCCTCAAGATTATGCAAGCCTTCGATAGAGAGCAGCGCCCCGATGGGCACTACCCCTCCCTTGGCGCGGGCTGCCAGCAGGTGGTCAAGATCGGCACGCGTCCGCACGATCCTGATCCGCCCGTTTGATCCAGCTTCGGCGCGCCTCAGCTTTTCAGCATGCCATAAGGAGCGTTCCAGCAGCGACCCCCAGGTCCGCACCGGCTGCAACTGGCCAATCGCCAGCGCGGTGATGTTGTCGGTATCGGCGGCGTTCGCGTCATAATTTTGCCCGCTTGGGGTTTTGGTGACGGAAGAGAAAACCTGCAGGCCAACATGGCCCGCTTCCAGCCGGGGGAGATCGATATGGCCCCGATCTGCAGGGGCAAGCAGGGTGCGCTGCCACATCAACGTGTCGCCGTGCAGGTCCGCGATGAACAGCGTCTTGTGGAGCGCGTTAGCCGCCGGGCTGATCTTTTGATCGGTCGGCACGATCCGGTTCATCGATTCTTCTGCGAGCTTTGGCGCGAAGAGGAAGAAGGCGGCCATGGCGACCGCCAGCAGCAGACCAAAGCCGATCAGAAGACGCCGCATCATCGCTCCCGTTTGAGGGTCACGAAATCAAAGGCTGGGCGGCCTTCCTCGGCGGGGTGCGCCTCGCGCGCTACCTCTACCCAGCCGCCCCCGAATGGCGGCAGCACCGTGTCGCCTTTGGGTGCAATGTGCACTTCGGTCAGTTCAATCCGGTCTGCACGGGGCAGGAACATCGCATAGATTTCAGCGCCGCCAATCACCGAGACATGGGGCGCATTGGCGAGCCGCATCGCTTCTTCAACGCTTGCCGCGCGCTCAGCGCCTTCTTCTTCCCATTCGGCGCTGCGGGTCAGCACAATATGCCGCCGGTCGGGCAGAAGCCCCGGCAGGCTATCAAAGGTCTTGCGGCCCATGATCATCGGTGCGCCGATCGTCAGCTGTTTGAAACGCCGCAGGTCAGCGGGCAAATGCCAGGGGAGCTTTCCGTCCACGCCGATCACCCCATTTTGGGCGCGGGCGACAATCAGGATAATCTCGGGATGGTTCATACCGCCACCGGGGCGGCAATATGAGGATGCGCCTCATAGCCTTCGATCACAAAGTCCTCATAAGCATAGCCAGTGATGCTGTCGGGCCGCCGCAGGATCTTCAGGCGCGGGAGCGGCTTGGGCGCGCGCGCCAGTTGCGTCCGCGCTTGCTCTAGATGGTTCAAATAGAGGTGACAATCGCCGCCCGTCCAAATGAACTCACCAACCTCCAGCCCCGCTTGTTCGGCGAGCATATGGGTCAAGAGGGCGTAAGACGCGATGTTGAACGGGACGCCCAGAAACACGTCCGCGCTTCTTTGGTAAAGCTGGAGCGAGAGCTTGCCATTGCCGACCCATGTCTGGAACAGGCAGTGGCACGGCGCGAGCGCCATCTGTCCAATTTCGCCGGGGTTCCACGCCGTCACGATCTGGCGGCGCGACGCCGGGTTGGTCTTGAGCTGGTGGACCAGCTCGGCAATCTGATCGACGGTCTTGCCGCCCGTCGTTTCCCAGCGTCGCCACTGCTTGCCATAAACCGGGCCGAGATCGCCTTTCTCGTCTGCCCATTCGTCCCAAATGCTGACCTTATTGTCCTGCAGCCAGCGGACATTGGTGTCGCCATTGAGGAACCACAAAAGCTCATAGATGATCGAGCGAAGGTGAAGCTTCTTGGTGGTGACCAAGGGGAAGCCCTGCGACAGATCAAACCGCATTTGATGGCCGAACACGCTCAATGTTCCGGTGCCGGTGCGGTCCTGCTGCTCGACGCCGTGGTCGAGAATATGGTGCATAAGGTCGTGATAGGCGCGCATCTTGCTTTGCTTATGGCGCGCGGACGCGCCGGCGCAATTGAAAATCGCAGTTAGTCTCCATTTTCGATTAAGGTCAGTCCGAAATGGATAGGGTAGAACTGGCTCCCACGCAGGCGATCCGGCATCGCCAAGGCATGAACGGGCCGCCTCCTTCTCCCAGCGGACATGCCAATTCTTGGATGCCGGAAATCGAAATTCGGCTGAAAGGCCAGTCGCAAGAGGTGGTCTCCATCGCCTATTTGGATGAAGCAGAAGAGATGCTGGCGCTTCGCCTTTCCAGCGATGGCGCGCAGGGCGAGGTCCGCCTGCCGCTGCGCGACATTTTGCGCGATGTTCTGGACAAAGATCCCGCTGCCATCGTTTTGGCCCATAACCATCCCAGCGG
>JACCEC010253635.1_pt1 | contig 11885 bp, 9 predicted proteins | sample 7450121 | NCBI WGS metagenome assembly JACCEC01 (sample SAMN15323455, study PRJNA562643) | freshwater metagenome | isolation source: river surface water | place: USA:Blue River Watershed | collected 2017-08-18 | reverse complement strand
GGCTCGCCCGCCACCTCTGGGTCGTCGTCATCGCCGCGAGCCTCCTGCTCTTCCTGCGCAAACCCTGGGCGCTGCACACCCCGCAGCTCTGGGCCGAGGACGGCAGCATCTTTCTGCTGCAGGACAACCTCTGGGGCGCCGGCGTCATCCTCGATCCCTACAACGGCTACCTGCACCTCCTCCCGCGCCTCGTCGCGTGGCTCGCGCGCCACCTCGTCGACGTCGCCTGGTGGCCCGCCTTCTACAACGGCGCCTCATTCGCCGTCACCGTCGGCCTGTTCGCCCGCCTCGCGTCCGCCCGCCTCGACCTGCCCGTCGCGCTCAAACCGTGGCTCATCCTCGCCCTCCCGCTCGTCGTCGGCACCGGCGAGGTCCTCATCAACCTCACCAACCTGCAGTGGCTCTCCGCCCTGTTTCTCGTCGCCCACCTCTTCGCCTCCCCCGCCCGCCGCCTTGGGTCCCACGCCGGCGACGTCGCGCTCCTCGTGCTCGCCGGTCTCAGCGGCCTGTTTTCCGTCATCCTGCTGCCGCTCTTCCTCCGGCGCGCCGTGCGTCACCGCTCTCCGGATACGCTCCTCGCCGCCGCCGTCGTCGGCGCCTGCGGCCTCGTTCAACTCGTCTGCCTGCTCCGCACCGGCACGGCCGGCGCCCTCGAGGCGGGCGACACCCCGTTCCGCCCGCTCATGGCCCTGTCGGTCCTCGGCAGCCGCCTCGTCACCTGGCCGCTGTTCGGTCCCGCCGCCGTCCGCGCCTGGCCCGTCTGGGTGCACGCCGCGCTCGCCGTCGCCGTCATCGCGCCGCTCCTTGCCGTCTCGTTGCGCGCCGGCCCGCACCGCTCCGCGCGCACCACGCTCGTCGCCGCCTTCCTGCTCCTCACCGCCGCCTGCGCCCTCCGCGTCCGCGCCGACACCTGGACCGACGACAACCTCGTCAACGGCGACCGCTACTTCTACCTGTCGCGCCTCCTGCTCACCTGGCTGGTGCTCTTCCAATTCGCCGCCGTCTCGCGCGGCGTCCGCCTCGGCGCCCGCGCCGCCTGTCTCCTCGGCCTCGTCACGCACGTGCCGCACATCGTCGTGCCCGCCCCGCCCGACTACCGCTGGGCCGAACACTGCGCTCCCCTCCGCCGCGGCGAACCCGCCCGTATTCCCACCCTCCCCGAGGGCTGGATGCTCGAATACCCCGGCCGCCCGCCGCGCTGACGCCCCCGCTCCACGCCCGCCGTGCGCCCCGCCCTTTTCGCCCGTATTCTCTGGCTCCTCGCCGGACTCACCCTCGTCCTCGGCCCCGCCCGCGTGCCCCTGCTCGGCCTCCTCCCCGCGCCGCGCGAGCTCCCGCGCTTTGACGGCCGCACCGGCCAGCCGTGGATCCAAGGCGGCTTCGGTCCCCAGATCATTCCGCAGGGCCTGCTGCCGCCGCACATCCAGCACGTCAGTTCGTGGGTCGATTCCGACGCGTGGCAGGGCCGCGCCGAATCCGCCTGGTTCAAAGCCAACCGCCGCATCATCCACGTCGGCGTCGCCGGCCATCCCCGTTTGCCCGGCTGCTCCCTCTGGGCCGAGTTCAAACTCGGGGACGGCACGATCCGCCGCGTGGACTGCCGTATTCCGAATCCCGATACCGAGTGGAGCGTGTGGGAAATCGCCACGCCCGGCGGCGCGGTCGCCGTGCGCATCGTCGGCGAGGACCGCACGTCCGCGTTTCTCGGTTGGATCGCGTTCTCCCATCCGTTCCGCGCCTGGCCGGGCTGGATCTCCGCGACCTACCAGGGCGTCCAGCTCATCGCCACGCTCGCGCTCGCCCTCCTGCTCGTCTGGGCGCCGGGCCTCGTGCTGGCCACCCGCATCGCGGCGCCGCTCCGCCTGCCGGTGCTGCTCGGCACCGGACCGCTGCTGCTCGCCGCCGCCGGCGGCCTGCTCTGGCTGCTGTCGCCACGTATTCCGGTCGGCGTCCTCGGCACCCTCCTCGTCGTCCTCGCGTGGGCCGCCCTCGGTCGTCCTTTCCCTCGCGCCTGCACCGCGCTCCTCGCCACCGACCGGCCGCTCCGGCTCGCGCTCGCCGTCTCCGCCCTGATCGCCCTCGCCGCCCTCGCCAAATCCTCCTACTCCGTCGGCCCGCCCGGCGAACTCTACCGCGGCGCCGTCTCCCGGAACCTCGCGCTCAGCGACCGCATCGACAGCCGGTTCAATTACTACACCGTGCAGGCCGCCTTCCACGGCTTCGGTCCCGCGTCGCCCAAGACCGAGGCGTTCTTCTACCCGTGGACGTTCTTCAGTCGCGGCCCGCTCGCCGGCCTCGCCGCCATTCCCGTCGTCGCCGCCACGCAGGGCACGCCCCGCGATGTGCTGCCCGAACACCGCTGGAGCCCCTTCGATCGCACCGGTTTCGCGGCCTACCGCATCACCCTCATCGTGCTCGCCAGCGGGATCATCGTCGCGGTCGCCCTCGGCCTTGCGCCCATCCTCGGCGCCACCGGCGCGCTGCTCGCCGCCGGCCTCGTCGCGCTCTCCCCCTTCGGCGTCCATGAAGTGATGTTCACGTGGCCCAAGTGGACCGCCACCGCCTGGGCCATCGCCGCGTTCGCTCTCGCCCACCAGCGGCGCCCCGCGTTCGCGGGTCTGGCCCTCGGGATCGGCTTTCTCTTTCACCCGCTCACCCTGCTCTGGGCGCCATGGATCGGACTGTGGGCCGGCTTCCGCGCCTGGCACACGTCGTCCCGCCGCCGCGTCGCCGCACTCGTGCTCGCCGGCGCCGCCTGCACCGGCGGCACGCTCGTGCTGGTGGGACCGTGGATGCTCCTCGGCGAATTCATGCCCCACCTGCCGACCACGCCGTTCGCGGGCCAATCCGGATTTCTCAAATACTGGACCCTCGCCGACTGGCAGCCCGCCACGTGGGAAACATGGTGGCGCACCCGCTGGCAGAACTTCGCCAACACTTTCCTCCCGCTCCACCTCGTCCTCGATCCCGTCAGCTTCTCGCACCCGAAGCTCGGTTCCGCCTACGAGGAATCCACGCGCCTCACCAAGGCCGCCCAGCTCTGGTGGAACACCCTTCCCTTCGGTCTGGGCCTCGGCCTCTGGCTCGCCAGCAGCATCGCGGCCGCGCGCGCCCTGCGCCACACGCCGCTCGCCGCCACCCTGTTTCTTCTGCTGCCCGCCCTCTTCCTCGTCGCCTACTGGGGCATGGACCCGCTCGGCCTGCTGCGCGAGTGCGGCCATCCGTTCTTCGTCACCGTCATCGCGTTTCTCTGCCTCGAAACCCTGCGCCCCGCCGGCCGCCTCTCCACGCTGGTTTCCCATCCGGCCGTCCCGTGGCTCCAACTCCCGGAAACGCTCCTCATGCTCTGGCTCACCACACTCGCCAACCCCGAGCCGTGGCCCGGCGAACATACCCAGCTCGACCCGCTCTACCTCGCGCTCAACGTCCTCGCCCTCGCCGCGGCCGCCTTCCTGCTCTCCCGCGCACGCCGACCCTCCGCCCCGTGATGGCGCGCCCCGCCGTTGATTTCCCGAGGGCCGCATGTTTGCTGCCCGTTCGCCTCTTTCCCTCTTTCCCGTGTCCAAATCCCTTCTTGTCACCGGTTCCTCCGGCCTCATCGGCTCGGAAGTCTGCACGTATTTCGCCCGCGAGCTCGGCTACACCGTGCATGGCGTGGACAACAACCAACGCGCCGTCTTCTTCGGCCCGCAGGGCGACACCCGCTGGAACCAGCAGCGCCTCGCCTCCGACCTGAAGGGCTTCGCCCACCACGAACTCGACATCCGCGACCGCGCCGGCGTCCTCGGCCTCGTCAAGGCCCTCCGCCCCTCCGTCATCGTCCACACCGCCGCCCAGCCGTCCCACGACCGCGCCGCCGCCATCCCGTTCGACGACTTCGACACCAACGCCGTCGGCACCCTCAACCTCCTCGAAGCCGCCCGCCAGGCCTGCCCCGAGTCGCCGTTCGTCCACATGTCGACCAACAAGGTCTACGGCGACGCCCCCAACCGCATCGCCCTCCGCGAGCTCGGCACCCGCTGGGACTACGCCGACGCCACCTACGAGCACGGGATCGCCGAGACGTTCTCCATCGACCAGTCGAAACACTCGCTCTTCGGCGCCTCCAAGGTCGCGGCCGATGTCATGGTCCAGGAATACGGCCGCTACTTCGGCCTCCCCACCTGCGCCCTCCGCGGCGGCTGCCTCACCGGCCCCAACCACTCCGGCGTCGAGCTGCACGGCTTCCTCAGCTACCTCGTGAAGTGCAACCTCGAGGGCCGCGAATATAAGATTTTCGGATACAAGGGCAAACAGGTCCGCGACAACATCCACTCCCTCGACGTCGCCCGCTTCATGGCCGCGTTCGTCGCCGCCCCGCGCGCCGGCGAGGTCTACAACCTCGGCGGCGGCAAGGCCAACTCGGTCTCCATCCTCGAAGCCTTCAAGGTCGCGGAGAAATTCTCCGGCCGCGCCCAGGTGTCCACCTACGTCGACCAGGCCCGCGCCGGCGACCACATCTGCTACTACAGCGACCTGCGCAAGATGCGCGCCCACTACCCCGCCTGGGATATCACGCAGTCCCTCGAGGAGACCATCCGCCAGATCGTCCACGCCTGGCAGCACCGGAAAAATCCCTGAAACTCGCCCGGGATTCGGACGTCGAACCGGGACCGAATTGCTCCCGACCGCGCTCCCGTCCATCTTTCCGGCCGTGCCCTCTCCGTCCGTCTCGCCCGCCCGCCCGGGCTTCTTCCGTCTCCTCGCCGCCGGCGCCGCCTTCCTGCTCGCCGTCACCGCGCCGCTCCCCGCTACCACCGTCGTCCCACCGTCGTTTGCCGAGCTCGTGGCCGACGCCGACGCCATTTACCGCGGCACCGTTTCCGCCGTCGAAGCCCGCCGCGTCGCGCGCCCCGACGGCCAGGGCGCGATCATCAAGACGTTTGTCACCGTCCGCATCGAGAAGGTCCTCAAGGGCCCCGAGCGGCCCGAGGTCACCCTCGAGTTCCTCGGCGGCACCGTCGGCGATGAGAGCCTCGTCGTCCAGGGCATGCCGAAATTCGCCACCGGCGACCGCGAATTCGTCTTCGTCCAGCGCAACGGCATCCAGTTCTGCCCGCTCGTCGCCATGTCGCATGGCCGCTACCGCCAGCTGCGCGACGCCACCTCCGGCCGCGATTACGTCGCCCGCGACAACCGCATGCCGCTCACCGACACCGCGGAAGTCGCCCTGCCCATGACCGCGCTGCCCGGTCCCGTCCGCGCCGCAGCCGCGGCCGCTGCCGTCTCCGACGCCTTCACCCCGGCCGACTTCGAAGCGAAGGTCGCCGCCGAACTCGCGCGGCCCGCCGCGCTCAAACCGCGCATCGAGTGAGCGCCGCCCGCGCCTGCGCCCCCGCGGGCTTCCTCCCCGCCCGGTTCCGGCCCGGCCTCCGCGGCCTCGTCCTGCTGCTCGCGGTCGCCGTCCCCCTCCGCGCCTTCGACCTGACCGGCCGTGTCTGGCCCAACGGCGACATCCCTCTCACCCTCGCCCTCGGCACGCCCGCCACCCCGCTCCTCGACGGCACCACCGACTTCAACACCCTGGCCGAAAGCGCCATCGCCGAGTGGAACCAGCACCTCGAGCGCAGCCGCGTCACCGCCATCCGCAACCCCGACGCCGCACGCACCGAGGGCAACCGCATCAACAACGTCTTCTTCAGCCCCACCGTCTACGGCGCCGCGTGGGGCTCCGGCGTCCTCGCCGTCACGCTCTCCTCGTTCAACCTCGCCACCGGCCGCACCCGCGAGAGCGACGTTCTCTTCAACGCCTCCCTCACGTGGGACTCCTACCGCGGCCCGCTCCGCCCGGGCCTGCAGGATTTTCGCCGCACCGCCCTCCACGAGTTCGGCCACGTGCTCGGCCTCGATCACCCCGACGACGCCTCGCCGCCCCAGGCCGTCGCCGCGATCATGAACAGCCGCATCAGCAGTCTTGATACGCTGCAGTCCGACGACATCGCCGGCATCCGCACGCTCTACGACCAGGCCGCCGCCACCGTGCCCACCATCGTCGCCCAACCGCAGAGCAGCACCGTCCGCGTCGGCGACAGCGCCACCCTCTCCGTTCTCGCCACCTCCAACGCCACCATCGTCTACACGTGGCGCTACACGCCGCCGGGCGCCACCGTTGCCCAACTCTTCCCGCTCGTCACCGGCCCGACCTACCGCATCGGCTCCGTCCAGCCCGTCGACGCCGGCACCTACACCGTCGACGTCAGCGGCCCCGCCTCCGATGTCGTCCGCAGCACCGCCGCCACGCTCACCGTCACACCGCTCGCCACCACCGCCGACACCACGCTCGCCAACATCTCCACCCGCGCCCTCGTCGGCACCGGCAGCAACGTCATGATCGCCGGCCTCGTCGTCGGCGGCACCGCACCCAAGACCGTCCTCGTCCGCGCCGCCGGCCCCGGCCTCGCCGGCTTCGGTGTCGCCGGCACCCTCGCCAATCCCACCCTCCGCATCGTCAACGCCGCCGGCCAGACCGTCGCCGAGAACGACGACTGGGAAACGCCGGCCGCGCCCGCGACCGCGATCCGCGCCGCCGAATCGCGCCTCGGTGCCTTCCAATTCCGCCCCGGCAGCCGCGACGCCGCCCTCCTCGTCACGCTCCCGCCCGGCAGCTACACCGCCGTCGTCAACGGCGTGAACAACACCGCCGGCATCGCCCTCGTCGAAGCCTACGACGCCGATCCCGACGCCGCGACCGCCCGCACGCGCAAACTCGTCAATATCGCCACCCGCGGCCAGGTCATCGGCGGCGACACCGTCCTCATCGCCGGCCTCGTCGTCTCCGGCCCCGGCCCCCGCACCTACCTCATCCGCGCCGTCGGCCCCACCCTGCGCCGCGACTTCGGCGTCACCGGCGCGCTGCTCGATCCGTTTCTCCAACTCTACCGCGGCGAGACGCTCCTGCGCGAAAACGACGACTGGGACAGTCCCACCTCCGGCCAACCCGCTCTCCGCCAGGCCGCGCAGAAAGTCGGCGCCTTCGCCCTCATGGAGACCCGCGACAACGTGCTCCGCACCGGCCTCGACGCCGCCATGCTCGTCACCCTCACCCCCGGCAGCTACACCGCCAAAGTCACCGGCTTCGACAACCGCACCGGCATCGCCCTGATCGAAATCTACGAGGTCGATTAGGTCGCTGGCCCGGAGCGTCCCGACCACAGCCCGCGCACAGACACCGGCCCCAACCGCACCGCCCCCGCCCTCCTCCGCCTCCCGCCTTCCGCCTTTCGCCTTTCGCCTTTCCCCTTCCGCCTTTCGCCTTCCACCTTCCCCCTTCCCGAACCTCCCACACCCCACCCACTTTCCTCTCGCCTCTCGCCTCCTGCCTCCCGCCTTCTTTTCCGCATGTCCGACTTCAAGCACTTCTTCGGCGTCGCTCCGTCCGACCAGAACGCGCTCGATCTCTTCGCCAACGAATGGTCGTCCCAGCCGCCGGCGTCGCGCCCCGAACTCAAGGCCGGCGCCACGCCGCTCTTCGACGACCCGCGCATCACCTGGGCGCACCACCACCTCATGGCGATGGGCGTCGAAGGCGGCTTCGCCGCGCGCGATGTGCTCGAACTCGGCCCGCTCGAAGGCGGCCACACGCTCCTCCTCGACCGCTTCGGCGCCAAATCGATCAGCGCCGTCGAGGCCAACGGCCGCGCTTACCTGAAGTGCCTCATCGCCAAGGAACTCTTCGGCATGCCCCGCGCCCGCTTCCTGCTCGGCGACTGCCTCGAGCACCTGCGCACGACCGACCAACACTACGACATCGGCGTCGCCTGCGGCATCCTCTACCACCTTACCAACCCCGTCGAACTGCTCGAACTCCTCTCCCGCCGCTGCGACGCCCTCTTCCTCTGGACCGTGTTCTACGACCCCGAGTTCGTCGCGAAAAACCCGGTGCCCGGCGCGAAATTCTCCGAGGCGCTCCCCCTCGAACACGGTGGCTACAAGCACACCGTCCACCGCTTCAACTACGGCCCATCGCTCGACTGGAAGGGCTTCTGCGGCGGCGGCGACATCTACAGCTACTGGATGGAGAAGTCCGAGATCCTCGGCGCCCTGCGGCACTTCGGCTTCAAACAGTTCCGCACCGAAGAGCATCCCAACGTCCACGGCAGCGCCCTCATGCTCGCCGCCACCAAATGAGCCGGGCGTAAAACGCGCCGGCCGAGGCCCGCCGCCTTCCCGCCTGCAAATTTGACGTAGCTCCGTCCCCGCCCCAGCGTCTTCACGTCCACCATGCGCCGCACCGCCGCCATCGCCTTTCTCTCGCTCGGTGCGGCCACCTTGGCCCTCGGCGCCGAGGCGCTGACCGCCGAGGCCGCGGCCAAGAAGAATCCCTTCAAGCCCGCCGGCGCCGCCGCGGGTCCCGCCGCCACGACCCACGAGTCGATCGAGTTCGCCGGCGTCAGCCAGATCGGGAGCAGCACCACCCTCATTTTCCACGACAAGACCGCGAAGAAGAATCGCTGGGTCGGCCTCAACGAGACCGTCGAGGGCATCACCGTCCTCCGCTACGATCCACGCGTCGAGCAGGTCACCGTGAAGATCAACGGCGCCGAGAAGACCCTCGCGCTCCGCAAGGCCTCCGGGCCCGTCAACGCCCCCACTCCCGTCACACCCCTTCCGCCCGCCGCCGGTTTCGCGACGCCGTTGCCCACGACGACTCCGGCCAGCGCCCCCGAGGTCGCGCCCGTCGCGCCCGCGCCCAACGCCGTCGACCCGTCGGCGCAGACCAGCGCCGCGGCCAAGCCCACGCCCGCGATCGGCACCCCGGAAGCGCAGGCCAAGGCCGAGACCGATGCCCGCATGCTCGTCAGCGACCTGCTCGAGATCGGCATGGCCCAACGCCGCGCCTACGAGGAAGCCCAGCGCCGCGCCGCCGAAGGCAAATCCGACCAACCCGCCCCCGCTCCGGCTCCGGCCAACCCGGAACAACAGCAGCGCTGATCCGTCGCGCCACTTTGCTTACTGCGCGCGCTCCCGGTAGCCCTCGGCTACCGCGCACTCACGCCGCCGGCTTCGTGCCCCACGCGTAGGCCCAGAAGTCGAGCCGCCCCGCCACGCGCACCTGGTCGAACCCCGCACGTTTCAAAAACGTCTCCAACTCCGGCTGCGACGACGCCTTCGAGATCTGCGCCGGCCGCTCGCTCGGCTTGAAGGTCTTCCGGCTCTCCTCAAACACCGCCCAGCCCGCCGGCGACGCGATGTCCACGTTGTCGCAATAGAAACGCCCGCCCGGCTTCAACACGCGCTTCGCCTCGAGCACGTAATTGTAGCGGTCCCACTCCTCGAGGTGCATGAACACCACCGTCGTGTAGACCACGTCGACCGACGCGTCCGGGATCGGCTGGAGATCGTAACCCGAGATTTCCTGGAGGCGCACATTCGTCAGCCCCAGCAGCCGCCGCCCCGCGAGCCGGATCATGTTCGCCGACACATCGCACCCGATCCACTCCTTCACGAACGGCGACAGCACGCGCCCCACGCGGCCCACCCCGCAGCCGATCTCGAGAAAAACATCCTCCGGCTTCACGCCCACCGTGTCGCGCAGCACGTCGACCGTGTCCTCCGCGTCGGCGTGGAACTTGTCCTCGTCCGTGTAGCCCGACACCACCAGATACGCGTCGCGCTTGTTTCCCGAGAGGGAGTTCCAGACCGATTTGTAGTCACCGCGCAGCTGGCTCATCGCCGCGAGTGAAACGGAGAGTGAAAGCCGAAGGGAAGAGCAAAACCCAGCCCCGCCGCGCACTTTCCCTTTCACTTTCACTCTCACTTTCACTTTCTCTTCTCCCGCATGCGCATCCTGATCACCGGCATCTGCGGCTTCGTGGGCGGCACGCTCGCGCGCGCTCTGGCCGAAAGCGGAGCGCGCCACGAACTGCTCGGCCTCGACAACTTCATCCGGCCCGGCAGCGAAACCAACCGCGCCGAGCTCAAACGCCTCGGCGTGAAGCTCCACCACGGCGACCTCCGTGCCGCATCGGATCTCGAGACTCTGCCCGCCGTCGATTGGGTGATCGATGCCGCCGCCAACCCGAGCGTGCTCGCCGGCGTCGATGGCCGCACCAGCTCCCGCCAGCTCGTCGAGCACAACCTCACGGGCACGGTGAACATGCTCGAGTTCTGCAAACAGCACCGCGCCGGCTTCATCCTCCTCAGCACCTCGCGCGTCTACTCCATCGCGCCGCTGGCCGCTCTGCCCATCGCGGCCCACGATCGCGCCTTCCGTCTCGCACCCGCCGCCGCGTCCCTTCCACCCGGCCTCAGCGCCGCCGGCCTCACCGAGGAGTTTCCCACCACCGCCCCCATCTCGCTCTACGGCGCCACCAAGCTCGCCAGCGAGGCCCTCGCCCTCGAATACGGCGAGACGTTCCGCCTCCCCGTCTTCATCAACCGCTGCGGCGTCCTCGCCGGCGCCGGCCAATTCGGCCGCGCCGACCAAGGTATCTTCGCCTACTGGCTCAACGCCTGGCTGCAGCGCCGCCCGCTCAACTACATCGGCTTCGGCGGCACCGGCCATCAGGTGCGCGACTGCCTCCACCCGCGCGACCTCCTGCCCGCCCTCGAGCAACAACTCGCCGCACCCGCACTCGCGCCGGTGGATCGCATCGCCAATTTTTCCGGCGGCGCCGCCTCCGCGATGTCGCTGCGCCAGCTCTCCGACTGGTGCGCCGCCCGCCTCGGACCACACACCGTCGCCGCCGACCTCACTCCGCGGCCTTTCGACATCCCGTGGCTCGTGCTCGATCACGCCAAGGCCACGCGGCTCTACCGCTGGACGCCCCGCACGCCGACCGCCGCGATCCTCGACGAAATCGCCGCCCACGCGCGCCAGCACCCGGATTGGCTCGATCTCTCCGCACCCTTTTGAACATCGCCGCTCTCCGCGTTATCCGCATAACCCGCGGCTAAGAATCTCCGATGTCCGCCGCTCCGTCGCCCGCGCCCGCCAACCCGCTCCGTCTGCTCTCCGTCGTCATCCCCGCCCGCGACGAGGAGGAATCGCTGCCCTCCACGATCGAGGACATCGTCACGACGTTCACCGCCGAAGGCGTGCCGCACGAGATCGTCGTCGTCGACGACGGCAGCCGCGACCGCACCTGGGCCGTCCTGCAGGAGCTCCGCGCCAAATTTCCCACCCTCGCGCCCACTCAGAACACTGGGCTCAACGGCTTCGGCCGCGCCGTCATCTGGGGCCTCGACCACAGCCGCGGCGATGCCGTCGTCATCATGATGGCCGACGCCTCCGATTCCCCGTCCGACGCCGTCAAATACTGGCGCCTCCTTAACGAGGGCTTCGATTGCGCCTTCGGTTCCCGCTTCGTCGACGGCGGCGAGGTTATCGACTACCCGCGGGTGAAACTCTTCGTCAACCGGCTCGCCAACGCCCTCGTCCGCTTTGGCTTCAACATCCCGCTCAACGACACGACCAACGCCTTCAAGGCCTACCGCCGCACCGTGATCGACGGCTGCCGGCCGTTCCTCGCCCCCCATTTCAACCTCACCGTCGAGATCCCGCTCAAGGCCATCGTCCGCGGCTACTCCTACACCATCACGCCGATATCGTGGCGGAACCGGAAATTCGGCGTCGCCAAACTGAAAATCAAGGAGATGGGCAGCCGCTATTTCTTCATCTGCGCCTACGTCTGGCTGGAAAAATACTTCAGCCGCGGCGACTACCGCCGCCGCTGACGCCCTCTCGGCCCCGCGCGACGCCGGCTGCAGGCAGCCCATCCGCCCCGGTCCGTCACCGCGATTTAACCTGCCGCCCCTTGCCGTGCAGCCGGTTGGCGGGTTGTGAGTAACTTGTGCGCACTCGGCACTAGACCTGCGGCACTTCCTCGGCAATTCATCGAAACCTC
>JACCEC010222356.1_pt1 | contig 11887 bp, 14 predicted proteins | sample 7450121 | NCBI WGS metagenome assembly JACCEC01 (sample SAMN15323455, study PRJNA562643) | freshwater metagenome | isolation source: river surface water | place: USA:Blue River Watershed | collected 2017-08-18 | reverse complement strand
TGAGGCCATACGCCTCCGGCGCTACCTCCAAAAACACCTTCAAAAACGACACAAGTGTGTTCATTGCTTACTCCACTGCCATAGCCGAAATGCGCTGACGACTATGGCCCAAAAGGGTTTGAATCTCGTTCATCACTGCCACCAAGTTATCAGTAGCGGCAGTGATGTCCCCGACGTTAGCAGCCGACCCCGCAGCTACTAAATCAGAGAGGGCCCGATGACACGTTCTAGCCTTCTCGAAGGCAGCCCATACGTGCAGCCACTGGTCCCGGATAGCTTGAACCTTAGCCTGCGCTTGCGCCTTCGGGAGACCGGCCTGTAGGCTCGCCTGAAGCGCTGTGAGCTGCTCCTCCCGGTACAGACTGACCGATACGTCTTGAGCTGTTTCGAGCCCCATCGCCGCTGTGTTCACCATAATCACAGCGTCGCGGACAATAATGTCCCGCGTTGACGCTCCACAACCCACTGGGGCGCAACACAGCCCCAATACCACAACCAGTATTCCCATAAACTCAAACCAAATACGCCTCATGATCGCCTCCACCATAGGATTGTCGGTTAGCCCACACCACTGACCGAAGTTGCCCGTGTTCTGGGTCGACATCAGCAGTTTTTTCTAGGTGGGCAGCCCACTCAATTGAGAACCGAGAGGGGCTATAAGCCAAGTATAGACCTCAGCCGACTGGACGGGAACTAACCATCCTCCGGACGGCTAAACTGATGCTCTCGCCGCCTAGGGCGCACCCTTGAAACACTGCCAAATGCGAAAGACTTAGGCCTAAAGCCAAAGTGAGGGGAAGGGGGAGAGTCCTGGAAGAGCGCAGCGTGCCTCAGAGCCGACTCAAGGAAGCCAGCACTCATTACAGCCAGACTTGCATACATGTCTATGAGCTCCTGAAACCGTGTGTTGAAGCGCGTCGAAATACACGCAGCAACTCTTGAACTAAGGCCCTCCAGGCGCTGTATCACAATCTGTAGCGCCCTACCTGTCTCAGACGCAATGACGTCAAACTCCGGTGACGAGATGACGTCCAACAGCAGGGTCTTCCCGTACATTCGGCAGCCACTGATGTCGGCGACGACTGCAGCCATTAGTACCAGCCTCCGTCCCCATCAGCGGGGTCCTTGATGTCAGGGTTTCCTCCTCTCCGTTTGCACTCATCGACGAACTTGCAAAACATCGTCGAGCACTTCCCTTTATCAAATTCAGGGAGGTGGGTGTGGGTATCATCAAGCACAAAGGGTTTTAGGTACCGCACCCGCTCTTTGAACTTCTCGTAGAACTGCGGGGAGACCTGAACATTGAACTCCAAAAGCTCTTGGGTGTTCTTGTTCCAGTAGATGATGGTCATCCACCACAGCCCTTGAGAAACGGCGTACACCAGAGCTTGTTTCTTATCGGCAGACTCTGGCCGTTCGCTAGCTTTAGCCTCTTCGAAGCTGCGCACCGACTTTGTCTTGATTTCAATACCCCAGCGGTACCCATCACTTCGCCGAACCAGGACACCGTCGCAGGACCCAGAGATGTTGACATCATCGATCACAACATGGTTCTTGGTTTCTGGAATGAACCAATAGTCAAACCGCAGGTCACTGAGGTACCGCTGCAACACCGAGTGGACAGCCGAACCTTCGTCAACGATGCGCGTAAACCGAGGTGGTGTGGGCGCTCGACCCCTATTCGCTCCCCAGTATTGAAACACCGCAGCTCGAGGGCACTTGAACATACCCGAGGGGGCCAAGTAGTGCATCTCAGTTGTCTTCTCCAAGAGCACGCTGTCAATAAGTCCAATTACACTGGGGGGAGCCTCGTCAACAGGAGGTGAGCCCATCAGTTCTTCTAGTTCAGGGCACTCCCCTGTTTGCATCAACTTCTGGGGCTTCTTTTGACGCTTCTTGACGAGAGCCTTAGGCTCCTCTTCTACGGATGCCGCGCCCTTGAGAGTGCCCTTAATCTTAATCATCGTTCTTACTCCGGTAATAGTCGAATAAATCCCACGCTATCACAGCGAACCGAGCTTCACCGATCTCTAGCTGCAAGACAGCTTCCTTATCTGCCATTGCAGCCTCAATCTTGATCTTCAGCAGGTCAGACAGCTTTAAGGTGATGGATTCCTTGTCGGTTCGCTTGCACTCAACAAGAAGCTCTTTTAGAACGACATCACCCTTTGCAAACCACTGGTTCCCGCTGCCTGGTTGGCGCTTCCCGCCTACCCGCTTCTCTTGGCGTCGAGAGCGGGCAGTGCGGGTTGCCGAGTCCCCTCTATCAAGCAGGCGTTTCATCCTTCGACTCTTTTGCAGCATCCAACGTGCTTTGAGCAGGCGTTCGGTGGATCACTTGGAGCCCGTCATCTGGCTCAGGTGCAGGAGGATTCGCAGCCCCGTGGTATTCCTGAATGGCGTCAGGCACCACAAATGGGGACACGGGAATCTTTACCTTCATGATATCTGCCACGACGTCACTTAGGTTCGAGGTAAAGATTTCACACAGGCCGTTAAGCTCCCCTTTTAGCGCTTTAACCTGCGCCTGAAACGAGCGGCCCACTTTCTCCCACTCGGCCTTTTCTTTTCGAAGGAGGTCTACTTCCCTACGAAGCAACTTCAAGTCTTGATCGCGCCTGTACTGACCTGCACAGGCTTCCACGCTTGCACGGGTTCTCGCGCCCGTCGCGTCCTGCAAAGCCTTTTCAAGAAGCTGGATCTGCTGACGAGCTGCCGCCAGGTCATCTGAATTCCCCAAAGCAATCCGCCGATTCGCCAACAGCTCATCTTTCGTCCGGAGCTCTGTGTTGGCCTGACTGACTTCGGCCTTCAAGTGCTGAATCTCGTCGTGTAACTGCTTGCAGTGCAGCTCGTGCCCAGCACGCTCCTCCTGCTTGCGCCGCTCAGCGTTATTCAACTTACTGTCCAAAGCGACAAGAACATTCTCGAGGTCTGCCAAGAGCGTAGCCTTAGATACCCTCTCCCCTTCTCGAACACTCAAAAGGTTCACCTCAGCAATGCCAGCAAACCTACTCATCAATGCTACAACGCCTTTTCTAAAACTTGAACCAACAGGTATTGGACCTAGCCAGGCGTCCGACGATATGTGAGAAGCCTCCATGATGCTCACTTCATTATCCCATTGAACATCCTTAGGCCTGTCAGGGCGTTGCCGATCAATAATTGACTGAAGCTCCCTGATGCGTGTTGACTGCTTTGCTAGTTCCTCGAGAAGTACTGCCTGCAAACGCTTCTCGAACTCAGCCCGCATCGGGCCTATCTTCGCTGCCAACTTCGTAATGTTGAGGATGTCATCGAGCAGCATCCGGTCCTTCTCGTCTTTACGGGTGCTCTCGTCCCACGTTGAAATTGTCTCAATCTCAAGTGAGCCCTCATGGTCACAAATGATCTCTAAAATACTTGAACGCAGTCCCATTGTCTTTCTCCGAGTCTGGTAGTTCCTACCCTTTGAGTCCTAACGCCAATAACTTTGAATACATAGCCTTCTGCAAAGCCTTGTCACTTCTGAGCTTTGCCATGAAGACATCCCTGCCCTTTACCTTCAGACCGAACCCTTCACATGTCCCACCACCTTTCAACTCAATCAAGCCGTACGCCTTACCATATCTAAACAATTGCTCGACGGTGTCAATACCAAAAGAGTTATTCTCGTCTTCATGGTAATAAAACCGATATATTCCTGAGCGAAGTGGTACTGCTGTTTTATTCTTGGCGCACATCAGCAGGAAGTCCCTGTAAAGGGGAGTGCGCCTAACATCATCGTCTTCATGCAAGAACTTCACTTCTCCAGCCTTGCACTGCACACTGATATCTTTCCAGTGACGAATCGCTCGAATGCCGGTTGGTTCCGGTGGTGGTTTGTACTTGCCAAACGAGCCGATCTTGTCCCTCACCTGAGAAACGAGGACGATGGCTGTGTTGTCAGACCTTCGACTGTTAGCGAAGGCATAGGCCTTCCGCATAACACGGCCCCACATCTGCCCCGCGCCAGCGCCCGCCACCGAAACTGAGTCTACCCCACCCTCCATCTCAGCCGCCGTTGCTAAGGACTGCACGCTGTCAAAAATGAGCATGTCCAATGCTCCGGTCTCAAGCACGGTTATCGCTGTCTCACAGCCAAGTGACCCTGTCTGGGCTTCAATAAACAAAACGTCATCAGTCTTGACTCCACGCTTTTTCAAGTAAGGGATGTCAACCCCTTCCCCAATAAGCCACAGAACGACACCACCACCTCGCATTTGACAGTTCTTGATGCCCTCAATGATGATCGACGTCTTACCTGAACTCTCCTGCCCGTAAATCTCAGTGGCACCACCCCGGATAAAGCCCCCACCTGTGATAATGTCGAAGGCCAGAATCCCCGTGGGGACACGCCCACGCGCCACGTGGTTGCCGCCTAAGTAGACCTTACCTTCGCTCTTCAGGACCTTATTGCAGTCACCCGCAAGCCCTTGGAGGAACTTCAGCCTTTCGCTCCCTGAAAGGTCCTTCACACATGGGACCTTCTTTTTCTTGTCGCTGGCTTCGTCGGAGGCAGCTACGGGGGCATTCTTCGACTTCGCTGTGATCTTGATCTTCGCTGCCATATTGAGTCTCCAGCAGGCGCAAAGCTCGCGCCGAGTCTTGTAAGTTGTCAGTGTGCTGAATAAACCAAACTAAGTTGAGAAGCCGCAAGCTGGCGGCCGTCGAGGTGGATTCTAATAAGCTGCATCGCTCCCTATCCATTTCAAGCTCCTTTCAGAACCTCCCTGTGAACCCTTTGAATAATGCTGGGTGCTACTTTTTCTGACTGCAGAATCCTAGTGATGATCGGAAGTACTTCAGTTCTCAATAACTCCGATTTATAGCGCTTGTGAGCAGCGATGGCCCTACGCCTTTTTCTATTCGGAGGCGCGGGCTCGCTTGGCTGCTCGTTGAAGAAGTCCAGGTCAGGCATAGTGCCAGTGCTGGGACGACTAGGGCTGGGCGGACCACTAAATCTCTCCACGTAGCCTCCTATTGCAGATGTCAAAAGACTTGGTATCTGATTCCACAAGAATGAAACGCCGCCCAGTCTCCCGCGCTGCGAGAGCCGTAGTCCCCGACCCAGCAAACGGGTCGAAGACTGTTTCGCCGGGCCGGGAGCTTGTCAGAATGGGCACCTTGATGAGCTGTACAGGCTTTTGAGCATCATGGAGCTTACCCCGAAACATCTCAGGGATATCAGTCCACACGTTCGTCCGACGCAAGTACTTGCTCTTCGCCGGATACTTCTTGTTAAACCCTGCATACCCACGCAGTTTATCAAGATACGGGATGTTGAAGCATCGAACGTCTTTGGGTTCGCCGGATGTCAGGTAGACCAACTCCTCACGAGCAAACTGGTAGGCGTAGCGCTTTCCATACGCCCTCTTTTTACCCCAAGTTATGGCGTCCGCGATATGCCACGGTGTCAGTGTTTCGAGCTCGGAGAGCAGGTGAAACAAGAACCTACTTTGGTAAGTCCCGATTCCACCAAACATATACGCTGCGCTGTTTTCATCCATATAGGCCGACAGCCACTTAAGTTGCTCTATCATAAATATCGCAAACTTATTGACTTCGACGTCGTCCCATTTGGCTTTAAGGACCTTCACGTACGGAGGGTCCATAACGCACAGCTCACACGGCTCGTACTCACCAAGAAATTCAGATACTTCAGAGGAGCCGAACTCCCCTAGTAGCACCATACCGTCCTTGTAGTACTCAACGTCCTGCAGACCGGTGACTATCATTACCTGACCACTCTCCTAAATAGAGTAACTGAGTTGATATCTCTGCGCTGTTGGCGCTCTGGCCTACGCGGCCAGCGCTCCAGTCAATCGCTACTCCGCTTCCCAGGAGGAAAGCTCAAGGGTGATTTCGACTGCTTAGCGGTAAATGTGACGAGCGCCTCATAGCAATCGGTGCAGAGATCCAACTCAGTAGGCAACTTTTTCTTTGGAGGAACAGGCCCTCCTTGGCCTACCGTCACACAATGCAGCCTCAGCCCGTAGTCATCTAACTGCGGCGGGTCACTGCAAGGGTCGGCTTCACCTAGAACTTTCCCACAACGATCACACACCCTAAATGAACTCATGCCATCACCTCTTCAACCAACATATCAATATCGAGACCTTCTGAAACAGCTTTCTGAACTGACCACCGACGCTCGGGATGCCCGCAAAGGCCCGACCCGCTTCTATGCGGAAAGAAGTAGGCCGGGCAGTTACAGACATGGTATTTCGAAGTCGCCTTACGCCGCCACTTGCACAAGGGCCTCCCAGGGCGGCAACCGGGTGCGTGAGTACATTTGAACTCATTCCCATAGCACTTGGTGACTGTCATACCCACTCCTTATGCAGCGTGCTTCGCGACGAACCAGTTGGGCCCAAATCCTAGGTCAGCAGGTGTTTCAATAGACAGAGACTTCATGCCGTACGCCGTGTAAGGCTTCGACATATAGTACTCAACTTTTTCTTTTATCTTGGGCTTATTATTCACATTGACGTTTAAGAGTAGCTCATCGTGGACCTGCAGGATGATCTCAGCGCCTTTGGAGCGCAGCTCTTCGTCCCTGTCAATGAGAACCATGGACATACGCATCAGGTCAGAAGCCGAACCCTGCACGAGATAATTGAAGGCTCTACGCTCATCCTGCGCGACTAACCCTCTGTTCTTGCCATTGATATTTCTCAGATACAGATACCGCCCAAGCAGTGTTCGTATGTACCCATGCTTGTGGCCGTACGCCTTGTAGGCCTCAATCCCTTTCTTCAGCTCTGGGAACCCTTCGAAATAATTTCGAATGTCTCTGCGCGCCTTGACTTCGGAACACCCAGTTTTGCGTGCGTACCCTTGCCACCCAAGTCCGTAGATGACACCGAAGTTGATCGTCTTGGCGAACTTGCGGAGTTTCTCGTACTGGACTGCAATCTCTTTCAGTGTCTCGGCGTTGAACTTAATCTCGCCCACCACCTTTCGAATCTCTGGGAATGTGCGATATGCAGTCAGCGCGTGGATGTCCCACTTTTCGTTGATCGCTTGCAGCAGCACAGGCTCCTTTGTGAAGTGAGCTGTCAGACGGACTTCGATCTGCGAGCTGTCAATGTCCCCCAACTCGACAGGCTCACCTCCGAACGCTTCAGAGTCACACTCAAACAGCTCACGTAGGTTGTACTCCTCATTCGTTGCAATGTTCTGCAGGTTTGGATTGGAGGAGGCTAAGCGGCCCGTCACTGCTCCAATCTGGGATAGCGACGTGTATATCTTTCCGTTGTACTTATGAACAAGCTCGACGAACTTATCGGTGTATGTGCTCTTGAGCTTCGTAACCTCTCGAACAGCCAGCAGCGCCCGCGCTACACGCGACGCCTTTCCTTCTGTGATCATCTCCAGCACTTCAGACTTCGTCGAGGGAGCCCCCTTGTCTGTAGTGGGAAGAGCTACGCCCAGGTGCTTCGTAAATAGGTCCCCGACTTGTTTGGGGGAACCTAAGTTCATATTGGTGAGGGCACTCTGGGGTACACCTTCTTTGACACACAAGGCGAAAAAGTCCTCAGTGGCCTTTCTCACACCACGATCGACCTTGACAACCAACTGCTCTAGCTTGTCCTGATTGATGGTGCAGCCCCTACGTTCTATCCGAAAAAGGGTAGTAGTGTAGGGCTTCTCTAACCACTCATAATACTGGAAGTAGTCCCGTGTTTTTGTCCACTGAGTATCCTGGAGCTGTCTCTTTAAGTATAGATAGAGGTCCAGTGTCATCTCTGGGTCTTTGATGGAGTAGTCAAACATTGACAGAATGCCTTCTTCTGTCTGCAAGACTTCATCGACAGACCTCGTTCGGAAACGCTTGGAAGGCTCGCCGTTCTTCTTCGGAATGTTCGCCTGAAATGTCTTATTGTAGGACGCTACGCCTTCATCAGCCCAGTGAGGCAGATAGCGCTTGCAAGCCTCTTTAAGCGCGTGAGAGACAAGCTCGCCGTTGATGTGCAGATAATCGAGGACCATCGTGTCCCCTTTGATCTCATCAAGAACGATGCCCTCGTTCGCTAAAGCATGGAGGTCAACCTTCACGTTGTGCCCGATAACCCGCTCACCTCCATTACGGAGGGCGTTCCGGAAGAAGCGGATAGTGCCCGAATGAGCCCCCCAATTTGGGACATAGATGGTGACACGGTCACTCCCGTCGAGCTTTGAAGCTGTGATCTGAGCACACCCGATACGAGCACAGTTCACGGGGGACTCATCCTCTATTTTGCACCCGTAGAACTCGGTGTCTAAAGCCACCAAAGGCTTATTCTCAAGAGCACTCAATGCTCTACTTATGCCCTCGCTATCTGAAGCGATAATGAGCTCAGCCTCCCCCTTATAGCGAGCCTCAGCCTTAGCCACCCAAGAAGACGCAGTATCAAGGCGCGACGGGGCACCTTCTTGAATCAGTCGAAAACGCATTGGTAGCTCCTATTCACTCAACACAAGGGTTTTAACGAGCGCTTTGCTCTTAGGACTGAACCTGACCAACATCGAAGGGAAAGGTGCAGCCTCCTGCGCTATCCCCTTCAGGCGAAAGCGAATCCGACCTTTGATGAGCTCAACCTGGCCTAAGACACACCACTCATGAAACCATATTGTGTCCGTTCTAGCCGGAAGCAATAAAGTGACATTTATTCCTCTCGTGCTCTCGTAATACGCCTTAGCCACCCACTTACCGATCCCACGACCGTAGGGTGGGTTAAGCCAAACCTCGGTCCCACCTTTCGCCGCCTCAACCCAGTCGACTTCAAGTGAATTGACCGAAGTATCTAAGAATAGCTTGGCTTTCTTATTACGAGCCGAAGCCGCTGCGTCTAAATCGAACTTTCGCCCGTTACGGTTCTCTAGGAACCTGATGACAGACAACGGCGTCTCCCAGTCTGACCGCTGGGACGAATGCAGAACTTTATCCATGTAGGGAACTCCGAAGTAGGTAAGAAATTAGCGGAACTCAGAAGTCGATGTCGTCATCCTCATCTTCGTCATCAGCAGGCTTCTTTTTCTTGACGGTGATGCCTTTGCCTTTGACGGTGGTGCCCTTCGTAATCTTTGACTTCTTGGGCTTAACCTCCTCCTCCTCCTCGTCTTCGTCCTCTTCGTCTTCATCCTCGTCTTCGTCGTCTTCCACTGGCTTCTTCTTGGTCTTACGAGGAGCCATGACTTCGTCTTCGTCATCGTCGTCATCATCGACGGCAGCCTTCTTCTTTTTCCGCTTAGGCTCGTCGTCATCATCGTCTTCGTCATCGTCGTCCTTTACGGACTTCTTTTTACGAGGCTTCTCGTCCTCGTCCTCGTCGTCATCCTCATCATCGTCATCATAGGACACAGCCTTCTTCTTTTTCTTAGGCTCATCGTCCTCGTCTTCATCGTCCTCATCGTCAAAGGGGTTGGCGCACCCAATCAACTCAGCTTGCTGGTCAAGGGACCGAGGGGTAATCGCAGCCACGAGGTCGACCGCACCGTACGGGTCCTCACTCATCCAGTCTTCGACTTCGAACTCAAGGTCAGCCCCAAACGTGTAAACGGTCTGCTTGTTGGCTCCAACCCTCGTGTACGTGATAGGCGTATTGAAGATCGACCGAGGCTCGGCGTTCTTGCAGGACGAGCAAGAGTATATGGGCTCATACCTCTTAGCTGACACGTCGTCCGGATTCGAAATCATTGTTTCGAAGATCGCCTCAGAGACCGTTTTACCGGTCTTCTTGTCTTTGAACCCAGTGACTTTGATCTTCCCACCGCAAGTGCAGCGCTTGCCTAGCTTGGCATCAACCGCGAGAAGAGCTGCAGCCTGCTTAGGCCGAAGCTCCAGCTTCTTCTGCCCAGCCACCTCAGACTCTTTGCCTTTTCTGCACCACTTGCATGATTCGTCCTCAGTACAAGTGACTGTGCGAAAGCGGTCATACCCCGCTTTTTCGGACGCTGTCTTGTCCAACAGCTTATGGACACGCCGACAATCCGCAACGTTGAACACGCTGGTCTTCGTAGCAAACCCGATGCGCCGATCCCGCTTCTTCTCGCGGTAACAAGCCACGCACTTGCCATCGAACTCCTCTTTGGAGCACTGCAAGTTGCGGAAGTTTTTCGGGCCGAGCTTGATGACGTGATTCTTGATAATTCGAGGCTCCTTACTAGGGTCGCCATTGAACAAGAGCGTCGTAGAATCGCCTGGATCTAGAGACAAAAACGGTAGGAACGTTCCCCCACCCCCGCCACCGTTCTTCTCAGCGTCTTTTAGCATTCTTGCTAGTTCTGCCATACTCATTGGGAATACCTCCGACTTACGTCATACACTCAGGTTTAATTGACAGTCAACCCAAAGACGGAACGACATGAACGCCTTGGTTTCTGTCATGAATAACTTACGCTTACTTCGAGGCTGTTTAAGCATGTCTGCTGGGTCCTTACAGCGCTCTCCGAAACGATAAGCTACATCCACTTGACAATCACTGTGCTCCAACAGGTAATTCCCGACGCGCATCGTCGCAAACCGCCCATCTTCGTCAGACAGAGGATTATCAAAAGCTAAGACCACACGATCAAACTGCGCCAGTTGCTGCAACTGCACCTTCGACACTTTGGCACCCAGCGTAGCGATCCCCATCCCTTCGATCCCGAACTCGGCCATCATCTGATCTAAAGCAATTCCATCAGCCTGGCCCTCACCAACATAAACCGTTCGAACTGAGCTCGGAGGGGTTGCCGCCCACCTACCATAAAGAACCGAGCTCTTAGCAGCCGGGTGCAGATACTTCGTTCCACCTACAGTGACCAAAGGCCTACGGCTGAATCCAATCAACACACCTCCCGCGTTCCAGACGGGGAAAACGACGGCGTCATTCTCCTCATCAAAGCCTACCTTCCATTGCCGAAGCACACTCTTTTCAAACCCCCTACCCAACATGTAGGTAGGGCACAGGGCTGAGTAAATACCCTCAGCGCCAGGGGTGGGCCTATCGGACTCCTCTGCTTCGACTTCAATGCCCTGCACCCGAAGAAGAGCACTACTCAGGTCCTCCTCTGTGATGTCTTCAAATGACACCACGTCCTCAGCCAAAGCGTCAGCGTCCTCGGCTGAATAGTGCAGCGCTTGCTGCAGGAACATTGCGAACGTCCCCGCAGCCCCACACCGAGACGAGTAACAGACGTACCGACCCGTCTCCACTGACATCGCGAACTGCAGACCAGACTTGGCGGTATGGAACGGGCAGGTAGACACCAGATCGGCTCCTGAAAGCCTTATGCGTCGACAACCCGCACGTTCCATAACTCGCCGAATCTCGTCTATGTTGCTCATGCCGCCGCTCCTAGATCAGGCTCATCCGGTTCGTCCATCGGTTCCTCTTCGTCAGGGTCCTTCGGGCGCTCATTGAACGGCAAGCCTGGCGTGGCTTCGAGCCAGAACTTGCACGTCATAGACTCACGGCTCTTTGTCATGACGACACAGGCCTCGTTCGCCTCAATCTCCTTAGGCCCACGCACGATACGAGCAAGAGTGTCAGTCATCTGCGCGAAGGACTTTCCGAAACCGACGTCACCTTGGTCAGTCTCGTCCATCTCCCTCTTCTTCGCCCCTTCGTACGTTCGCTGCGTTGAGCAAACGAACCCGGCCTCACAGTCGCTGCTCATCGCAAGCTGCTTGATCCCGTTGTTAATAACAGCCATCTGACCCCAGTTTGAAGGGTCGGTCGCCATGAAGTAGACACCGTCGACCAGCACCATGTCTGGGTTATGCTTTCGAATCTTAGCGCGCACTTCGAGCACCGATTCAGCCCCCTGCGACACGATGTAGTCGATAGGGAATGGAGGATCCCCTTTCATGAGCTCCAAGGTTTTGAAGAGGCGTTCCTCG
>JACCEC012926721.1_pt1 | contig 11889 bp, 9 predicted proteins | sample 7450121 | NCBI WGS metagenome assembly JACCEC01 (sample SAMN15323455, study PRJNA562643) | freshwater metagenome | isolation source: river surface water | place: USA:Blue River Watershed | collected 2017-08-18 | reverse complement strand
AGGCACTTCCAGCTATCCAGAAAGATTTGGATGTTAGGCTATATGTTTTCAAGAATGGGTAGTTTGTTTCAATAAAAGGGACAATCAAATCGGCAATTTGATGAGCAATTGCAGTTCCGCCAAAACCAACCGCCAACATTTGGATGAATTCTTGAAAATTCGGATTACTGAAATTTGATTGTTTTGTTGAAATTTCGTGTTTAATTTTTTCAAAATCTCCATGATTTGCTCTGAAAATTTTATCAATTTGCTGAGATTTTCCTACAAAGTATAATAAAATCCCAAGCCATAATTCTGCAAAAAATACGTCAATAACACTTGTTTGGGCAAATACTGAAGGGCTTGGTTGAAAAATTTCTTTCAATGCAATCTGATTGGCATTTCCGCCCGTCCAACTTCCAGCAATAGTGGCTAATCCTCGCCAAATTTCATCTTTTTGAGGGGTTAATAAATAATCTGAATCGATACATTTAACAACCCATAGACTAATTGGCCCACCAATCATTACACCCACCGCACCAGCTAAAAATACAAGTAAAGATTTTGTTCCTAATTTTTTAAGTGCCTGAAAATCAATACTTATAGTGAAGAAAATCAAACAAGTGGGCAATAGATATTTAGATGCTATTTCGTCTAATTGAGAGGCTTCGGCAGAAATAATATGAAATGAACTAAGTAATCCAGGAATAAAAAAACAAAGCAGAATGGAAGGAACAAATTTGTAAATTTTTTTGAAAGCCGCAAGCTTTGTAGAGTGAAAAATTAGAGCTAATACCGCTAATAATATTCCTAAAACTACTGCATCGTTCGTAAAAAATATATCTGATTTGTTCATTGTATTAGATTTTCCTCCTTTTCAAAAGAAAAGGAGGAAGTTATTTTTAGAATTTATATGTAAAATTGATACCTGAAAAATAATATGCTTTACTTGGTCCTGGATTAACATCTGTACTTACCCCTTTAGGGAATCCGCTACCTGGGTCGCTGTCGTTGATACTATTTCCTAAAAACAAAAATGTATAATTTATTTGATTTGTCAAATTATTTCCTGCTATATAAATATCTAAATCATATTTATTTTTAGATAAACGATAGCCAAGTTTGCTGTTCAGTAAAGAGAAACCTTTAACCTTATTAGAATTAGCAAAATCTGTATAAACATCACCCATGCTTGTATAAGTATTATTCCAATAAAGTCCTTTGGATAATAATATGTCGATTCCTAATGTGTATTTAAGATTAGGCACACCAACGACCGATTTTCTTGAATAATCGCCAGAATTGTTTTTAAACTGATTGTACTGGAAGTTATAATTCGATAAATTTAAAAATGGCTCTATTTTTTTTAGAAAACTACCATCTTTTTTTGAAAAAAGTAAATAACCCAAACTTAACTCAAAACCATTATTTTTCTGACTACCAGTATTGGCAAAATACGTATAAGACCCTCCTGCCGGATTTACGCCCGACAATTGAGTAAGTTTGTTTTGAATATCAATTGTAAATAAAGATACTTGATAATCTAATTTGCCATTTAATAATAATCCATGAACACCCAAATCCAGCATTTTTCCTTTTTCTGGCACTAAATCATCGTTTGTTTTATTGATAGTTCCAATAAAGGCAGTGGCAGCAGTAGGGGCATTGAAGCCTTCGCTGTAACTTAAATTGATGATTTGTTTACGAAAAGTTTTTTGTAAAGCTATATGAGGATTAAAAGATGTTTGGAAGTTTTTGGAGAAGGATAAATCTTTATTATAACCCGATATCAATCCTATTGGTGCTAATAAATCTGTTCTTGAATAATCTAAATGGTTGGCACTCAATCCGACAATTAGGGCTAAGTCTAATTCATTCAAAGTTGTTCTATTATGGAAAAAGAACGAATTTTGATTAGTGACATACTTAAAATATGACCCTTTACTTATATCTTGTACTTTAAGAGGAATAGCATCATCAGTGCCTACAAATCTGTAATTTGATATTTGAGAACGGCTTTGTTGTAATTCCATCCCTAAATCTAATTCATTCTGAATTTTGCTTTCTTTTGGCGTAGCACTGAAAGTAAATACCGAACGAATACCATAATTTGGACTCATGTTGTTTTCATCAGCACCTGCGGCGACTCTTTTATAGTCTAAATTAGCAAAAAATAATGACGTACTATTTCTGAGGTTTTTACTGAAAGCATAACGATGAACAATAGCGGCACGAGTTGCTAAAAAATCATTTCTTGCATTTTTTTTGATATATGCGGCATTACCATTATCAATTCCAGCATAGTAGTCTGCATAAGGAATCTGCCCGCTTACGCCTTCATGCGAAAAATTATGGCTCAACATGGTTGTTATGGTTTGTTTAGGGTTTAGCTTAAACTCACCATAATAGGTCAAATAGTTTTTCAAACTACTTCCATGTGGTCTATAACCGTCTGATTGCAAATGCCCAAAGTTTACAAACATCGATGAGCTATCATTCACAATATCGAGGCGGGTATTACTTTGGAGTAATCCGAATGAGCCTGCGGTTATTTTTTCACTAAGAGAGATTCCTTTTCTGTCGGAGGGTTTTTGATAAAATCTAACTACCCCTCCAATACCACCTCCGTACATGGTAGCCGCAGGGCCTTTCACCACCTCAATATTGTTGATTGTCGCAAAATCAATGTCATCCATCACGGTCACTCCGTCGGCAGAGGTCAATGGAATGCCATTATAATATGCTTTTATCCCCCAGTTATTGAATTTTTGATCGTTCCCGTATCCTCTAATCACGATTCTTTGTCCGCCTATTTGTGTTCTTTTATCTACTTGTACTCCTGCCATAGTTCCCAAGCTTTGTTCTATAAATGCAGGGTTATTTCGATTCAATTCCTCCTCCGTGAGGGCTTCCACACTTTGTGCATGACGTTTGAACTCACCTCTTTCTTTGGCAGTTTTTCTTTTTTCTTTGACGATAATTTCGTCCAATTCTTTATTCAACTCTTGAGCAAAATTGTTGAAACTGCTCAAAAGTGCTATTACTAAAATAATATATTTTTTCATGTATTTTTCTTGAATAATGGTCAATAAAATAATTGTTTCTGAAATATTTATCAGAAATGATTGTTTACATTTACTTAGATTTTTAACTATTTTGTCAATAAATGACTTGAAATTTGTTAGGTTTTTAGTAATTTATGACCCTAAAACAAATTTCTGAATAGATTTTAGTCTAAATAAATATTTGAAAAACAATATCTTAATTTTGAGGAGGAACAAAAATTTTAAAAGCGTTGCCAAGAAGAATATTTTCGGAAAAATATTTTATATTTTTGAGAGAGTTGGTAAAAAATTTTAAATAATAGTCAGTTTCATGATTATTCGCATCAATAGGCTGAAGTAACATTTGGATAATAATTTTTCCAGCTTGAGATACAGGGCTATGATTTTTACATTTAAAAGTAATAAAATGAAGTGCAGAGGCAACTTTTTTTTCCATCGTGTCATTGATACAAAAAATAGTTATTTTCTTGCCAGATTGCTGAATAGAGATGACATCATAAAGCTGAGACTTGAACCAAAATTCCTTATTAGGCTTTTCCCAAACGACATAGCGATACGCTAACTCATCGAGATATAGAACCTCCACAGATTTACTCTGAAATTTTTTTTGAGAGATGTTGTGCATCATACGTCTCCTTAAGGTTTCTCTACACACTTCTAAAACTAAGGTTAATGCCCCTATTTTTAGAAGAAAAATGCAGAATAACATTATTGGGAGAAGTCTTTTCATGTATCCGAAGGTTTAATCTTCAATAATTTCTCTTTGAATTTTCAAGTTATGGTCAAAATATTCTATGGCTCTTTGGATTTTATTTTGTTTGAGAGCCATAAAGTAAGGTGTTTTTTGATTGTATCTTCGAACCAATCGAGCATCTATCTTGAAGACAGTCCCTTTTGGGAAATTTTTAATGATTTTTGCTCGGCAGCTGACATTCATTTCGATAGGTAAATTTTGCCCATCGACGGTATGAAGTCTTATTTTTTTTAATTTTTCGTCAAAGTAAGACTCAACAAAAACATCTAAAAAAAATACTTTATTAAATTCAGGAAATTCATCTACTAATGATAATTGCATCGGAATATGATTTTTCAAATACATAATTGGGATGGAAGCCACAACTTGCCTTTTGCAAATCTATACAAAATTTATAAAATATCGATACATTTTGTGATTTTTTGAAAAAAAACGCTACCTTTGCACTTTCTTTTCGAGACAAACCCAATAACATGGCAGAGGTTAAGATTTTTTCAGGTACTTCGTCGAAATATTTGGCGAACAAAGTTGCCGATTATTATGGCAAAGATTTAGGAGGTGCTACTATCAATCGATTTGCTGATAGTGAAATTTCAGTAAGTTTTGATGAATCAGTTCGTGGCTGTGATGTATTTCTGGTTCAATCAACGTTTCCACCAAGTGATAATATCATGGAGCTGTTAATGATGATTGATGCTGCAAGAAGAGCTTCTGCTCATTATGTTTGTGCGGTTATACCATATTTTGGATATGCCAGACAAGATAGAAAAGATAAGCCTAGAGTTGGCATTACTGCAAAATTAATTGCTAATATGCTGACGGCTGCAGGAGCGGATAGAATCATGACAATGGATTTACATGCTGGACAAATTCAAGGTTTTTTTGATATTCCAGTAGATCATTTAGAAGGTACAAGTGTTTTTGTACCATATTTAAAAACTCAAAATCTCCAAAATATCAAATTTGCTTCACCAGATGTTGGTGGGGTGGCACGTTGTCGGAAGTTTGCTTCTTATTTTGATGCTGATATTGTTATTTGTGATAAACATAGAAAAAAAGCTAATGAAATAGCGTCTATGCAGTTAATCGGAGATGTAGAAGGAGCAGATGTTATTTTGGTAGATGATTTGATTGATACGGGTGGCACAATTTGTAAAGCTGCTGAATTGATTATGTCAAAAGGAGCAAATTCTGTTCGTGCTTTTTGTACACACCCAGTTTTATCGGGGAAAGCTAGTGAAAATATTTCAAAATCAGTTTTGACGGAGTTAGTTGTTACTGATACGATTCCTCTTCGTGAGCCAAATGATAAAATTAAGGTTTTGTCGGTTGCAGAGCTTTTCGGAAAAGCAATTGGAAGAATTCGTGATAATGGGTCTATTAGCACTTTATTTATAAATTATCAAAATCATTGAGGGCATTCCTCAAAATCAAATATCTCTCACAATATTTGATACTAAATTTAATAAAATGTCTTTGAGTGAGGCAAGACGACTCAATTTATGAAAAAAACTGAGATTGTAGGGTATAACAGAGCGAATCTCGGCCGTGCGGCTTCTCAAGAATTGCGTAGCCAAGGTATGGTACCGTGTGTATTGTACGGTGGTTCTGAACAAGTTTCATTCTATGTTCCAATGTATTTGTTCCGTTCATTGTTATTTACACCAGATGTTTATGAAGTAACAATCAATATCGAGGGTAAAGTTTACTTAGGTATTTTGCAAGATGCTCAATATCACCCAACTTCAGACCAAATCATTCATGCTGACTTTTTGGAAATTAATCCTGATAAAATTATCAAGGTTAAAGTTCCTATCAAATTACATGGTCCAGCTGAAGGTCAAAAGAAAGGGGGTAAGTTGGTTCAAAAAATGCAAAAATTGCAAATCCAAGGTCCTGCAAAGAATATTCCTGATTACATCAACATCGATATTAAAGATTTAGATTTGGGTAAATCTGTAAAAGTTGCAGCAATTGCTGAGATTGAAGGTGTGAAAATATTGGATGCTGCTAGCAATCCGGTAGCGTTCATTTCTATTCCTCGTGCTTTGCGTGGTCAATAAGCTTTATTGCTAATAGATTTTATGAGGGCGGACTAAATTTTAGTCCGCCTTTTTTATTGACAACCCTGAATCCTAGTTTCAAAAGTATTACCTGATTGAATTTCAAAACCAGGTAATAACAAGATATTCTGCCCTGCTTGAAAGATTGTTTTTGTAGCAGATTGTTCAATTTTTTGTCGAAATTGTATGCTTTCCGATGCTTGATACAGGTTATTGCCGTATTCAATGGCATCTCTTATTTGTAGCTGTCGTTCACAATCATTTAATTTGAGTTGTGCAACCCAGAAATCTTCTCCCCCGTAAGTACTCAAAATATCTCCTTTCCCGGCGGGATGAGACACATTTCCACCCATCAATAAGGTATTCTCGAAGCTTAAAAGCAAAGTACATGGTTCGTCATGGCTTTCTCCACCATAATTTCGTTCCCAAATCAAATCTCCTTGTGCTTGGCTTGTTTTAATCAGCCAAAAATCAGCACTCCCATGATTATTAGTTGGTTGCCCGCTCGTAGAATAGGATTCCCCCAAAATACAATAATCTCCAGAATAAAGCTGAACAATACCTTTAGAATACTCATTATGTTCACCACCATAACATCTCGTAAATATTTTTGCTCCTTGTGGACTAATTTTTATTACAAAATAATCTCTGGTTTCTAAAATTCGATGGTTTTCAAGGGCGTCGTAATCGGTTGAGAAAGTTTCTCCTGCCACTACAAAATTTTTATCTGTATCTTCAATTACATCGACTGAGTAATCGTGATTGCTTCCGCCAAAGTTTTTTGTCCAAATAATATTCCCTTCCCAGTCTAACAAAAGTACACACACGTCCTTTCCACCTCGGTTGCCAGCGATATTTTGATTGTTTGACATGCTATCACCGATTACTATAAAACCTTGCGAACATTTTTTTATTTTTTTGACGAAATCGTCATTACTTCCGCCAAAGTTTTTTGTCCAAATAATATTTCCAGAAGTATCAATTTTGTACAAAATAATGTCCATTAGCCCGTGGCTATTGGCTTGTGTTGTTTCCGAATTACCTGCGATGAGGATATTGCCATCTGGGTGGAGAGCGACAGAAATACCAAAATCATTACCGATTCCTCCATAATTTTTCAACCAAATTAGTTCACCGTTCGGTGATATTCTGCAAGCAAATATGTCAGAGTTTCCTAAATTATTGAAAGGTGCTGTATTGGAAAAACTTTCTCCAACACAAATAATACTTCCATCAGGCAACTCAATGGCTCCATGAATAAAATCATCACCACTACCGCCAATACTTTTTCTCCAAAGTACTGTGCCTGTTTTATTCAATTTAATTACTACAGCATCAAATGAGCCTTTGTTTTCGCTTAGGTCAATATCTGTGGAAGTACTTTCCCCGACAATGAAAATATCACCTATTCGTGTTTGGAGAATTTCTTCTGCTTTATCTGGTTTTGTGCCGCCATAAGTTTTTTGCCAGATAATTGAAGGGGTTTGGGCTGAAGTTGGGCGAATTATTAAAAAGTATAGTACAAAAAGTATCAATTTAATTTTGGTCATGCGAATTTTCTCTACAAATCAGGTGTTTATTTAATACATTTGCAAAAGTAGAATCTATTTTTCAGATAAAAAATTAATTTTTGATTATGAATTATTGGTTAGTTAAATCAGAGCCTTTCAAATATTCATGGGATGATTTCGTTAAACAAGGAGTTGGAACTTGGGACGGTGTCAGAAATTATCAAGCACGCAACAATCTAAAATCTATGAAATTAGACGATTTAGTCTTTTTTTATCACTCGAATGAGGGGGTTGAGGTGGTAGGTTTGGCTAAAATTATTAAAGAAGCTTATCCTGATCCCACAACTGACGACCCAAGATGGGTAGTGGTTGATTTGGTGCCAGTTGAGAAATTTCCTAAGCCCGTTACTCTAAAAGAGATAAAATCTGATTCACGTTTGTCGGATATTGCCCTGATTCGTCAATCAAGGCTATCCGTTCAACCCATAAAAAAAGAAGAATTTGATATCATTATTGCAAAAGCTTATGAAAAATAATTTGAAGTTAGTTACTCTTATTGCTCTATTTTTTGTAGAAATAGGTATTGGTTTTGCCCAAAGTGTCAAACGGATAGAAATAAACGGAACTACTAGTTCGTCTGATTATAAGGTAATTACCTTGGGTGAAGAAGGTCTTTTATTGATGTCGAAAATTGCAAAAACAGAATTCAATATAAAGAAATATGATGCGGATTTGAATGAAATTTGGTCGGCAAATGGGCAGTTAGAAGAAAATCAATCGTATGTAGATTATTGCCGAGATGGGAAAGATATTTATTTTTTATTCAGCAAATACAACTCGGATTTATATCAAATTATTAAAGTATCTACCGGAATTGGCTTGATGCAAAAATTCTTTTTTGAAAATGTGAGGAAATTTGAAATTTCAGAATTCAAAGTATTCAATGCTCATGCTTTTTTGGCAGGAACAATCAAAGAAGAACCTGTTTTGATGAGTGTAGATTTACAAAAAATGCAACCTCGTATTTTATCTGGCGGACTAAAAGGAACTGCGACCATTTCATCTTTGGATTATGATAATAAGAATGATTTATTATTGGTGTCTTATTCTGTCAAAAAGGGAAAAGATAGCTTTATGGCAGTTAAAAAAGTAAGTATGTCGGGGAAAATCGTTGAACAATTAGCAGTAGAACCCGAAGAAGAGTATGGGCTAATCACAGGTAAACTATTTAATGTTGCAGATGATGCTCAATTGATGATTGGGAATTATGGCTACAGAGGATATCAATCGAATGGAGTGCCTATGTCCCAAGGAGTGTATATGAGTAAGATTGAGGGAGAACAAGCAGCTTATGTAAAAATGCATAGTTTTACGGATTTTAAGAATTTTTTCAATTTTTTACCTCCCAAGCAACTTGAAAAAATGCGTAAAAAGATTGAAAAAAAGAAGTTGAAAGGGAATGAACTAAAGCTTAACTATCGTGTGTTAGTACATGATATTATCAAAAAAGATAATCAATACATTTTGGTAGCCGAGGTATTTTATCCAGAATTTAGGAATATGAATATGTATGGAAATCCATATTATGGATACGGAAGTATGTTTGGTTCTCCATTTGGATACGCCTATAATCCGATTTATGCCATGCGTTATGCCAGATTTTATTATGGAGGTTTAAATTCTTGGGCTTGGAATCCATGGATGTACTCGAATTTTTATGGCAGTGGTAATCAACAATTTGATGGCTTTAGATTTACTCATGCTATTGTAGCTGGATTTGATGCAGCAGGGAATTTATTATGGGATAACAGCTTTAGTTTTGATAATTTCAAAAGTATGGATTTAAAAGAAAAGGTAAAAGTAAAACTAGAAGACGAAAAAATAGTATTGGTATATAGTAATAAAGGGAGCCTCAAAAGTAAAGTAATTCAGGGAAATGAGGTGAAAGAAGGGGAGAAAATTATCAAAATTGATACAAGAAATGAAGCCGACCGAATCAAAGATACCGATACAGATGATATCGAGTTTTGGTATAATGATTATTTTTTAGCTTGGGGATATCAAAAAATAAGCAATAGGACGGAAGGAGGAAGAAATGTATTTTATTTGAATAAGATATCTTTTTAATATTTAGACGATAATTGTCAATTGAAAATAACGACAAATATTGCTCAATTTGCCAATTATCGTCTGATTTTGATTATTTTTGCAGATATTTTTACATAAAACAACAATCAGCTTTGTATCAATTAATTACACCTGTTTTACATGCTTACGAATTGATAGATTCGGGAAATTTTCAAAAATTAGAACGATTTGGAAATTATGTATTGGCCCGACCAGAACCTCAGGCTGTTTGGGACAAATCTCTATCTGAACATGAGTGGGAACAAAGAGCATCAGCTTTTTTTAAAAAAACAAAGGGAAAAGACCAATTAAGTCCGGAAGAAAGAGGTGAGTGGCATAATACAAAAAAAATGCCCGAAAAATGGTATGTGAATTTTAGAACGGCATCTCTTCAATTACAATTTAAATTATCTCTATCTTCCTTCAAACATGTTGGTATTTTTCCGGAACAAGCAGCTAATTGGGAGTATATTGCACAAAAAATTGATACATTCAAGAGTAATAATCCTCAAGAAACGCCTAAAATTTTAAATTTATTTGCTTATACGGGCGGAGCATCTTTAGCGGCAAAAGCCTCTGGGGCGGATATTACACATGTCGATTCTATGAAACAAGTTATTTCATGGGCGAGGGAAAACATGGAAGCAAGTGAGCTAAAGGATATTCGATGGGTTGTAGAAGATGCTCTAAAGTTTGTAAAGCGGGAAGTTAAACGAGGCAAAAAATATAATGGAATTATCTTAGATCCACCAGCGTATGGTAGAGGGCCAGAAGGCGAAAAATGGATTTTGGAAGAGGGGATAAATGAGTTGATTAAAAATTGTTTAGCTTTATTAGATGAAAATCAGCATTTTTTTATCCTAAATTTGTACTCGATGGGGTTTTCGGCGGTAATTGCAGAAACGATTATTCGACAAAATTTCCAACAAGTGAATGAGCCCGAAATGGGAGAGCTAGTGCTGATAGATTCATTTCAGAAAAAATTACCTTTGGGGGTTTTCTATCGTTTTTCTAATATTTAAGGGATAAAACCTTCATAAATCCTACTTAAATTCTGTTTATTCAAATAATTTTATGTACTATTGAAAAAAACATTTTATTTGTTTGAAAAAATTCTGAATTTTGCAAAAAAACCAAAGTATTAATAAGAGTTTAATGTTAAATCAGACATTATGCTCACTTGTGAAAATCTAATGCGTAAACTATACAGTTATATCCATTTATTAGTAGTATCTATTATCTTGTTGGCATGTGGGCAGGATACCCGTGTTCGTTCTAAGATACCCCCGGTACCTTTTCAGACAGATAGTGTCCAAAATGCCTCTGCATTGGAAGCTTTAATGGGGGCAATCAGGAGCAATCCAAGCGTGGCAGAGAATTATTATAAACGTGCTTTCGTATTTCATCGAATGGGTGAACTAAAAAGGGCTTTAGATGATATTAATCGAGCGGATAAATTAAAACAAAATACTGGAAAATATATGTACTTGAAAGCCTTGATACTGCGTGATCAAGGTGCGATACCAGAAGCTTTTAGAGCTGCCCAGACAGCTGAAATTTTAAATATTGAGACTCCAGAGCTTTATTTGTTGTTGGGTGATTTATACCAAAGAGACAAAGACTATCTCATGTCTAAGCGATACCTTGCAAGAGCGTTAGAAATTTCTCCGAAAGAAGGCGAAGCTTTCTATTATCTAGGAACATTAGCTGCCCGTCGAGGAGATACAGCCACTGCGATTGTACAGATGAATCAAGCTATTCGTCTAAAACCAGCACTTCAAGTTGCTTATTTTACCTTGCCTCATATTCTGTCGAATAAAAATTTATACGATTCTGCTTTAGTTATTAATAGAAAAGGATTAAAACATTTTCCTAAAAATCCTGATTTATATGTAGAGAGAGGACGTATTTTTAGTAAAATAAATGGCTTGGACAGTGCCATGAAGTATTTTGAAAAGGCATTTAATTTAGATGAAGAACGTGTTGAATTACTGACAAATTCTGCAGAGATTTATCGTAAGCGTAAATATTATTCGAGAGCTATACAATATTATCAAAAGGTACTTGATGCAAAGCCTGAATTGAAACGAATTCGTTATTCAATGGCTTTAATTTACGAGGAGATGAAAGCTTTTACAAAAGCTGAGGAGCTTTTAAAAGAAGAAGTTAAAGAAAATCCTGATGATACAGAGGTCATTATTGCCTTGAATAGAGTTGCTAGTCGATTGAATTCTTTGTCGAATATTGGGCCAGTAAGAGAAATGATACCTGTTCCAGTACAGACTAACAGAAGAAAAACATCGTCAAATTCAGGTGGTAATAAGAAGAAGGCTGTTGTGGTGCAGGAGGAAATACCCAGACGTGATACAGCGAGGGTAAGAGTACAGATT
>JACCEC011563818.1_pt1 | contig 11889 bp, 11 predicted proteins | sample 7450121 | NCBI WGS metagenome assembly JACCEC01 (sample SAMN15323455, study PRJNA562643) | freshwater metagenome | isolation source: river surface water | place: USA:Blue River Watershed | collected 2017-08-18 | reverse complement strand
CTGCTGTTACCGATGAAGATAGCGCCCGACAGCCCCAGTATCATCAGCCAGAAATATTCGAATGAAGAAAACTTCAGCGCGAATTCCGCCAGTGACGGCGAGAACAGAATCAAAACTGCTGTACCAAACAAGCCACCGATGGCTGAGAACACCAGTCCTGCACCGAGCGCGATCTCAGCCTGCCCTTTCAGCGTCAGCTGATAAGCCTCGTCCGCATAGGCAGCCGACGCCGGCGTACCGGGAATACGCAGCAGTGCACCGGGAATATCCCCGGAAAAAATCGCCATCGCAGTCGCAGTAACAATCGCCGCCACCGCAGGCACGGGCGGCATGAAAAAGGTCATTGGCACCAGCAACGCAGTCGCCATGGTTGCCGTCAGACCGGGAATACAACCAACGAAAAGACCAAACAAAGCTGAACAAAAGATCACCAGCAGCACATAAGGATCGAACACCATCCCCAGGGCCTGCATCCAGATAGCCGTAGTCATCGCGCTCTCCTTACCACTGGATGGCCTGCAGCACACCCCAGGGCAGGGGCACGCGCAAGCCTTTATAGAACACGGTGTGAATCACCAGCGTGATCAGCACGGCAAGTGGCAGGATCAGCGCACGGCGCACTGAGAGCGCCCAGAACATCGCTACCAGTATCGCGCTACTGCACAGCAAAAATCCCAGTGGTTCAGAAGCAAAAATGTAGAAAATCAGACTTCCGGTGGTGATAAAGAAATTTCGAAGATGATATGGAGACTTCATCCAGTCACCGACGACCACCCAGGCTTCTTGCTTTGCCTCGCTGAGTCCCTTGCGGATCAGCAGCAGCGCGCACACGGCAAGCAGTGCGGCAAGCAAACCCGGGAATATCGCGGGCCCGACGCTTTGTCCGGGGATGGTCGGATAGGTACTAATGTTGACCAGAATGCCCAGCGCGAGCGCGAGCAGCACCGCGCCGCTGATGGCGTCGTTGAATTTCATGGCCGCTCCTATTTCGCCAGACCGACGGCCTTCATGACCGAGCCCATATCCGCATCGCTCTTGGCCATCAGCTGCTCAAAGCCTTTGGCATCGGCATAGGTCAGACCAAATCCGCGATTGGCGATGAAGCTCTGGTATTCCTTGCTGTCATAGATTTTCTTCAGCGCTGTGCCCAGCTTGGTCTGAATATCGGCGGGCAGATTCTTCGGAGCGGCAATGCCGCGCCAGGCACCAATGGACCATTGGCTGCCAGTGGCCGCTTTGAGTGTCGGCACATTCGGATACAAGGACGATGGTTTGTCAGACATAAGAACCAGCGGCCGTGCTTTACCCGCATCGATCAGTGCGCGTGCTTCCGGCAGCGAACAGGTCACAAACTCCACGCCGCCCGCAACCAGATCATTCATCGCCTGTGCAGCGCCGTTCGCGGGTACCCACGGAACCGTCGCTGGTTCGACCTTGAGATCCTTGAGCATGCCAGCCAGCGCCAGATGCCAGATGCCACCCTGCCCGGCACCCGAGGCCTTGAACTTGCCGGGATTGGCCTTGATCGCTTTGAGCAGATCATCCATCGTTTTGTAGGATGAATCGCCGCGCACGGTAACGCCTGCCGGGTCAATATTCATCAGAGCGATCGGTGTGTAGTCGCGCGGTGTCAGCGCGGTCAGACCCGTCCAGTGCAGCATCGAGATCTCGACTGTGATCATGCCCAGCGTATAACCATCAGGTGCCGATGAAGCGATAGCCGTGTGCCCCACCACCCCATTACCGCCAGTACGGTTCACCACATTGATTGGCTGGCCCAGTTCTTTTTCCAGCAGCGAACCAATAATGCGCGCAATCGCATCCGTGCCGCCACCGGCAGCCCACGGGACAATGAGGGTGATAGGACGTGATGGGTAGTTGTCAGCAGCGGAAGCCGGTGTCGCAAAGGCGAACAACAGCGCGAGGCCCGCAAACAGGCGAGCCAAGGGGTGGCAGTTCATCGTGTGTCTCCCAGAATATTGTTTTATTTATAATCCGCGATGCGTGGCTCGCATCCGCACTATACCGGGAGCGTGATGGGTTGCGGAGTCTTTTGCCGCAGGGTTTCAGTTCGCTATGCCTGTTTGCGCCAGTTCACTACACCGGCAAGCTCTTTGAGCGTTACCTTGGGCGCCAGCTGACGAATGAAATCCACCGCATACTCGCGCAGGAACGCACCACGTCTGACAGCGATGCGCGTCACATTCGTCGCGAACAAATGGCTGGCGGCTATGGATTTCAAGCCTCTGGGCAGCTGCTCTGCTGCCATCGAAGCGACGATACCAACACCAAGACCCAGCGATACATACTGCTGAATCACGTCAGAATCCATCGCCGTGAGAACGATATCGGGCTCAACACCTTTGTCTCGGAAGGCTTCATCGATATGGCTTCTTCCAGTGAAGCCTTTGTCGTAGGTGATCAGCGGATAAGACGACAGATGATCCAGCGTCACACGTTTGAGTTTAAGCAGTGGATGCGCATCAGGTACCACAATCACGTGATGCCACTCATAGCAAGGGAAGGACACCAGTTCATCAAAGCGCGACAGGCCCTCGGTGGCGATGCCGATATCAGCCTTGCCTGACAATACCCATTCGGCGATGTGCTCGGGAGCGCTTTGCTGCAGTGCGATTCTCACATGGGGATAGGTCGTGCGGAAATTCTGCACCGCCCGCGGTAGTACATAGCGTGTCTGCGTATGAGTCGCTGCCACCGACAGCGTACCTGTATCTTTGCCCGCATAGGTCTCGCCAGCTCGCTGAAGATTCTCCGCTTCAAGCAGTATCCGCTCAATGATGTGCAGCACTTCCTTGCCGGGTTCGGTCAGACCGGTCAGCCGCTTGCCATTGCGCTCGAAAATATCGACGCCCAGTTCTTCTTCGAGTTCACGAATCTGCCGGCTGACACCAGGCTGCGATGTAAACAGCACATTAGCGACCTCGGTCAGACTGAAACCCTGACGGACGGTTTCGCGCACGGAGCGCAGCTGCTGAAAATTCACGTTTCAGCCCCTACGCGGCGTCTTGCAGGAAGACGCGCACCCGCTTGGGTCTGACCACGACCTTCGCACCTTCCTGGAGTTTCAATTGTTCAAAGTGCGATATCGGAAGCTGCGCTTCTATCAGGCTATGGTCATCGCCGCGCTCCAGCTCTAGCTGCGCGAGCGGACCGATCGCGTGGATACGCTTGAGCTCGGCGACGATGCCTTTTGCATCAGGCGTGAAAGGTTCGACTTCCAGTTCATGGGGCCGCACATAGGCAATGCCTGCAGCATCTCGCGCCTGATCGTGATCAGGTACCGCGAGCGATGCGCCAGCTGCCGCCATCACGCCTTCGTTCACCCGGCCATGAAACAGGTTCACATTGCCGAGAAATCCATACACAAACGGTGATGCAGGCTGGTTGTAGACCTCATCAGGTGCACCGACCTGCTCTACCCGACCTTTATTCATCAGCACGACCCGGTCAGCGACTTCCAGTGCTTCCTCCTGATCATGCGTGACAAAGATGCTAGTGACCTGCAGCTCATCATGCAGGCGACGCAGCCAGCGACGCAATTCTTTGCGCACCTTGGCATCCAGCGCACCAAAAGGCTCATCGAGCAACAACACGCGAGGTTCTACCGCCAGCGCACGCGCCAGTGCAATACGCTGACGTTGTCCACCTGATAGCTGCGAGGGATAGCGATCAGCCAGCCAGTCGAGCTGCACCAGCGACAATAACTGCATGACCTTCTCGCGTATCTGAGATTCACTCGGCCGCAGCTTGCGCGGCTTCACCCGAAGTCCGAAGGCGATATTATCGAATACGCTCATATGCCTGAACAGCGCATAGTGCTGGAAAACAAAACCTACCTGCCGCTCACGGACATGACGCTGCGAGGCATCCTCACCATCCAGCAGCACCTGCCCCTGGTCGGCCTGCTCCAAGCCTGCAATCAGACGCAGCAGCGTTGTCTTGCCGCAGCCCGACGGACCCAGCAACGCGGTCAGCTCGCCCGATGGAAAATCCAGTGACACATTGTCCAGTGCGACAAAGCTGCCGAAGCGTTTGCCGAGGTTGCGTACTTCAATGCTCATGAGTTTTCTCCATTACAGGCGCCGCGGATTCCGCACTAGCCCGCCATTCGACAAAAGTTTTTAATGCGAGCGTGGCCAGTGCCAGTAGTGCCAGCAATGAGGCCACGGCGAATGCGGCCGCGAAGTTATATTCGTTGTAAAGAATTTCTACCTGCAGAGGCATGGTGTTGGTCTCGCCGCGAATATGGCCAGAGACCACGGACACCGCGCCGAACTCACCCATCGCACGGGCGTTACAAAGAATGACGCCGTACAGCAAGCCCCATTTGATGTTCGGCAGAGTCACGTGCCAGAAGGTACGCCAGCCCGATGCACCCAGCACCAGTGCTGCCTCTTCTTCTTCGGTGCCCTGTGATTGCATCAGCGGTATCAGTTCACGGGCGACGAAAGGAAAAGTCACAAAGACCGTCGCAAGCACAATGCCCGGCACAGCAAACAGTATCTGGATGTCATGTTCCATCAGCCATGCACCGAACCAGCCATGCGCGCCGAATAGCAGCACATAAATCAGACCCGAGATCACCGGCGACACAGAGAACGGCAGGTCGATCAGCGTGAGCAGCAGGTTCTTGCCGACAAACTCGAATTTGGTGATGGCCCATGAGGCCGCAACACCAAACACGAGATTGGCTGGTACGGCAATCGCCGCTGTCATCAGCGTCAGCCGTATGGCAGCCATGGCATCGTCATCGACTATGGCTGACAAATACGCCTCCCAGCCCTTGCGCAGTGCCTCGGTAAACACGACGGCCAGAGGAATGAACAGGAACAGCAATGCGAACACCAGCGCGACCGAGATCAGCAGTGCACGAACCCATGCCGGCTCAGTGGTCGCTGCAGGTGCGTGAATAGGCTCGAAACGCGGTGCTGTCGTATCGGGCGAAGCCAGGGCAGGAGCGATCGCACTCATCTCGACTCCTTGCTGCCGCGACGCCGGACCCATGCCTGCAGCAGGTTGATCGTCAGCAGCATCACAAAGGACGCTGCGAGCATCACCACAGCAATCGCTGTTGCGCCCGCGTAGTCGTATTGCTCCAGCTTGGTGACAATCAGCAGTGGCACGATCTCGGATACCATTGGCATGTTCCCGGCAATGAAAATCACCGAACCGTATTCTCCGAGCGCGCGAGCAAATGCGAGCGCAAAACCCGTCAGCAATGCAGGCAAAATGGTGGGGAGTATCACATGCACGAATGTCTGCAGCCGTGTCGCACCGAGGCAAGCGGCAGCCTCCTCCAGCTCTCGCTCGGATTCTTCGAGTACTGGCTGAAGCGTACGCACGACGAATGGCAGTCCGATGAACACCAGTGCTACTGCGACACCCAGCGGAGTGAACGCGACTTTGATGTCGTGGGGAGCCAGAAACCGTCCTATCCAGCCATTGGACGCATACAGTGCTGTCAGCGCGATACCTGCAACTGCGGTAGGCAAGGCGAATGGCAAATCAATCAGCGCATCCAGCAGGCGTTTGCCCGGGAACTGGTAGCGCACCAAAACCCACGCTAGCACTCCGCCAAATACCGCATTGACCGTCGCCGCCGCTAGCGAAGCACCAAAGGTCAGCCGGTACGCGGCAACTACCCTCGGGGCGCTGACGGTATTCCAGAAAGCCTCCCAGCTCATGGACAGCGTCTTGAAAAACAGCGCCGACAGCGGCAGAAGCACGATCAGCGACAGGTAGAGCACCGTGAAACCGAGCGCGAGATGAAAGCCCGGCAGCACTCGGCGTCCAGCGGATGCGGGCACGGCCGCAGATGGTAAAGCGTTAAACATTTTGGCAACTTCTTTCCGACGAAGGCCGAATCTTTGCATCCGGGCGCTATAAACAAAACGAATTTTTAGGTATTTCCTTAGAAGGATTTCGAATAAGGGAATGCCCCACCCGCAGATGCAGGCGGGGCATATGACCTCAACTCGTACATCTAGATTCAGAAGGCCAGCTGGTAGCGGGCGACCAGAAACTGCTCGGTGTCACCTTTGAGCACGGTGCCAGTTCGAACGTTGTCAAACGCGGTGAGGTCGTAGTTGATGGCGACACGCGAAGATTCGTTCAGATACCAGTTCAGACCTATGCCCCATGTTCTTGCGGCAGTCGCATAGCCTTTCGCAGTATCGGCATAAGCAGATGCTTTGTCGTCGAGACGGTTTTCCTGATAACGGGCGAGAATCTCCACCGCGCCCCAGCCACCGTCAGCGCCCGGTCTGAACGGGGAATAAGGCTTCACGCCCCGGCAGGAGGCATCTTCTCCTGTCAACAGCAACGATGCGGCAAGCTGCCAGGCGTCGTTCTTCAGACTGTCAGCACCGGAACTGTTTTTGACTGCCTGATCCACCACCGCGTATTCAGCGATGACGCCAAGCGGTCCGCGGTAGTAATATGCCTGCGGTGAGAGGCGATTGCGCTTTCCGTTGGCCGAGGACGCAGAGGCATAGCTGAAAAAATTGTATGCCTGCCCCGGTGTTTTGTATGACGCCAGGCCATTCGTGCTGGAGTTGCTCCAAGTGCCGGCTATCCCAACCCCTAATCCTGCGAGCGCGCTTTCCGTGCCGGCAAGCGGTGTTGCGAAGATTCGCGCAGCAATATCTTTAGCCTGGTTTTCGTCCTGAGCAGTGAAGTTTTCACCACCATCTTTCACACCATTGAATACGCCCACTGCATAACTGAGCTTTTTGTCCGCCACATCTCCGTACAGCGAAATACCGAGATCCCGGTTGGGCAGAATGTTGTTGCTGACATAGCTGCGCTCGATGAACTTGATGTCGCCGCCACTCTGCAAGCGCTCGAGTCCGACGAATGGCTTGAATTTGCCAATGCGGATCGACGCCTCTGGATTGTGGCGGATGTCGAGGTAGGCATCCACGACACGAGCCTTGTTCTGCGCAATTCCTGACGTAGCAGATCCATCCCCACTCTCGGCAAATTCAGGCGTGAACCTGAAACCGTATTTTCCGTGCACGGTACCTTCAAAGGTCGGTCGGATTCGACGCGCGAGGAATCCGTCGTAGATCGAGGACGCCGGACCTGAGCCATCGAAATGGCGGTAGTCGAGCTGAGCGAGGCCGCGTAGCCTGTACTCAAACTGCCCATCCGCCGATTTGATTCCGAATCCTTTTTCACTGGCAGTGATAACCGGTGCAGATTTTTGCCTTGCCGCCGCATCTTCTGCGGCGATTTCCTGCTTCCGGTCGAGTATACGGATGCGTTGATCCAGCTCTTCGATCAATGCTTTCAATCGGTTGATCTCCTGCTGGTCGTTCGCATGGGCAGGGAACGCCGAGATCAGACTGCTGGCAATCAGCAGGCGTAGCAAGGGCTTGCCCGGCTTGTTATAAGCGGGTTTCATGACTTTCCTTTCTTGATTTTTAAGACGCCGGGCTGTCGCCCGGGTCGTGAGGTTTCAGAAGAACTGCAGATCAGTGAGAACAGGAGTGACAGGACAGCATGATTATTTGCCCTGATAAATCTGGTCGAATATACCTCCATCAGCGAAATGAGTACGCTGTGCTTTGCCCCAGCCACCGGCAATCTCATCGACGGTCAGCAGCTTCACTTTTGGAAATAGCGAAGCATATTTTTTGGCGACTTTTTCATTTGTCGGGCGATAGTAATTTTGAGCGGCGATCTCCTGCCCCTCTTCCGTGTACAGATACTGAAGGTAGGCTTCAGCCTGCTTGCGGGTGCCACGCCGGTCGGCCACCTTGTCCACTACAGATACCGGCGGTTCTGCAAGCACGCTCACTGACGGTACGACGATCTCGACCTTTTCTGGACCAAGTTCTTTGATCGCCAGCAGCGCCTCGTTTTCCCATGTGAGCAATACATCGCCGATACCTCGCTCAATGAAGGTCGTGGTCGAGCCACGGGCCCCAGAGTCCAGGACTGGCACATTTTTGTATACCTTAGTCAAAAATTCCTGTGCTGATTTCTCATTACCACCCGGCTGCTTCAGCGCGTATCCCCAGGCTGCGATATGGTTCCAGCGAGCCCCTCCGGAAGTCTTGGGATTGGGCGTAATGACCGAAAGGCCCTGGCGCGCGAGATCTCCCCAGTCCTTGATTCCTTTGGGATTACCTTTCCGGACAAGAAAAACGATCGTCGAGGAATAAGGTGCGCTGTTATGCGGCAGACGCTTCTGCCAGTCTTTGGCGATCAGCCCGCGCTGTGCGATTTCATCAATGTCATAAGCCAGCGCCAGCGTCACGACATCCGCCTGCAGACCGTCAATGACCGCGCGCGCCTGCTTGCCAGAGCCGCCATGCGACTGCTTGATCTTCAGATCTTCGCCAGATTTAGACTTCCAGTGCGCGGCAAACGCCTTGTTGAAATCCTGATACAGCTCGCGCGTGGGGTCATAGGAGACGTTCAGCAGCGACTGCTCAGCTGCGTGAGACGCCAGAGAAATCGCCAGCAACAGACTGGGCACGAGAGAATAGATAAGCTTCCGGGACATCGCTTGCTCCTTGCATATTTATCGGCAGGAGAAGCTTATTCGCCTACAAATAAGCTGTGAACGAATATATTTGCGCTTGCTTATGCGGATAATTCATTTAGCGGCGGTAGATACTCCTCCATCAATCAGACCTATTGCGCCTGAAAGTCTGCAGTTACCAGGAAACCACCCCTTCATAGTAAGCTGCACAATCATTGTGCGAGCCCGGAAGTCACCAAGAAAAGTTTCATTTATGTATGCTGGAACATCGATTATCGGTACCTCGGATACCATGCGATCGGATAGATCAGCAAAAATTACACTGCCACCATCTGCCGAATCTAAAATACCGGCAAACCAAGATGACACGCTGATGATGGGATTCGAGCTGTTTGACGAAAAAGGAAAGCTCAATCCCAGGCAGGTACTATTTTCAGCACAAACATCCCCAAAAGTAGCGAATAGCCTCTTTACTGCGACATTTGGAAAATTAATGCAATGGCGCGCCGAAAAATGGGCTGAAAAGCATCTGAAGACCCTCATCAGATCCAGCGCTAACGGACCTCCAGACACGCAAACCTCACTGCGCCAGTTACTACGGCACGTCAAACAACAGGGGAGCATAAAACGTACTGATCTGTTTCAATTGTCTGCCGCTGTAATGGTGTTGGAAGATACCGAAAAATTGCATGAAAGTCAGCGATCAGCTGACGGCCAAAAAACAACTTTCCTGACAGACGCCCGCATCATTAATCGGAACCAAACGATTGCAAATACGCTATCAGAGCTCATCAAATCAGCTCCGGATGACGCGAAACTACAGGAAGTTTTTAAAGGTGTTTCGACAGAAAAAATCACTCAATGGATTACTCAACACATCCGGAAAGCGGACGGGGATGCGTTGATCAATCGTGTCGAAGCTCTAAAGAAAAACGATATTTCTGCTCATGACGCGATTGCCGAAATATGGAATAAAAATTCAAAAATTCCTATTGCAAGCAAGCTTTTTAAATTTCAAAAAGACGCATGTGAATCAGGATTCATTGAGTATTGCCAGGGAACTCCTCTGTCAGAATTAGGAGGGAAACTAGACCAGCTAGAAAATTTTATTTCAAATTATGAAGAAGAATTCTTAGCCATACAAAAAAAATACTCTCCCCATCAATATGAAGTGATGATCGAAGCAAAAAACCGACTTATCGAGCTGATCCCATTGGCTCAGAATTTCTCACACAACAAAAAATATCTGGAAAATATTGAGCATCAATTCAAAAACAGAACCTTTCCAAAAAAGGATCTGGATGGCGAAGAGGCTGCGAAATCCCGGCAAAAGTTGTCGCAGGCTCCGCTGAATACTCATAGCGTGGTCACCACCGACTCGCCCAAGACCAATTCATCAAAACATCCAAGCCGCCCGCTGAAAAATCAACATGCTCACGAATATTTTGAAAACCTGCTGGATGGCTTGACACCGCGACTAAGAAACACTGCTTTCTATGAATTTCCCAGAAAAGCGGTTGAGTCCGGATTTACCGACTACTGCAAAGGAAAACCTCTCAGCGAGCTGTTGGGAAAAATTGAAGAATTAGAGGATTTCATAAAAAATAATGATAAACATTTCGATTACATGGAAAATGTACTTACACCTGATCGATTTAACGAATTAATGGAAAAAAGAGAGGCTCTTCGCGATGAGATTCAGGAATACAAAACATCTCAGGAACAATTAAAACGAAAAACGAAACCTGAAAAAATTAGTGACTATTCCGCTGTTTCTCTTCCTGACGAAGCTTCCGACGAGGATATTGTTAAAAATTCAAGGCAGCAGCTCACAGAGGTAAATGAATGGCTGAAGTCGTACCTCCCCCCTAGTAACGACGCCTAAAAAAGCTAGCCCCTCAGTGACGATTGATAAAGCGATACATTGCTGTATGGTCCGCCCCCTTGCCCAGACCATGGTCTGCGTCCTGCCATATTCTGAGGCACTCTGATGAAAATTCAGCGACCGACTCGACCTGACCGATAAAGCGATTCGCTGTCTCCAGATCCTTCTTCATCAGCGCGAGGGAAAATCCCGAATTGAATGCCTCATTCAGCATGAAATTCTCGACCTTGTTTTCAGTCGTGTTATTCCTTCCAGTCGAAGCGTTGAACACCTGATTTACGAGATGCGGATCAATGCCGAATTTTTCTGCCGCAGCAAGAGCCTCGCAAACGGCCAGCAGACCGGCAGCCGACACATAATTATTCAGCGCTTTAACGGCATGACCAGCACCCGCTTCTCCAACGTGCGTGAGTGTCTTGCCCATTGCTTCGAGCACAGGCCGGGCTCGTTCCACCGGCGCAGCTTCTCCACCAATCATGATGGCCAGTGTGCCCGCCTCGGCTTTCTTCACGCCGCCTGAAACAGGCGCGTCAATGAAGTCTATCTCCAGCGCCTCGAGCTTTCGTGCATTCTCGCGCGAGCGCATGGGGTCAGACGAACTCATATCGATGATCAGTGCGCCAGTCTTTAATTTTGCCGACAACGCGGCATCGCCCTGCCACAGCAAACCATCAACAATTGAGCTGTCCGGCAACATCAGGATCACCTGATCAGCGCCCTGTACGGCTTCCTCTGCCGAGCGGCACCATATAGAGCCCGCACTAATGACCAAGCGGTCCGCGACCGAGGTGTCTCGGTCGTGTCCCCGCACGGCGTAACCTGAGTTCAGCAGATTGCGCGCCATCGGCGCCCCCATCTGTCCGAGACCGATAAATGCAATCGTCGGCTGGCTCATTCAGATACCCATGTCTTTGAAAACTTCCTTGGCCGTGCGGAAGGCATCAATAGCGGCAGGTACACCGCAATAGATCGCCGCCTGAAGAAAGACCTCACGTATTTCTTCCTTGGTCAGACCGTTGTTGATCGCGCCACGTACATGCAGCTTCAACTCATGAGGGCGATTCAGTGCGATGAGCATCGCAAGGTTGAGAAAGCTGCGGGTCTTGCGATCAAGGCCGGGTCGATTCCAGATCTCGTTCCAGCAATACTCGGTAACGAGCTCTTGCATAGGCATGTTGAAATCATCGGCGTTCTTCAGTGAGTTATCGACATACTCAGTGCCCAGCACAGCACGACGCGTGGCCAGACCTTTATCAAATGCTTCCTTGTTCATGGGTTCTCCTCGTGTGGTGTTGTGATTTGAATTTTTATCCGGTCTGAAGCTCATCGGTACACACCGTCCCAAGGACCTGGCACGAGCGTCGCAGACTCCCCCGCCTCGCCGACTTGTGGGCGATTCAGCGTAAACAGCGATTGCTCGCTGATAACCGCGTAGTCCATGTAACCAAGCCGCGCCAGTGGCTGCGCGGCGGCAGTATCGAACATGCCGTCT
>JACCEC011684959.1_pt1 | contig 11891 bp, 9 predicted proteins | sample 7450121 | NCBI WGS metagenome assembly JACCEC01 (sample SAMN15323455, study PRJNA562643) | freshwater metagenome | isolation source: river surface water | place: USA:Blue River Watershed | collected 2017-08-18 | reverse complement strand
ACTACCCCTCGCACAAACAACCCGCCGCATACAAACATAGCAACCAGGGATGGTACACGCCAAAACTAGAAGACGCCGAACTTGACGACGCAGAACCAGACAACGCCCGACGTGTCCGATACACCGCCACGACAGCTGCCATACTCATCTGCCAATCGGCGCAACTCGCCATCCGCGACATTTACTACGCAAACGCCAACCAAAAAGCTCGCCACCCGATCGACGACTATGCGCAGCAACCTCGCTTGCCGTTCTTCCAATCTCTCACGGGCGATCAATGAGCAACGTTAGTTACGTGTATATAGACAGACCACCCCAAATGTAATTTATTAAACCCAACCCAACACCACTAAACACCCACGCTAAATATGCGTTTTTTTAAAAACAGTTACAATAAGCTACGCTACGCTACGCTACACCTGTGCCAAGTTCAACGATTCTAGTTTCGCGGGCAAGTCCATGTCATAATTAAAGCTGATGTTTACACATTTGCCGCGTATGCAATTGTCGGCGACGGTAACCCGGTCCATGGTAGTTACGTTACCCACTTTGCGCCCGCACTTGGTATAAATTACGCCAGTCGTCGGATCCAAGTGGTACGAATCGTAGATTTCCTCAGCCGAAAACAAATTCGCCAATTGAAATTCTCTGGTTTCCACGCGTTTACGCTTGGAGCCAACCTGTTTGTCGGTGGTGCGCGACTGCTCCTTGCTTGCGCGGTGTTTGCTTTCACACTCATCGTCGCTGCAAAGATCAATCGCAGCTGGTTGTGGTCGGGTTGCTTGTTTGGGCAAAGGTTCAGTTTTGCATTGTGGCTTCGCCGGTGGCTCCGCTTTAGAATCCGTGTCAGACTCCAATGCAAACAACGACTCTGATACTATCTGACACGGCGATTTGGACGCAAAGTACGAACCAAAATGTTTTGCAATCAAATCTGTGGTGTCGGTCACACGGGGGGTGTTTTTAGCCATGTTTGCTTCGTGGCGGGCAAGACTTTCCGCGCGAAATTTGTCAGACAGACGATACGATGACATGTTTTACCAAAAAAAGAAGGAGGAAGAAAAAAGAGGCTCGTAACAAAGGAACTATTTGATTTATGATTGACCCATCTAAATAAACGAGGCACACATTGTCTCATACGATTGTCGCACATTGTCTTCACTGTCGACGAGACAATGTGTTCAAGCAAAATACAAAAATTGAACAAAGACATGCGAGAACGTAGCAAAACACGAGGGGTAGAAACACACAAGGGTAGAAAAAGTAAGGGAGGGGTGGTTTACAGCAGTTACTGGATACGTCAAAAAGCATGACAAAGGGGGCAAGTCTACACTCTACTGTCTATGCATAAAGTCTATGGTTTACGGTTAGGTTGACCAAAAATGGGGCAAGCGTGGGCTACCGACAACAGTGACTGGGGTAGCGCGGCCACTGAACGAAGGGGTCGTGCGGCCACTGAACGAAGGGGTGGCGCGGCCACATGCCGGGTCAGAGCGCTGACCGCGCATCACAGCACAAGCGTCCGCCATGGGGCGCGACACGTCCAAGATGTGCTGGGAATAAGGATCGGCGAAGCCGTCCAAGGACAGCGCGTCCAGTTCTTCGGCGCGGCGTTTTTCTTCCGCATTGACAGCAGCTTGGTATCTGGTGTTGTAACTGTGAGAAGACATATCTAGGTGTAAAATATGGGAAGGCGGTTGATCAAGAACACCGTTTAAGCAATTTTGCGAAGTGAGGATTGAAGTCGATTTGATTTGTGATCGACCACCCCAATTTCATTTTTTATGTTCCAAGGGATTGGGGTTTACCAAGACAATGTGGGTGTACGAGACAATCTGCGCAGGACAATGTGCCGACCGATCGACCGTCTGGACGAGACAATGTGTCTGTGCATTCGTCGAGACAATGTGCGACACAAGGAGGGGGTTCGTCGAGACAATGTGTCTGTGCATTCGTCGAGACAATGTGCGACACAAGGAGGGGGTTCGTCGAGACAATGTGTTTGTCGTTTCGTCGAGACAATGTGCGACACAAGGAGGGGTTCGTCGAGACAATGTGTTTGTCGTTTCGTCGAGACAATGTGTCGTCCTCGCAATGTCTCGTCGAGACAATGTGTTTGTCGTTTCGTCGAGACAATGTGTCGTCCTCGCAGTGTCTCGTCGAGACAATGTGTTTGTCGTTTCGTCGAGACAATGTGTCGTCCTCGCAGTGTCTCGCCGAGACAATGTGTTTGTCGTTTCGTCGAGACAACGTGTTGCAAGGAGTGGTTGTTCAGCGAGACAATGTGCGATTGTTCGTCGAGACAATGCGATACCCAAGACAGTGAAGTTCGACGAGACAATGCGATATTGTACGAGGAAGGAGAAACGAAGCCAAGGTAGTGCAATGTGAGGTGGCGTGGTTGCGTTACAATTACAGTCTAAGGTCTAGTGTACACCCGTGGACGTTTGGCACGAGGAAGTACGTAATGGGTGGGGGGGGTTAGTTGTTTAGCACATTCTCGTCGGGGGGGTCAAACCTTGCATCGGGGTATAGAACGCGCGAGGATGCCGGCAGAGGCTCGCGACTGCTTTGCACCCAAGAGAGCACCGACGCCAACACTGCGGACGGCGATACCGGTCTACGCTTCGGGGAAGGCTCGTTTGCCGATTGTTCACGGGCTCGTTTGGGCATGGTATAAATTGGGTGGAAGTAAAAAACAAGCGAATTGATTTGTAAGCGACTACACGCAAAAAAGAAGATAGGTTTGTTTTAAAGCAGGTTACGGGTGGGAAAAGTACAGCTTAGCTTAGCATTCCTAGAATTCGTTGACAACGCCAAAGTCGTCAAAGTCAATGAGCGCATACACTGGCCCAGAAGAACCGCCCTTTTTGTGGCTGCTGCGCGCCAACTCCTCTTTGGCCTTGCGCTTCTCCGGCTTGGCTACAGCCGCAGCCGCAGTCGCAGTCGCAGGCTTCAAAGTCTTCGCAGTCGCAGTCGCAGTCGCAGGCTTCAAAGTCTTCGCAGTCGCAGGCGGTGGCTTTGGCTTCACAGACTTTGCATCCACAGCTTTAGGGGTGGCAACCGCAGCAGTGGCAGCGACAGGCTTGTTCTCCGCAACAGAAATCCCCTCTTGTTCCAACTGTTCCTTCAAGGCTTGGTTTTCTTCGCTGAGGCGCGCATTTCTTGCATACAATTCCGTCGTTAGCCCATTGAGTGTTCGGACGCGCTCATCGCACGTTTTCTGCTCACGGAGCAGTTCGTGTTCCACATCGATGAGTTGCTGGCGCACAGCTTCCAGCGTGTTTAACTGGTTGGTCAAGCTACGCAGTTCTTCGCGCACATGGCGGGCGTCCGATTCGGCTAGGAGTTGCGCGTACTGCGCCGCAGACAGCTGACCCATCAAGGCTTCCACTTGCTCCGTCAAGGCCGCCACTTGGGCCGTAGCAGCAGCCAATTCTTCTGCCGATGTGGAGGCCGCTTGTGTCAACGCATCGTGTTGCTGCGTCAAGGCGTCGCGTTGCTGCGTCAAGGCGTCTTGTTGTTGCGTCAATGTTTCAATCTTCGCTTGGGCTTCGGCCAACAATTCTTGCGTTGCTTTCAGCTGCCCCTGGGTCACGCTGGCTGGCACGGGAAGAGAAGTTGCACCTTCGTTAGTGTGGGCGGCGTTGTTGCTGGTGACATTGGCGTTGCCGTTGCTGCTTCTGCTGCTGCGTCTGGTGTTGTAAGTAGACATGATTCACAAAAAAACTGTGAAATAGTACGCGAAGATCGATGAAATGTAAAAAAAATATTTGAAAAAGTGATTTGATTTGTGATTGATTTTCCAAATGAATTTTTCCAATCACAAGGGTCACACATTGTCTCGGGAACACATTGTCTAGGAACACATTGTCTAGCCGTCTGGGAACAAGACAATGTGCGACCCTTGGAAAATGGAAAAAATCAAAATGCAATCGGGATGGTTGATCACAATTCAATTCGATCCAAGATCCAAACGAATAAAAAACACTTTCAAACAAAACGCACAAAGCACCCCCCTCCAAAAAAAAACAACCAACTTTTTTTTTTCAACATGTCGTCACCCCAATTTTTACAACGCGCCAACCCGGCCAAGGCCATCGTGAAGATCCGCAAGGACAAGAGCAAAAATCGCATCGAATCCCAGCGCGACCGCTTCGCAAAACAGTCTCAACAAGAAAATCCAACTTCCCCCCTGAGATGCGCCGTGCTGGACGAAGAAACCGTCGGCGAAATGGCCAAGGTGTTTGAAAAAATACGCAACAAAGACATCAAAGTGGTGGATGTGAAAGGCAGACGCATGGAAGCAGACATGGTCATGACGGTCACGGGTGTAGACCCCAGCAAAATACGCAGAGGTACCCGCATGATGGTCATTTTGCTGAACAAGCGTGAGCAAAACGATGGCAGCAAAATCAGCCCCAGCCGCCTCATCTTGGGCGTTGGTGTCATCACCATCTCTGAAGCCTATTTCCAAACGAAGGGCGACCCCACAATTCGCGCGTTTGGCCATATTTTGGGCGGCAAACACAACTCCAAGGGCAAAGACGACATCACCGTGCCAATCACCGATTTCCGCATGTTCAGCAACGCGTGGGAAGACGCAGAACGTAAACACAAGAAGATGCACGGCGTCAAAGTGCCAACCTTGGTGACCAGCAAGGGCTACGATCGCATGTTCAAGGTGTTGGAGAAGTACGCACAATCCTACAGCGACCACATGCTCATTTCAGACTACGACATTGTAAACGGCGAAGCAGTACCGCGCGCATACGACTTGTCCAAGCCCTATGACGCAAACAAACCACAGGCAATGCCGCATGTCCAAAGCATTTTGTCCATTGTCAGATACCTGTGCTGCGCAGACACTGCGCACATTTACCGCTCCACGGGCATTGTCACTCCTTCTGCGGACAACCAGTTGTACACTTGGCAAATGTTGTTGCGGGCCTTAGACACCGCCTTGCCAGAGCACATGAAACCCGCCGGATTGATGGACATCTCCGCCCCCAAGTGCGACAACTTCCTGCCTTTCAGCGACGCGAAAATGTTGTTCAAAACTTTTTTCCAGACGACCCGCAACGCAGACGGAAGCATTCGCTACCAGGGCGTAGACATCGCCACCGTGCTGCAAACCTGCCTGGTGCCCTTCCTGGACCTCAACGAAGACATCGAACTTCGCACCATCACCAGCGAAATGCGCCAACACCGCACCAACCGCAAGAAAGGCGTAAGAAAGGAGCGATACGACGCTGTGTCTGCCCTTTTCGGCCATGTCGACGAAAGAAAGCCAGCCAGCTCCAACGATTCAGATGACGAAGACGACGATGAAGAAGAAGAGGAAAAAGTCCGCCGATCTGGCGCATCCAGCCCCATGGAAACGGAGGAAGAAAACGAAGCTAAAGAATCGTCTGCGGATTCTGACGAAGAAGAAGAAAAAGACGAAGCGGAAGAATCGTCTGCGGATTCTGACGCAGAAGAAGAAGACGAAGCGGAAGAATCGTCTGCGGATTCTGACGAAGAAGAAGAAGAAGACGAAGCGGATGCATCGTCTGCGGATTCTGATGAAGCGGATGAAGCGGATGAAGCGGAAGAAGCGGATGAAGCGGAAGAAGCGGAAGAAGCGGAAGCATCGTCTGCGGATTCTGACAAAGAAACGTTTGAAAAAATCGTGCGCAAAGTCAGCCAAGGCAAGGGCGTGCACAAACCCGCTGAGCACAAGGGCTACAAGGCCGCAGCCAAACCCATTGGCAAAGTCACACGCAAATAAGCATAGAACTGAAACGTAATTTCTACCTTGTAACTGCATAAGCCACATGAAAACATCGACTACACACGATTTTCTTAAAAACACACGAACATGTGACTACGCTACATCTACACGTGTACGAGGCCCAACGTCTGCGTTCGCACGAGGCCCAACGTCTGCGTTTGCGCAAAGCAAAACCGTAGCCACCACCACTGCCACGACAAAAGCGCAAGACAATGTGCGCTCGGTCACACGAGACAATCTGTGATCGGTCACACGAGACAATGTGTGCTCTTTCGATCCACGATCAAAGGAAGAAATCAATCACAAATCAAATCGACTTTTCGAACCACACGACACACGCACAAAACATCCTCAAACATAAACATGTCCCCAGACTCAAAATTTTCAACTACTAAATTGTACCTATTGGCCAACATGGGGCCAGAGCAGCGCAGCAAGGTGCAGTCGCAAACGTTGATTGGCGCAACATTATACCTGATGCAACCAGGACATCAGGCCTTCTCAGAAGATTTTTTCATGAGTCTGCTAAAAGCTATAGCGTTTAAGTGTATCCATGAACACCTCTTCACCGACGAAGAAATAGATCGCCTGGAAAAAATCGCAAAGACCAAGACCGCGGAACACGGATACATCTCCGAAGAGGCCAAATCGCTGGTAGACAAATTCAAATCCACCACCCAGCAACGCAACCGCCGCGAACAACTGTACAGATTGTACAATGTCAGCGCTAGGTTGTCCAAAGACGAACTTCTGTGCATTTTGAGCCAATGCGACCACAACCGTGAAGCCGTATGTGAAGCGGTCGGAGACGTGTACTTGGAAGTCCTGCAGACCAAAATCCACGAAAACCTTCGCCTGAACGGAAACAAAGCACCGTCGCCAAAGCCAAGCACGCCCCGAACTGCGCCCAGCACACCACCAACGGAAGCGGTGTCCGAAGCGCAACAGACATCGTCCGTAGACGACGCAATAACAACTTTGCGCAATACTTTGCGCGACGTTCGCGTAAAATTTGGACTGTAACCACTAAACGCGTAGCTTAAGTAACTGTCTTAAAAAAACTATACATCTTCGCTTTGTTGCGCTTCGCTTCGCTTCGCTTCGCGCCATTTCCTTTTTTTTCGCCGCGCTTGGCGACGTGCAGTCTTCGCATCGCCTCGCAGTTCTAATCCTCGCATCTCCGGGCCATTTCCATTGTCTCCTCGTGTCGCGTTTCTTCGCCTCGCCCATTTCCATTTCCGTGCCCCAAACGAGGACTTTTGTGCACAAATGCGGTTGTCCGCGCGACATTGGAAATGGCTGAAAAGGGTGTCGCGTAGCGGCAACGACGCGTCGGCACTGCCACTGCCATAGCAAAAGCGCAAGACAATGTGCACTCGGTCACACGAGACAATATGTGCTCTTTCGATCCGCAATCAAAGGAAGAAATCAATCACAAATCAAATCAACTTTTCGAACCACACGACACACACACCGAACCTCAGCAAACATAAACATGTCCCCAGACTCAAAATTTTCAACCACCAAATTGTACGTATTGGCCAACATGGGGCCAGAGCAGCGCAGCAAGGTGCAGTCGCGAACGTTGATTGGCGCAACATTATACATGATGCAACCAGGCCATCAGGCCTTCTCAGAAGATTTTTTCATGGATATGCTAAACGATATCGCGTTTAAGTGTCATGTACACCGCTTCACCGACGAAGAAGCAGATCGCCTGGAAAACATCGCAAAGACCAAGACTGCGGAACGCGGATACATCTCCGAAGAAGCCAAATCGCTGGTAGACAAATTCAAATCCACCACCCAGCAACGCAACCGCCGCGAACAGCTGTTCAAATTGTACAATGTCAGCGCTAGGTTGTCCAAAGACGAACTCCTGTGCATTTTGAGCCAATGCGCCCACAACCGTGAAGCCGTGTGCGAAGCGGCCAGAGACGTGTACTTAGAAGTCCTGCAGACCAAAATCCACGAAAGCCTTCGCCTGAACGAAGACAAAGCACCGTCGCCAACACCATTGCCCAGGGCGGAACCAAAACCCGCGTCCAAGCCAAGCACGCCCCGAACTGCGCCTAGCACACCACCAACGGAAGCGGTGTCCGAAGCGCAACAGACATCGTCCGTAGACGACGCCATAACAACCTTGCGCAATACTTTGCGCGACGTTCGCGTAAAATTTGGACTGTAACCACTAAACGCGTAGCTTAAGTAACTGTCTTAAAAACTATACATCTTCGCTTTGTTTCGCTTCGCTTTGTTTCGCTTCGCTTTGTTTCGCTTCGCTTTGTTTCGCTTCGCGCCATTTCCTTTATCGCCGCGCTCGGCGACGTGCATTCTTCGCATCGCCTCGCATTTCCAATCCTCGCATCTCCGGGCCATTTCCATTGTCTCCTCGTGTCGCGTTTCTTCGCCTCGCCCATTTCCATTTCCGTGCCCCAAAAAGGACTTTTGTGCACAAACGCGTTTGTCCGCGTGACATTGGAAATGGCGGAAAAGGGTGTCGCGTAGCGGCGACGACGCGTCGGCACTGCATACCACCGAGCAAACACAGACGCACGACGCACATTGTTTGCGTGACCCCCCCCTTTTCCGCCATTTCCAATATCGCGATTCCTAAAACGCCAAAACGGAGGTGTGCGCGCGCATTGTATCGCTAGACAATCTGGTGCGAAGGGTGTTCTTCAAAATAAAAAACAAAAATTTGGACATTTTTTTTTTGTCCATTTTAGAACCCTTTGCACAAGGACCCCTTTTCAAACCCCGCGCGCGCGCGCCCCCCCCACAATCGCGTTTTTCTGAAAAAACATGTCAAATGTCAGCGTCGAAGCGTGGGTAAACGAGCACCGCGACGCATTGTTGGCCGCTGCGAGCACCGCCACCGGCGATCACGAGGCCTTGCCTGACCAACATTGGCCCCCGAGCACTGCGCGTTTTTTGATGGCGGCGGCCACTCGCTTTCTCCAAGAACACCCAGACTTTACCATGTTCGAGGCGTTGTATGCGGTGCAAACCGTGCGCCGATGCACCGACCACGTGCGCTCTGTGACTGCGCTAACGTACATACTTCATCGTCGACGGTAACTTTTTTGTAACAGTTTGAACCACAGCGTGCGCAACGTTGTTTTTTCCATTTGTCGTTCTTCGCATTTTTCTATTGCTTTTTTCCCTTTCCCCCCCCCTCATTTCCTTTTTCTCCGACACCATGCAACAGGCGTGTGGGTCGTTCGGTTGCCTACAGTGCAATTACTACACAACACGGCCCGCGGATTTCCGCAAACATTTGCAGACCCGCAAACACGACTTGCCTGTGCAATCTTTGTACGCGTGTGTGCAATGCCGTGAGGAATACGCGTCGTTGGCCGAGTACAAAGCGCATTGCGTGTCGGCGAGGCACTTTTTCGCCGGCTCGCCCGTTGCGCGAGCGCATAGTTGCGCCTCGTGCGGTCGCCAATACGCCAACGCGTCCGGGCTGTGGAAACACCGCAAGCACTGCGGGTCTGCCACGGTGGCGTCTGCGCCATCGGACGCGTCTTGTTCCTCGTCTCCGTCGTTGGAGTCGGCGACGCTGCGCGAGCTGGTGAAGCAAAACCAAGAATTGACGGCTGCGCTCGTCACCATTTCCAACAAGCTTGCCAGTCTGTCCGATCCTCGCACCTTCACGCACGTGCACGTGCACGAGCACAAACACACCCACCACTTCAACCTGAACGTGTTCCTGAACAGCAGCTGCAAAGACGCGATGAACCTGGCGGACTTTGTGCAGTCGATCGACCTGCAGCTCGGCGATCTCGAGCACGTCGGGCGCGTGGGCTACGTCGAAGGGCTGTCCTCCATCATCGTGCAGCGGCTGCGCGACCTGGACGTGCGCAAACGGCCGCTGCATTGCACGGACAAGAAACGCGAGGTGCTGTACGTGCGCGACAACGACATGTGGGCGCAGCACCGCGACCACGCGAAGGTGCGCACCGCCGTGCACCACGTCGCGAAACTGAACCGTCGCCTGCTCCCGTTGTACCGACAAGCGCACCCTCACGCGAACTATCCGCGCCTCGTGAGCGAAACGCTGGGCCCGGCGTCTGCCTCGGCCGAGGACACCATCGTGAAAAACATTGCTCACTCCGTGCTGCTGGACAAGTCCGACCCGGTGATCCGCGCGCTGGGCGACTCCTCGTCCGCGGTGTAAAGCACTGCTTTTTTTTCGTCGCGGCTTCGCCATCTGCGACGCTGGTCCCATCCATGGAGAAAGACGTCTTGGTGGAACTGCCCTCGTTGGCGCTGTTCCGAGAACTGCTGCGCCTGAACCCAGGCCTCGTGGTGATTCGACTGACCTCGTCCAATTGCGCGGCGTGTCGGCGCATCGACCCGCTGGTCGAGTCGTTCTTCGCCTCGTCGCCAGCACACGTGCTGTGCGTCGACTTGACCGTGGAGGACCCGGCGAACCGCGCGGTGTACGCCTGGCTGCGCGCGCGGCGACGCGTGTCGGGGGTGCCGACCCTGTTGAGCTACGCGCGCGCCTCGGTCGACGTTGACGACGACGGCGGGTGGTACATTCCCACGAGCAGCGTGTCCGGCGGCTCGGTGGAGCATGTGTCCGCCTGGCTGCGCTCGCTGTAAAGGATACCCCCCCGCGCGAACCGCTTGCCTTGCCTTTTCCCCAAGCGACGCGAAGCGAAGCGACGCGAAGAAGACAAAGTGTGCTTGGGCGGAGACCGAGACAAAGTGTGCCCTTTGTTAAAAAAAAAAGGAAAGGGTGAACCACAAATCAAATCGAATCGAATCGAATCGACAAACCTTAAAACAAGAAAAAAACCCCGTGACAGAACAAACAACCCAACAACCAAAAAAAATGCCATTCAGTGTAGAGGCGATGTTGCAGGAGCGTGTGCGGTCGGTGGGGTCCAAGCCCGCAGCTTCCCAGTCCAAGCCCGCAGCTTCCCAGTCCAAGCCCGCAGCTTCCCAGTCCAAGCCCGCAGCTTCCCAGAAGGCTTCGAAAGCGTCGAAGGCTGCGAAGGAGAAGACGCCCGCGAAGGTGCGCGTGTTGGCGCCGCAAGCGCACACGAAGGCGCACACGAAGGCGCACACGCAAGCGCACACGAAGGCGTACAAAGCGACGAAGCCATCGGTCAAGCCCCGCGCCCAAGCGCCAGCGCCAGCACACGTGCAAGCGCCAGCGCCAGCACACGTGCAAGCGCCAGCACGCAAAGCGCCAGAGGTGATTCGGCTGGACCTGGACTCCGACTCCGACTCCGACGCAGACGCAGACGCAGACGCAGACGCAGACGACCATCCAGAAGCAGCCGCAGAAGCAGCCGCAGCAGAAGCAGAAGCAGAAGCAGCAGCAGCAGCGTTTCCGGCGGCAAGCCCGGTGTTGTGCTCCTTGTCGGTGACGCAGCGCGCGCCGGGGACGCGGACGGACGAAGCGTACGTGTGCACGATGTGCGGAGAGCTGTTTTTCGGGAAAACGGATTGCTGCGGGCTGCCGCGCGTCGCCTGCACGCCGGCCGCGCTGCAGGAGGAGTCGCTGAGCGACGCGTGCTTGCGCAAGCTGCGCGCCCAGGAGCAATGGGCCGGCGTGCACGTGGAGCTGGAGTGGGTCGGTGGCTCCGCGTCCGACAAGGACGCAGACGAAGACTGGGAGCGGGCGGTGTCGGAGGGGCGGCTGCGCGTGCACTTCTCCGCCGCGCCCCGGCTGCCGGACTGGGCGCGCGCGCGGGTCGCGCAGGGCGGCGCGCTGACCCCGGACACGCTGCGTCGCCTGACGATGGACTTTTTGTGGGCGCAGGTGCGCGCGCAGACCTTCGACCGCTCCGTGTCGCAAGTCTGTGGCCGCGCGGGCAGCGTGTCCACGGAGCAGGCGTGGGCCAAGCTGCAGCCGCGCATGCGCATCGCCTTCGCGGACCTGGCGCTCCGCCTGGCCAACCTGGACCCCGCGCTCTGCGCAGAGCTGGAGGCCTACGTGCTCCGCCACACCCAGTGAGTGAGTGAGTGAGTGAGTGAGTGAGTAAATGAGTAAGAACCGCCCAGTGTAGCGTGTTGTACTGTTGTAACTGCGTTAAACCCCCCCCCTTTCCCTTTTTCACCCCCAACCAACCTTTCTTTCCCCTTTTCCCCCCCCTTT
>JACCEC012933236.1_pt1 | contig 11893 bp, 16 predicted proteins | sample 7450121 | NCBI WGS metagenome assembly JACCEC01 (sample SAMN15323455, study PRJNA562643) | freshwater metagenome | isolation source: river surface water | place: USA:Blue River Watershed | collected 2017-08-18 | reverse complement strand
TCCATTCCCTGAGCGCTGCTATCACCAATGATCTGCATCGTTACGGGATCCAGTGGAATCTGACCGGAGAGCCAGACCGTATTACCCACCGCAACCGCCTGCGAGTATGTGCCGATCGCCTTTGGAGCCCGGTCAGTGCTAATAATTTTTTTCATACGAATTCTCTGACGTAGTTCTGTTAATCCGCATCTGGCTTAAGCGCGGACCTTATCCGCGCGCAAAAGGCTGCACACCGATTAGCCAGGCATGGCCGTAGAAGGCAAACCCGGCCCAGATCGCGCCACCCACCCCAACCGCCGCAAGAGTCGGCCCCATCGCGCCAGCCTGGCGCACCGCGCCGTCGCGACGATCGCGCTGACGTGCAGCCCGGAAACTCATCACTGCCCAGGCCAAGAGGCCGCCGAACAATACGAGATCAGCCAAGCTGCCGTTAGCAAGCAGGTGGCTGAAGGCCCAAATTTTGACGGAGATCACCATGGGATGTCCGAGCCGAGCCTTGATTTTATTTTTTGGAATGTAGGCAGCGACAAACAGTATGAAGGCCGCAAGCGTTAACAAAGAAACCAGATGTGAGAGCCATACCGGTGACTGCCAAAGCACGATCGGGGCAGCACGCGCTGCGGCGTAGCCCTTCGACATCATGATGATGCCCACCAAAGAGGCTAATGAGATCAGCCCCTTCCAGGCCATCGGACCCAGCCGAGCCACCATCTGACTACGCCAATCGTCCGCAAAAATACGCAGGGAATGCACCACAACAAAAAGAATCAGACCGGCTGCGAGCAGTGTCATAGTTGGACCCCTCTTTTATGTTGACATTATCGCCTGAAGGCCCGGATACGGAACCCTTAGACCGCGGGGGATGTTGAGGGCTTTGCCTCCCAGAATTGGCAGGCCGCACCGGTGGCGTCACGAACCGCAATGCTCGGCGCTTGCCGCGATTTCACACCATATAGACGACAGCCCTGTGGAAAGGATTCATCCCAGGTGACGTAATAGTGTTTGCAGCGCCTGCAATTGACGAGCGGCTGGGGTAATTTATCTGACTTCACAACTGCATAACCTCAAAAAACACAGTCGTAGCCGCTCACTTTAAGGGGCTGATTTTTCGGCGGTCTAGAGAAGGCAACCACCTGGGCTAACGATATTGCGATTGAAGTCTTGTCCATTCCACTTTTGCGGATTTTCTCCTGAATCGGATGGATTATGCGGTCGGCCCTCCAGAAAGCCAGCGATGACGCCGTTGCAAAAAGCGACGCCCTTGACTTGTGTTCTGTTGCGCAACACGCTACATTATGCCTATGATTAAGTCGTTCAAGCACAAAGGCTTGGAACAGTTTTTCGAGACAGGCGTAACAAAGGGAATTCAAGCAAATCATTCAAAGAGACTCAGAATGCAGCTTGTGGCACTTGATACCGCGTCAGTCATTGAAGACATGGATATTCCGGGCTATCGGCTACATCAGCTAAAGGGCAATCGTAAAGGTTTTTGGTCGATCACCGTCAACGGCAATTGGCGTCTGACATTTGAGTTTGACGATGGCCATGTCTATATAGTGAACTACGAGGATTATCACTGATGAGTATGCATAACCCCCCGCATCCAGGCGAATTCATTATGGCGACCTACATGGATCCATTTGGCCTGAGCTGTCGGAGTCTCGCAGAACACCTTGGTGTCTCAGCGTCTACACTTAACCGTGTTCTGAAGGGACAAAGTGGAGTGAGTCCAGAGATGGCCCTTCGATTATCAAAGGCGCTTGGGCGCTCCCCGGAGAGTTGGTTAGCGATGCAGGATACTTACAATCTTGCCGTTGCAAAGCGGTCTATTGTCCTCAAGACAGTGAAGAAAATTGATCTTCAAGTTGCGTAAGCGTGGGGGCTCTCCGGGCGATTTCTACGGCACTAGTCATGCCACCAATTGCCGGCCTTGGCATACAAAATAGACACAAGCCGTTGAATTTCAGGGGAGTTTTTGGTGCCGATGAGAGGAGTCGAACCCCCGACCTTCGCATTACGAATGCGCTGCTCTACCAACTGAGCTACATCGGCCCTGCTTGACAGCGTTAGCACTTAAGAAATAAAGCCGTGCTAATCGCAGGCCGGAAGTTTAATTCAAACCCTTCGGTAGCGGGAATCGGACAGATTCCTCAACGCCTGGAAGCTTTCGGACCGAACCCGCCCCGAGGGAATTCACCTGAGCGAGCAGGCCCTGCACCAGACTCTCTGGCGCTGAGGCCCCTGCAGTGATCCCGACACGCACAGCGCCCTGGAGCCAATCGGGATTGAGCTCCTCTGCGCTTCCCACCAAATAAGCGGGCACACCAAAACGCTCGGCAACCTCTCGCAGGCGATTGCTATTTGAACTGGTGGGGCTACCAACGACCAAGACGACATCTACATCTTTAGCCATCACCTTGACTGCATCCTGACGATTCTGTGTGGCGTAACAAATATCGCTTTTTTTCGGCCCAAGAATCGACGGAAATTTTTTTTCCAAGGCTTGAACAATAATCGCAGTGTCGTCCACAGAAAGTGTCGTCTGGCTCACATAAGCAAGCCGGTCGGGTGTTTTCACCTGCAAAGATGCGACACCGGCCAGATCTTCGACTAAGTACATGCCCTCATCAATCTGGCCCATCGTGCCCTCAACCTCGGGGTGGCCCGCATGACCAATCATCACGATCTCGTACCCCTCAGCACGCAACTTGCGCACCTCGACATGAACCTTCGTCACAAGCGGACAAGTCGCATCAAAAACTTCGAGATTTCGACCACTTGCGTGGTCACGGACTGCTCGCGAAACACCATGAGCACTCATAATGACTCGGGCGCCTATTGGAACCTCATCAAGATCCTCGACAAAAATCGCACCCTTGCTGCGAAGGTCAGAGACCACATGATCGTTGTGCACGATCTCATGGCGCACGTAGATCGGGGCACCAAATCGCTCGAGTGCACGCTCAACGATTTCAATAGCGCGCTCAACCCCAGCACAAAATCCGCGGGGCTCGGCCAATAGCACTTCCTGAAGTTGCTCAAATCGAATTGGGGTCGGGGGCTGGCTCACGGCTAAAGTGATGATTGCGATATGAGAAGTTAGTGTAGAGGATCTGATTGGCCCGGCAATGCGTTAACCCTACAGCAGGCCAATAATGCGGACATCCAACTGAAGCGGCTGGCCCGCGAGGGGGTGATTGAAATCGAATAGCGCAGACCCCCCATCCCAGCCTTTAAAGACGCCCGCCACCCGGCCGCCACCTCCATCCGGGGTCGGAAACTCAACGACATCGCCCGGCTCAATTGGATCGGAAGCATCGGCGTAGCGATCAAGAAGCGATTTGCTCACCTTCTGAACAAGGTCAGGATGCCGTGGGCCAAAACCATCATCTGGCCCGAGCTGATAGGTCCGCTCGTCGCCCTCACGCAGCGCAATCAGGCACCGCTCGAGCGCGGGAGCAAATTGACCCTCACCGATTTGAATCGTTGCGGGCTTGTCATCGAAAGTATTGAAGACCACCTGGCCATCAGAGAGCGAAAGGCGAAAGTGCAGCGTGACATGGGACCCCTCCTGGATTCCCTCGCACGCCCGATTGGCATCGGAATTAGTCGACATGGCGGATAGCGGCATTGGTTAAAGAAAGCAATAGTCCTGCATTTTAGGCGCAGCCCATGCAGCAACCCAGAGAAAAACTAATTTCCCGAGGCGCCCAGAGCCTTGAAGATACAGAACTACTCACCCTTCTCTTGTGCACTGGACAGCCGGGTAAGCCGGTTGCCACACTCGCGCAAGAGCTTTTGAAGGAATTTGGGAGTATTTCGGCCACCCTATCTGCGCCCTGGGAGCAGCTTCAACGCAAACCAGGCATTGGGCGTGCAAAGTTCGCGCTCTTTCAGGCGGTTCGGGAGCTGGCAAAACGGTCCTCGGCAGAGGCGCTTCAAGATCGTCCACTGGTCGTGAATTCAGAAAACACCCGTCGCTTTTTGGTCGACCGCCTGGGTGGGTTGCACCAGGAAGTCTTTGCCGTAATGTTTCTCGATACCCGTCATCGGCTCATCCGATTTGAACAGCTCTTCACAGGTTCGCTCACCCAGACCAGCGTCTACCCACGAGAGGTCGCCCGCAGGGCCCTCCAACTAAATGCTGCGGCAGTGGTGGCCGCCCACAACCACCCCTCGGGCACCGCCGAGCCGAGTCGTGCTGATCAATTATTGACCACCCAGCTGAGGCGTAGTCTCGAGGTCCTCGATATTCACCTGCTGGATCACCTCATTGTCGCGGGCGATCAGACTCTTCGGGCCGGGGAGGCTTAATTAAGGCCTGCGGCCAGCCTTTCATGGCTGGTCAGGTTTGACCTAAGTCCTTGTTTTCTCATAGAATCTCGGTCTTTGCCGAAATTCGGCCAAGCGGATTTTTAAAGGAAACATCATGGCACGCGTATGCCAAGTCACGGGGAAAGGCCCCATGGTGGGGAACAACGTCTCCCACGCGAACAACAAAACCAAGCGTCGCTTTATGCCGAACGTGCAGTACAAGCGCTTCTGGGTTGAGAGCGAAAACCGCTGGGTGCGCCTGCGCGTGACCCCTGCCGCTGTCCGCACCATCACCAAGAATGGTATCGACGCGGTGCTTGCTGATCTCCGGGCCAAGAACGCCCTCTGAACTAACCGACAACCTCTTCACCAGGAACGACCATGGCAAAAGGCGGCCGCGAAAAGATCAAGCTGGAGTCCACCGCGGGCACCGGCCATTTCTACACCACGACAAAAAACAAGAAAACCATGCCGGAAAAGATGGAGATCAAGAAGTTTGATCCCAAAGCCCGCAAGCATGTGATGTACAAGGAAGCAAAGATTAAGTAATCCGACACCCTGCCCTGGGGTCTCGAGAAAACCCGCCCTAGGCAACTTCGGCGGGTTTTTCGTTTAAAGACGCATCAGCAATCGCGATAACGCCTGCCAGTTACTACTCGCCGCGATGTTGGTGCCTGAAACAGCACTTTATTTCTTGCCATATGCAGCATCATGATCGAACCTGACGAGCATGATTCTAAGATAGTCGCCGTCTCGATAACCGATCCCGCGCGCTGACCGACTTAATCGAAAAGAGTAGAGGGTTTTTACGTCTGGAGGGAACGCATAACTCTTTATTCTTTCCCAATTTAATCCCTTATCCCTGTAAATCTCGTCCCAGGTTAAGCGTTGGATTTTGCGGAGAGCCGTACGAACACGCTCAGCTTCCTCTCGACTAAGGTCAAACCAATTCCGCTGAAATTCTGGGCAGTTAAGATCAAGTCGGACGAGTTTTTCTGAGTTTGGCACGCATCCTCGCTGGAACTAGATCATCAGGGTCACTCAATCGAGCGGGCGTACTTTTGGCCCAATCAAGGGCTTTTTTGAGTCGCTCCTGATTTTCTTTTTCATATAACCAGAGTTCGTTATCCGGGATCACCGTGGCTGTTCGGATAATCCAGACGCCCTCAGCAGGTTTCTCAATAAGCACTTTTCGCCCCGCATATTCCTTGCCAAGTGAGATTTGTCCACTGGTGCCAACTGACTTAATTACCGTTGCTTCTCGGAAAAAAGTTTGCATCGCCGATCCTTTCATGCGTTCATGCAGCATGATAATTGATTTCCGCGAATAAGCAAAAAACCTCGGCATTCAGCTCGGTGGCAAAAAAATCAAAGTGGAAATCCATGGGCTCTACCTCTGCTGAACCATCAGGGGTGACCACTAAAAATTTTTTCGAAACCAAAGCTAGGATCCCTTCTTGGTCGGAGACTGCTGCCGGTCACGCAAGACCATCAGAGATTTACGCGCATTACTCTGCATCTGAACAAGGGCGGACGTGCTCACGGGCCATCTTGGAACCCATCTTCCTTGATCATCGAAATTAGATAGGGCCCGACACTGAATCGATGGATGAAATCGTGAGGGATCGGCGTCCTTTCCAAATTCAATCAAACCAATCGGTCGAGATGGGCGCGTAAGGCCAAAACCGCAGCCTGCCCAGAGGCTCAGTGCTCGAGCCATCAACTGTCCAGCCATAGGCATCTGCAGTGGAATACCGACCTGTAGATAGACTTTCAGATTATTCGCTTCGAGAAGTGTCTGGCCAGAAGCAATACCGACAGGCAGTCCCTGATAAAACTCCAAAACCCCTGTTTTTGGCTTTCGTCGGTCCGCTAATCCTGCCACGCCGTGCGCCGGAATCTCGGTATCACTCAATGAGGCGCCCGGACTCAGCAACGGGTCTGCACGCTCACCCCAATCTTGAAAACTCTGCTGTGTCGGAGAAAGTACTTCCCAGCGAATCCAACCCAGCGCTATCCCACGAGACACCTCAAGCGATGACTTCAATAATTCTGAGCCAAGCTCAGCAGGCGTCTTCGCTCGGCCAAATAATGGAAACAGACCGCGGATCACACCATCACGAATCGCCTGATGACTACCGTTGCTAAAACTCCCTTGCTGTGCAGCGATCATAGCCGCGTTGGTCAGCGCAAACTTAGCGTGCCATAACAGCCCAATTTGTACGATCACCAAACCAAAAAAGAACAAAATAGGCAAAGCGAGCAGTGACTCCACCATCGACATGCCCGAGGGTGATTGCGAGGGGGGCTTGATACGACTTGTCTTGGTCTCCATCAGATATCCGAGTTACGTAACTTAAGGCGATCACCAGGAGCAAACTCTGAAAACCCATCCAACTCCAAGACGTGAGCAGCGCCGCGAAACCGGGCAATCGACCAAGGGCGAAGCAGGCGCGGGCTGCAGAGCACAACCAAATCAGAGTCTAGAAATACGATAAAGATTGGTTTCGCTAAGCCAAAGCTATGGACTGCGCTACATTGCTTCAACAGAAGTGGGGCACCGCGGCATCTAAAGATTCCGCAAAGCCGATCAAAGAAGCCTTCACTCACGCAGAGCTCAATTGAGTCGCGGAATCCACTGTACTCTCCCGTCCCGCTAGGCAGGCGGATATCAAACCAATCGCGTCGCATTAAAAGAGTCCGGAACCTTTCAGCCGGGCAACTAAGGGCACAGCAAGCACCATAAACGTGCACGGAAAAATGCAAATCGCGAGCGGCATGAGGAGTTTCACTGGGAGCTTCATCGCCTGGCGCTCAGCCGCTAGGGCACGACTCGTCCGTAACTGCTCAGCCTGCCGCCGAAGCAGCGCCGTGACGCTCACCCCTTGCTGATCAGCGGCACGAATCGAAGCCACAAACTGGGTGATCTCTGCCAAAGCAATGCGATCAGCAAATCGTTGAAGCGCGACTGATTTTGTCTGGCCAGACCGGATGTCCTGTGCCAAAACTGATAGCTGTTTCCCTAAGCCAGTCTCGCGTGCGTTGCCAAGATGCTGAATCGCAAGCTGCAATGCCGACTGAAAATTCTGACCACTTTCGAGCACCAATGCCAGAACATCCAGAAAAGAAGGAAAGCCCCGTAACACACCCCGTCGTAACTTCTCTACTTGATCAGAGAGCCAGGCCCTCGGAACCATAAAGGCAAGACCGATAAAAATAGCAGTGCTGATGAGTATCGGCTGAATTAAAAATTCAAGTCTGAAAATCACGGCCATAACAGTCAGCCCACCTCCCATTGCAACGATAATCACCACCAGACTTAAAGAGATTTGGGAAAAAAGCAGATCATCGATCTCCGGAGAGAGCCCAAGAACATTCAGCCTGCGCCGAATCGCCGCTGAAGATCGCGAAAACCTCGATGTCAATGGCGAGAGACGAAACACTAAAGCGGCCAGGCCACGAAAAGGTGGCTGAAAATGCCGAAGCGCTGCTACCTGGGAGCCTGATAGGCCGCTCCTGATCACTCGCTGTATCACCTTGAGGATGCGAAATACGCCGACTGAGAAGGCGACCGCCAGAGTCAGCTGAATCCAAAGCAATTCAGAAAATATAAGCACTAAGCTACTCCTGAATACGAATAAGCCGACGAATCCAGACCAGCCCAATTAATTCCAAACACCCCACAGCAAGTAGCACGCTATGGCCCTCTCGACTCATCCAAAGCGATGCCATTGAATCAGGATCAATTAGCGTTAAGACGAGGGCCAACAGCCCCGGTAGGGCCACCATTACCCAGGCTTGGAGCCGCCCCTGTGCCGTTAAGGCATCCACTTTCTCCTCTAAGATAAGTCGCTGACGAAATGAGGCAGCGAGACGATCTAACGCATCTGAGAGACTTCCTCCGGAAGCTGCTGAAACGTTGATTGCGAACGTAAGTAACTGAAGTTCTTGAATTGGGATTCGATGGGACCAAGTCGAGAGCGCACGATCCAGCGGCATTCCGATCCGCTGCATTCGATCCAGCATCGCAAGCTCCTGAGATAGAGGCCGTGAACTCTGTGAGACCAGCTGCGACAAAGCAGCGCGTACCGATAAGCCAGCCCTAAGCGAGGTGGCCAGTAGTTCGATAACTGCCGGAAGTTGATAGCGAATTAATCGGTAACGTCGAGATAGGCGAAACCTCGTCAGAATCAGGATTGCCGCCAAAATGCCCAGCAATATCAACGGCGCGATCCAGAGCACTCCAAAAAGTAACCAGGAAAGCGCTACGGCAAGTACCGCAGAAACTAGGCCAAGCCAGCGAAGAGATTCAATCCTCAGAAAGATATGGAATCGCTCAAGCGAGCGCAACAATCGATCCTCGTAGTGACTTTTCTGCGTCCTCGACCATCGAATTAGCCCGGGTACGATCAAGGCCAGAACAGCAGCCCAGAGTGCGCCTGCAATTAAGCCGAGTTGCATCACGACTCCACCATTAAGGAGTATAGAGATGAGTGTTCAGTAACCCCACGGCTGCTCAGTCGCTCAAAAAAATGAGGAACAACGCCAGTTGAACAGAACCTAGCCTGATCAGGGCGCCAAGCAAAGATTTCCTGGGTCTGTACAACCCCGGACTCCACCCCCGTGACTTCAGAGATGCTAACCAGCCGACGCCGCCCATCGGCGCATCGCTGCTGCTGCACGATGAGATCAACCGCAGAAGAGATTTGCTCACGAATTGCCACGAGCGGCAAATCAAACCCGGCCATTAGGACCAACATTTCAAGCCGCGCAATTGCGTCGCGTGGACTATTTGCGTGCACAGTTGTAAGAGATCCCTCATGACCCGTATTCATAGCCTGCAACATGTCAAGCGCCTCTCCGCCACGGCACTCGCCGACTACGATACGATCAGGCCGCATTCGAAGTGAGTTCCTTAGAAGATCACGGATCGTAACCGCGCCTTGACCCTCGGCATTAGCCTGCCGAACCTCAAGTGAAACGAGATTTAAATGCCCAAGCTGCAGCTCCGCGGCATCCTCAATCGTTACGATTCGCTCGTGAGCGGGGATCCATTGCGACAGCAAATTCAATAGTGTGGTTTTTCCGGATCCAGTCCCTCCAGAGACCACAATATTGAGACGATGTCGAACTGCTAGCTCGAGGATTGAGAGCATCGCCTGACTCGCTGATTCAAGATTGCAAAGATCCTCTGCCAGCAGACGCTTTTTGTGAAACCGGCGAATGGTGAGACTGCAGCCCTTAATTGCTAACGGAGGTATGACGGCATTGACCCGAGAGCCATCCTGCAATCGCGCGTCCACCATAGGGGATGACTCATCAATTCTCTTACCTAATGGAGACACAATGCGGTCGATGACGGAGCGCACGCTTTCATCGCTCGCAAAGCGCAACGGAACTCTATGACAGACACCCGCTCGCTCAGCGAAGATCTCATCGAAGCGATTTACCATTACCTCTGAGATCTCTGGATCGTTGAATAGCTGCTCAAGCGGCCCTAAACCAACCGATTCAGCTACGACCCGATCAACAAATTGCTGATATGTGATTTCCGGTGTATCACCCAAAAGCTCTCGTGCGATAGGCCCCATCAGCTCTCGGCACTCCGCTCGGATCGCCTGATCGGAGACCCCTTGCCAGTCACGCTTACGAATATCAATCAACGATCGTAACTGCAAAACACCGCGATCTACCAACGGCTGCTCAGCAAAAGTCTCATCAATGTGCCGATCTAGTCTTGTCAGCGCTAGCCCAAGCACCTCGAGCGTCCAACTGCCGATCTGTATCTGATCCCCTAATTTAAGCGGCCCATACTCGGTCACACGATCCGAATTCACAGAGGTTCCCACTAGGGTTCCCTGATCACGAATAAATAAGGCGTCATGTTTAAGTTGAATTTCTGCATGCTGACGCCCCACCCAGAGGCCTGATAGCTCAACATCGGCATCGCTATCTCGGCCAATGACAGCTGGAAACTTTGACACGAATACTTCTGATACCGTCGATCCACCCTGGTAAAGACGTAGTTGCAGATTCGGATCTATACGAGTCTCCGAGTACGACTCAAGGAAAATCTGCTCAGTCATTTGACCCCTTTCGATGAATACGCTGGCTGGTTTGTTCAAGAGATTGCGTCGCGCGATCCGTCAGAGTACGGTTCAGATCAGAGTTAGGCGAAATGAATCGTGGAGTCACAAAAACCACCATCTCGCTGCGCCTCTCGCGAAAATCTCGCGATGAAAATAGCTTGCCAAGCACTGGAATGCCCCCCAGCCCGGGCATCGTGTCTAAAGTCTTACTTTTATCTTCAGAAATGAGTCCAGAAATTACAAGTGTTTCGCCCTCTTGAAGATTTACCTCGGTCTCGGTCTGGCGGGAGAGAAAAGCCGGTAAATCACCAACCTTGATCGCAGGATCAAGGGTAGAGAGTTCGGTCATGACTCGGGCAGAAATGCTCCCAGACTCTGTGAGTGTCGGATTAATCTCAAATTTGATTCCGTACGGTTTAAATTGAACTGAGGTCGCCCCAAGCGGACTTGTAGTCGGCAGGGGAATCTCACCGCCGGCCAGGAATCGTGCTGAGCCCCCGCTACGACACGAAAGAATTGGTTCTGCAAGCACAATCGCATCGCCCTTTTGCTCCATCAAGTTAACAACTGAGGTCAGTGTGCTTTGCAGGCCAAAATACATCGCAAAAGGTGAAATCTTATTCACGACCGGCTCGGTCGTCGTGCCAGGAAGATTAGAGATGAGATTGGGCACCCCTGATGCATCAACGGTTCCGGAGGCTGCCGGCCTGAAGCGGGAATTGGTCCGTATATCACCGACGATCCCGAATAGCGGCCCTGCCGTACTCTTTTGCCAATTAACACCGATATTTTCAAGGGCGCTCTTCTTGACCTCAAGAAAACGGACCTCCATAGCAATCATCTGCTCTATTCCAGCTTGCTGCACTAAATTCATGATGAGTGGTGAGCGCTGTGCAAGTTCTTTAACCTTCTGTGCCTCTTGTACGTTACGTGCCCGCCCCTCCAATACGACCTTGCCTCCAATAACTCGGGCCTCAATATGGGTCGATTTTCCAAGCCATAGACGAACATCTTTGAGTAACTGCTCTTGATCTCCCGAATGAACTTGGACTATGACTCGCCGCTCCGATCCGTCGTGGTACCAGAGATGAAGGCTTGTTGAGCCTGGCTGAAGCGCCATGAGTAGCACCTGATCGCGCTCGAGTCGTTTCGCGGAAAGGATTCTCCCGTTGCCCAGTGCGATGCGCTTGAGCCCCCGCTCAGCAATAACAAATGTCTCACCCATTAGCAGCGAAATCTCCTGCCCGATTGATTTCACGGCGGCTGCGTGAATGGTCTCTGAGGTATTCCCGACACCTGTTGGCGGGAGCTCAGGCATCCCCGCCCATAGATTTTTAACTGTAAAAAAACCGAACGCCAGCGCAACGATCGAGCGAAAAAAGTACCAGAAAATTGGAATTCCAAGAATCATCGAAGGCCTCCATCAGTACTTCCAATAAGGATTTCAATAGGGCTGTAAGTAGCTGGGGTCGGTTTTTCCTCTCTACGCC
>JACCEC010435111.1_pt1 | contig 11893 bp, 10 predicted proteins | sample 7450121 | NCBI WGS metagenome assembly JACCEC01 (sample SAMN15323455, study PRJNA562643) | freshwater metagenome | isolation source: river surface water | place: USA:Blue River Watershed | collected 2017-08-18 | reverse complement strand
CGAGCGCCAGCGTGAGGAGGAATAGGCCTGCCAGCTGCGTGGTGAAGGCCTTGGTGGACGCGACGCCGACCTCCACCCCGGCGCGGGTGAGGTAGGCGAGGCTGCATTCGCGCACCATGGCCGACGTGGCCACGTTGCACACGGTGAGCGTGTGTCGCATGCCCAGCGACTGCGCATGGCGCAGGGCCGCGAGGGTGTCGGCCGTCTCGCCCGACTGGCTGATGGTGACCACCAGGGTGTTGGGGTTGGGAACCGATTCGCGGTAGCGGTATTCGCTGGCGATTTCGACCTGCGTGGGCACCTTGGCGATCGATTCCAGCCAGTACTTGGCGGTGCAGCCGCTGTAGTAGCTGGTGCCGCAGGCGAGGATCAGCACGGAGTCCACCTTCTGGAACACGCGGTGCGCGTTCTCGCCCGGTGCAGGCTGGCCGGCGCCCTCGAACAGCTCGGGCACCACCGCCTCCAGGCCAGCCAGCGTGTCGGCGATGGCGCGGGGCTGCTCGAAGATTTCCTTCTGCATGTAGTGGCGGTAGGGGCCGAGGTCGGCGGCGCCGCTGTGCGCCTGCACCGTGCGCACCGGCCGGTCGGCCGGGCGGCCCTGGCGGTCGACCACCCAGTGGCGACCCAGCTGGAGGTCGACCATGTCGCCTTCGTCGAGGTAGACGATCTGGTCGGTCACGCCGGCCAGCGCCATCGCATCGCTGGCCAGGAAATGCTCGCGGCCGCCTTCGCCGACGCCCAGCACCAGCGGCGAGCCGGCGCGCGCGCCCACCACGCGGTGGGGTTCGTCCTTGCAGATGACGGCGATGGCGTAGGCGCCGTGCAGGCCGGCCACTGCGGCCTTCACCGCCTCGAACAGGTCGCCCTCGTACAGGCTGTCGACCAGGTGGGCGATGACCTCGGTGTCGGTCTGGCTGGCAAAGACATAGCCACGCGATTGCAGCTGCGCGCGCAGCTCGTCGTGGTTCTCGATGATGCCGTTGTGCACCAGGGCGATGCGGCCTGGACGGTCCGAGGGCGTGGCGCCCGGGCCGTGGCTGAAGTGCGGGTGCGCGTTGTGCACCGCCGGCGCGCCGTGCGTGGCCCAGCGGGTGTGGGCGATGCCGGTGGTGCCGCCCAGGCCCTCGGCCGTTACCTGCTGCATCAGCTCCGACACGCGCTGCGTGCTGCGCGCGCGCCGCAGGCCGCCGGCATGCACCGCCACCCCGCAGGAGTCGTAGCCGCGGTACTCCAGGCGCTGCAGGCCCTGGACGAGGATGGGGACGATGTTGCGGTCCGAGACCGCGGCGACGATGCCGCACATGGGGTTGACCTCCGAAATGACGAGGCACTGTAGAACTGCAAAACCGGAATTTGTGTTCTAAATAGTGATTTATTTGAATCAATATTTCACTAATTGGCCTTGTAGAAATAAAATTCCGTGATGAAGCCTGAGATTGATGCCGAATTGCTCGATCCGATCGACATTGCTCTGCTGGACCTGTTGCAGCAGGACGCCTCGCTGAGCAACCTGGCGCTGGCCCGCCAGGTGCACGTGTCGCCGCCCACCTGCCTGCGGAGGGTGAAGCGGCTGCACGCGGCGGGCCTGATCGAGCGGCAGGTGGCGGTGCTGAACGCCGACCGACTGGCCCCGCAGCTCGGGCACGGGCTGGAAGCCATCGTCGAAGTGACGCTGGAGCGCCAGGGCGCCGAGCATCTCGATGCGTTCGAGCAGCGGGTGGTGGCGGACGAGGCGGTGCAGCAGTGCTACCGCGTGTCACCCGGGCCGGACTTCATCCTGCATGTACGCGCCGTCGACATGCCCGGCTACCTCGCCTTGCAGCAGCGCCTGCTCACGGCGGATGCCAACGTGCGCAACGTGAAGGCCTTCTTCTCGGTCAAGCGCGCGAAATTCGCGCCGCGCCTGCCGCTGCACCGCGGGTAGATCACACGGCGGCGATCGCGCCGCGCCCCCCGGTCAGGCCTTGGGCGCCGGCTTCTTGGCGGGCCGCTGCCAGTTGGCGATGTGCGCCTGCTTGCCGCGCGCGACGGCCAGCGCGCCCGCCGGCACGTCCTTGGTGATGGTGGAGCCGCCGCCCACGGTGCCGCCCGCGCCCAGGGTGACCGGCGCCACCAGCACGCAGTTGCTGCCCACGTGCACGTCGGCCTCGATGACGGTGCGGTGCTTGTTGGCGCCGTCGTAGTTGGCGGTGATGCTGCCCGCGCCGTAGTTCACGCGCTCGCCCACCGTGGCATCGCCCAGGTAGGCCAGGTGGTTGGCCTTGGCGCCGGCGGCGAGGGTGGAATTCTTCACCTCCACGAAGTTGCCGATATGCACCTCGGCGCCCAGCTTCGCGCCCGGGCGCAGGCGGGCGAAGGGACCGATGAGGGCGCCCTCGCCCACTTCCACGCCCAGCTTCTCGCCGTCGATGTGGGTGAAGGGATGGATCACCGCGCCCGCCGCGATGCGCGCGTTGGCGATGACGCAGTTCGCGCCGATGCGCACGCCCTCGCCCAGCTGCACGCAGCCCTCGAACACGCAGTTCACGTCGATCTCGACATCGGCCCCGCATTCCAGCGCGCCGCGCACGTCCAGCCGCGCCGGGTCGGCCAGGCGCACGCCCTGCTCCATCAGGCCGCGGGCCAGGCGCAGCTGGTAGGCCCGCTCCAGTTCGGCCAGCTGCAGCGGGCTGTTCACGCCGTCCACCTGCACCTTGTCCGCCGTCTTGAGGGCGGCCACGGGCACGCCGTCCTGCGCGGCGAACTTCACCACGTCGGTCAGGTAGTACTCGCCCTGGGCGTTGTCGTTGGTCAGGCGCGCCAGCCAGGCGCGCATCAGCCGGTTGGGGACGGCCATGAAGCCGGTGTAGACCTCGCGGATGGCGCGCTGGGCCTCGCTGGCGTCCTTGTGCTCGACGATCGCCTTCACCGCCTCGCCCTCGCGCACGATGCGGCCGTAGCCCGTGGGGTCGGGCATGTCCACCGTCAGCAGGGCCAGCTTCTCGCCGCCGCAGGCAGCCACCAGCTCGCGCAGGGTCTCGGTGGCGATCAGCGGGACGTCACCATTGAGCACCAGGCAGGTGCCATCATCGGGCAGCAGCGGCAGCGCCTGCTGGACGGCGTGCCCGGTCCCCAGCTGGGGCTGCTGCAGGACGGTCTCGCAACCGGCCAGGCCGCTGGATTGCGCAAACCCCTGCGCCGCCCGGGCCACCTGGTCGGCGCCATGGCCCGTGACCACGACCACCCGCCGCGGCTTCAACCCCGCGGCCGAGTCGATCACATGGGCCAGCAGGGCGCGGCCGCCCAAACGGTGCAACACTTTGGGCAGGCTGCTTTTCATGCGCGTGCCCTTGCCGGCGGCCATGACCACCACATCCACTGCCGCCATCGACGTCATCGGGTTTCCTCGTTCCTTCATGAACCGACCATTGAATCTCGTCCGGATTATCGGCGCGCTGGCCCTGTCCCTGGCGCTGGGCCTGGGACTGTCCGGGTGCAGCGCCATCAAGCTGGGCTACGACAGCCTGCCGCAGCTGGCCTACTGGTGGCTGGACGGGTACTTCGACTTCAACGACGCCCAGTCGCCCCGGGTGCGCGAGGCCCTGTCCCGGCTGCAGCAGTGGCACCGGTCGCAGGAGTTGCCCCAGTACGTGGAGCTCCTGAAGCAGGCCGAGAAGCTGGCGCCCGGCGACATCACGGCAGCCCAGGCCTGCCAGCTGGTCGAGGCAGGCATGGCCCGCCTGCAGCCCCTGGCCGACCAGGCCGAGCCGGTGATGGCCGACATCGCGCTGGCCTTCACCCCGGCCCAGCTCACGCACCTGTCCCAGCGCCATGAACGCAACAACGCGGACTTCCGCAAGGAGTGGATCACGCCGCCCGCCGCCGAGGTGCGCGAGCGCCGCATCAAGCAGCTGACAGACCGCTTCGAGCGCGCCTATTCCCGGCTGGAGCCCGCGCAGGTGGCGGTGCTGCGCCTGCAGGTGGAGGCCCATCCCTTCGATGCCGCGCGCACCCTGGCCGAGCGCCAGCGGCGGCAGGCGCAAGCCCTGCAGGCCCTGCGGCAGGTGCAGGCCCCCGGGACGCCGCCGGCCGAGGCGCGCCGACAGGTGCGCCTGCTGCTGGCCCAGGTGACGGCCTCCGCCGACCCGGCCTGGCGCCGCCAGCAGGAGGCGATGCTGCAGCAGCAATGCGCCCTGGTCGCCGCCGTGCACAACGCCGCCACGCCAGCGCAGCGCGAGCAGCTGGCCCGGCGCCTGCGCGCCTGGCAGCGGGACCTGGGTGACCTCGCGGCCGCCGCGCCATCCTGACCCGCAGGCCCCACTGACCGCGCACCCCGGGGCGTGCGAGGGCCTCAGCCCACCGGCCAGACCACGCCGTTGTCGTTGAGGATGGCGTCCAGCGGCACGTCGTGCGGCTCGGGCTCGAGGTCGGCGACGAAGCCGTTGGTGAAGCCCAGGCCCACGGTGAAGGGCTTGGGCTGCAGCGTGGCAAGGGTGCGGTCGTAGAAGCCTCCACCGTACCCCAGGCGGTAGCCGCCGGGGCCGTAGCCCACGCAGGGCACGAACAGCAGGGTGGGGACGATGACCTCGGTGTCCTTGGGCTTGGGAATGCCGTAGGCGTCCTCCTCCATGGGGCAGCCGGGGAACCAGGCGTGGAAGGTGAGGGTCTTGTGGACCTTGTCCACCACCGGCAGGCCGATGCGCCGGCGCTGGGGCTCGTCCAGCAGCTCGCCGTCCTCCTTCCAGCGGTGCAGGGCCGGCAGGGGATCGAACTCGCCCTTGATCGGCCAGTAGGCGCCGATCACGGTGTCGGGACGGCCGACCAGCCAGATCCGCATGACCCGCTGCAGCAGGTCGGCGCGGGCCAGCCGGTCGGGCAGGTGGAGGCGTTCTTCAAGCAGGCGTTGACGCAGGGCTTTTTTTTCCTCGGACTTGTCCATAATTCCCCGATGAAGTTCCGATTGATTCTGACACTGATCGCGGCCACCCTGGCCGGCGCGGCATCGGCCCAGGCCCGCCCCGACCCGCGCGGCGACGAGGTGGCCGTGGAAATGGGCCAGGCCTTCCGCCAAGGCAACAAGGCCCGGCTGGCGCAGCTGCTGCCCCAGCTGCGCGGCCACCCGCTGGAGCCCTGGGGGGCCTACTGGGAGCTGCGCGCCCGCCTGGACACGGCCTCGGGCCAGGAGGTGCAGGACTTCTTCCAGCGCTACGCCGGCACCTACCAGGAAGACCGCCTGCGCAATGACTGGCTGCTGCTGCTGGGGCAGCGCCGCGACTGGACCAACTTCGCCGACCAGCACCCCAGGTTCCGCATGAACGACGACACCCAGGTGCGCTGCTACGCCCTGCTGGTGCAGCAGCTGCGCGAGGGCACGACGCCGGCGCTGCTGGAAGAAGTGCGGCGCCTGTGGTTCGCCCAGCGCGAAGCCGAGGACGCCTGCAGCACGGCCGCCCGCACCCTGGTCAACGAGGCCCCCCGGGCCACACGGCTGACGACGATGGACGTGTGGCGCCGGGCCCGCCTGGCGGCCGAGTACAACAAGCCGCGCGCCGCCGCGCAGGCCGTCGAGATCGTGGCGCCGGCCGCCGACGCGCTGGCGATGGAAGCCATCGCCAACCCGCAGAAGTTCCTGGCCAGCAAGGTCGTGGCCCTGTCCCGCGCGCGCAAGGAGGTCATCGTGCTGGCCCTGGTGCGGCTGGCCGCGACCGACCTGGACGATGCCGCCAAACGGCTGGAGAACAAGTGGGGCCCCATGCTCACCGCCGAGGAGCGCAACTGGGTCTGGGGCGCGATCGGCCGGCAGGCGGCCCAGAAACTGCAGCCCGACGCCCTGGCCCACTTCGCCCGCGTGACGCGCGATGCCGACCTCACCGACGACATGCTTGCCTGGCAGGCCCGGGCCGCGCGGCGCGCCGGCTCCACGCCGGACTGGAAGGCGCTGCAGGCGGCCGTGGAGGCCATGGGGCCCGCGGCGCAGGCCGATCCCACCTGGGTGTACTGGCGCGCCCGCGCCCTGCTGGCCACCGGCAGCGACGCCGATCGCGCCGAGGGCCGGCGCCTGATGGCCACCATCGCCTCGCCGCGCGGCTTCTACGAGCAGCTGGCGCTGGAGGAACTGGGCCAGAAGGTCACCCTGCCGCCCCGCCCCGCCCCCCTCACCGCCGAGGAGCGCGAAGCCGCGCGCCAGAACCCCGGGCTGCAGCGCGCGCTGCACGCCATCGCCCTGGGCCTGCGCAGCGAGGGCGTGCGCGAGTGGAACTACACCACCAACCTGGCCCGCCCCGGCGGCATGGCCGACCGCGAGCTGCTGGCCGCCGCCGCGCTGGCCTGCGAGCGCGAGGTGTGGGACCGCTGCATCAACACCAGTGAGCGCACGAAGTCCGAGTTCGACCTGGAGCAGCGCTTTCCCATGCCGTTCCGCGACGCGGTGGTGCGCCGCAGCCGCGAGATCAACCTGGACCCGGCCTACGTGTACGGCCTGATCCGCCAGGAAAGCCGCTTCGTGACCACGGCGCAGTCGCACGTGGGCGCCTCGGGCCTGATGCAGGTGATGCCGGCCACCGCCCGCTGGACGGCGCGGCGCCTGGGCATGAACGGCTTCACGCCCGACCAGATCACGGACCGGGACGTCAACATCGCCATCGGCACCGGCTACCTGAAGATGGTGCTGGACGATTTCGGCAGCTCCATGCCGCTGGCGGCGGCGGCGTACAACGCCGGCCCCGGCCGCCCGCGCAACTGGCGCAACGGGCCCATGATCGAGGGCGCCGCCTGGGCCGAGAACGTGCCGTTCAGCGAGACGCGCGACTACGTCAAGAAGGTGCTGGCCAACACCACGGCCTACGCGGCCATCCTCACGGGGCAGCCGCAGTCCCTGCGCGCCCGCCTGGGCACGGTGGGCCCGCGCGACACCACCCAGCCCGAACCGAACCGGGACCTGCCCTGACGCCGGATCGTCCCTGCGCCCCACAGGGAGGGCGGGACACCGGCTGACAAGGCGGGCCAGGTCACCGGCCTAGGGTGGGGCCGGAGGTATCCCCATGGCTGACCTTGATCCGGCTTCCCTGTCCCCCTGGCCCGGCACCCTGTCCGGGACGCACCCGCCCGGGCCCCGCGAGGTCCGCATTCCCTGCGGTCCGGCCAGCCTGGCCGGCGACCTGGCCCTGCCGGCCTCGCCCGCCGGGCTGGTGCTGTTCGTCCACGGCAGCGGCAGCGGGCGGCACAGCCCCCGCAACCGGCAGGTGGCGCAGGCCCTGCAGCAAGCCGGGATGGCCACGCTGCTGTTCGACCTGCTCACCGCCGACGAGGAGCGGGTGGACAGCTGCACGCGGGAGTACCGCTTCGACATCGCCCTGCTGACGGCGCGCCTGGAGTGCGCCACCGCCTGGGTGGGGCAGCAGCCCGAACTGGGCGGCCTGCCGCTGGGGTACTTCGGCGCCAGCACGGGCAGCGCGGCCGCCCTGATCGCCGCCTCCCGCCTGGGCCCGCGGGTGCGCGCCGTGGTCTCGCGCGGCGGGCGGCCGGACCTGGCGGGGCCGGTGATGCTGGCCTCCATCCTGTGCCCCACGCTGCTGGTGGTGGGCGGGGAGGACGCGGACGTGATCCGCCTGAACGAGATGGCCATGCGCCACCTGCGCTGCGACCGCTCGCTGCAGGTCGTGGCCGGGGCCAGCCACCTGTTCGAGGAGGCGGGTGCCCTGGAGCAGGTGTGCCGGCTGGCGACGGACTGGTTCACGCGGCACCTGCCCGCCTGAGCCCGGCAGGCCCTACCATCGGACCTGCTGCGCGTTTTCCGGAGGCCTCCATGCTCACGCTGTACATCGGCAACAAGAACTACTCGTCCTGGTCCATGCGGCCCTGGGTGCTGATGCGCCAGGCCGGCATCCCGTTCGAGGAGGTGAAGGTGCGCTTTGACTCCTTCGACCCGGGCTCGCAGTTCAAGGCCCGCATGGGTGCCATCAGCCCTGTGGGCAAGGTGCCGGTGCTGGAGGACGACGGCTTCGCGGTGTGGGACACGCTGGCCATCGCGGAGTACCTGGCCGAGCGCTTCCCGGACAGGCACCTCTGGCCCCGGGACCCGAAGGACCGCGCCCGTGCCCGCAGCCTGTGCGCGGAGATGCATTCGGGCTTCACCGCCCTGCGCAGCCACTGCCCCATGAACATCGAGGCCTCGCTGCCCGAGGTGGGCCGGCGCATCTGGCAGGAGCAGGAGGGCGTGCGCCAGGACTTGGCGCGCATCGTGGACATGTGGACCGAGCGCCTGTCGCAGCATGCGCATGCGCCCAACCTGCTGTTCGGCGAGTTCTCCATCGCCGATGCCTACTACGCGCCGGTGTGCATGCGCATCCGCGCCTACGACCTGCCGGTGCCGGGGATGGTGTCGGCCTACATCGACCGCGTGTGCGCGCTGCCCGGGGTGAAGGCCTGGATCGAGGACGCGCTGGCGGAGCGCGACTTCCTCGACTTCGAGGAGCCGTACCGGAAGGCGCCCTGATGCAGGTGTACGAAGTCGGCGGCGCCGTGCGGGACGCCCTGCTGGGGCGGCCCGTGAACGATCGCGACTGGGTGGTGGTGGGCGGCACGCCGCAGCAGCTGGTGGATGCCGGCTACCTGCCGGTGGGCAAGGACTTCCCGGTGTTCCTGCACCCGGACACGCGGGAGGAGTACGCCCTGGCCCGCACCGAGCGCAAGACGGCACCGGGCTACCGGGGCTTCACCGTCCATGCAGATCCCGGCGTGACGCTGGAGGAGGACCTGGCGCGCCGGGACCTGACCATCAACGCCATCGCGCGGGATGGGGACGGGCGGCTGGTCGATCCCTTCGACGGGCAGCGCGACCTGCGGGACCGCGTGCTGCGGCATGTGACCGGGGCCTTCCGCGAGGACCCGGTGCGCATCCTGCGGCTGGCGCGCTTCGCGGCCCGGTTCACGGATTTTTCCGTGGCGCCCGCGACGATGGCCCTGATGCGTGAGATGGTGGCGGACGGCGAGGTCGATGCCCTGGTGGCCGAGCGGGTGTGGCAGGAGCTGGCCCGCGGCCTGATGGAGGACCGGCCCTCGCGCATGTTCGAGGTGCTGCGCGAATGCGGCGCCCTGGCGCGGCTGCTGCCCGAGGTGGATCGGCTGTGGGGCGTGCCCCAGCGGCCCGAGTACCACCCGGAGGTGGACACCGGCGTTCACCTGATGATGGTGCTGGACATGGGTGCGCGGCTGCAGGCGCCGCTGGCGGTGCGCTTCGCCTGCCTGGCGCACGACCTGGGCAAGGGCACGACGCCGGCGGACGTGCTGCCCCGCCACATCGGCCACGAGGAACGCAGCGCGCGCCTGCTCAAGGGCCTGGCCGAGCGCCTGCGTGTGCCCACGGACTGCCGCGAGCTGGGCGACGTGGTGGCGCGCGAGCACGGCAACATCCACCGCAGCGGCGAGTTCGGCGCGGCGGCGCTGGTGCGGCTGCTGGAGCGGTGTGACGCGATCCGCAAGCCAGGGCGGTTCGAGGAAATCCTGCTGGCCTGCGAGTGCGACGCGCGCGGGCGTGGCGGCCAGGAGGACGCGGCCTACCCGCAACGGCCGCGCCTGCGGGCGGCGCTGCAGGCCGCGCAATCGGTGGACACGGCCGAGGTTTCGCGCCGGGCACTCGCGGCGGGCGCCCAGGGCCAGCGCATCGGCGAATGGATCCATGCGGCACGGATCGAGGCAGTGGCCGCCGCCGGCATCGGGGCGGCCTGACCGCAGCATGGCCCGGTCAGCGCAGGGGACGCGCGACGGCCGGTCTTCAGATCCCGAACCGCGCGCCCGCCCCCAGCAGGGTGGCCACGCCCAGGATCGCGAACACCGCGGCGGCGATCGTGTGGACCAGCTTCATCGGGATCCGGTTGGCCAGCTTGTCGCCCACGAACACGGCGGGCACGTCGGCGATCAGCATGCCCAGGGTGGTGCCGATGACGACCAGCAGCGGCGCCGCGTAGTGCGCCGCCATGGCGACGGTGGCGATCTGGGTCTTGTCGCCCATCTCGGCCAGGAAGAAGGTCACCAGCGTGGCGCCGAAGACGCCGAATCGCTGCGCCACCTGCGTTTCCTCCTCCTCGATCTTGTCGGGGATCATGGTCCAGATCGCCATGCCGATGAAGGACGCGCCCAGCACCCAGCGCAGCACCTCGGGGCGGATGGTGGCGGTGATCCAGGCCCCCAGCGCGCCGGCCAGGCCGTGGTTCACCACCGTGGCGGCGAGGATGCCCAGGATGATGGGCAGGGGCTTCTTGAAACGCGCGGCGAGGATGAACGCCAGCAGCTGGGTCTTGTCGCCGATTTCCGCGAGGGCGACGACACCGGTGGAGACGAGGAGGGATTCCATGAATGTTCTTTTCCAGGCCGGTGCACGGACGATTGACCACGACGCATCCCCGGCCAGAAAACGGAGGCGTTGTGGTCAAAGGTCTTGCCAAGCATGTAAACCGCTTGCGCCATGTTCTGCTGAACAAGTGTGTTGACGCAAGCCTCTTCAATGCGAAGAGAGGCTACTCCCCAATGACGAGAATTATTTTAACAGGCGCGTGCGGGTGTCTGCATTGGGTCGAGAGTGTCTGTACAGCCAGCGCCAGACCGGTCATTCCTGTTCGCTCAAGCGCGGATCACCTGCGCGGCATGTCGAGCGCCCGGTATCGGAAGTACAGCGGTCTTAGGAGCCTCTCCCTGTTGAATGACCGGTAGTGATCGCCGCAGCCATGACGGCCGCTTACCGCGAGTGACTCATAACAGCCTAAAGAAGACCACACAGCCATCTAACTATTAGTGTCCCTGCAATCAAGCCTCAATGCAGCTGCAATGGCCTGACAGCCATTGCAAAGCTTCAGACTGTCACAGGGCAACTGTTAAAAAGTCCCCGCGTAAGACCCGCCATCGGCCAGCACGTTCTGCCCCGTCATGTAAGCCGCGTGCTGGCTGCACAAGAAGGCGCAGATGGCACCGAACTCTTGCGGGTTGCCGTAGCGGCCTGCCGGGATTTGCGCTTGCTGGATGGCTCGCATCTCTTCCACCGTTTTGCCCTGTTTTTGCGCCATGGCGGGCAGCGTGGCGCGAATGCGATCGGTGTCGAATTTGCCGGGCAGCAAGTTGTTGATGGTCACGCCCTGGCCTGCGATCTTGCTGCGCGAGGCCCCCGCCACAAAACCCGTGAGGCCGCTGCGCGCACCGTTGGACAGGCCCAACACATCGATAGGCGCCTTCACAGCGCTGGAAGTGATGTTGACGATGCGGCCAAAACCGCGTGCGGCCATGCCATCCACCGTGGCCTTGATGAGTTCAATCGGGGTCAGCATGTTGCCGTCGATGGCCTTGATCCAGGCGTCGCGGTCCCAGTCACGGAAGTCGCCGGGGGGTGGGCCACCTGCGTTGGTGACCACGATGTCGTAGTCTTTGCCTGGGCCACCGGCCACGTTCCAGATGGCTTCACGGCCCGCTGATGTGGTGATGTCTTGCGCCAACGCGATCAGCTTCACCTTGCCGCCTGTTTCGTCGCGCAAGTCGTCTACGGCCTTGTTCAGCACTTCAGCGCCCCGCGCCACCATGACCACGTTCACACCTTCGAGCGCCAAGGCGCGTGCGCAACCCCAGCCCAAGCCCTTGCTTGCGCCGCCGACCAAAGCCCATTTACCGGCAATACCCAAATCCATCTTGATCTCCTTGCAGTTTCAAACCTTGGGTGAACGCGTCACCCAGAACACGCCAGACAGCACCAAGGTGGTACCGCCGACAATCCACACATTGAATGGCTCACCCAAAATGAACACGCCCATGAGCAACGTGGACATGGGCCCGATCATGCCTGTTTGTGCCGTCAGGCCCGAGCCGATGCGCTCAATCGCCATCATCACGAGCACCACCGGCACCGCTGTGCACGCGATGGCATTGAGCAGTG
>JACCEC011779493.1_pt1 | contig 11894 bp, 7 predicted proteins | sample 7450121 | NCBI WGS metagenome assembly JACCEC01 (sample SAMN15323455, study PRJNA562643) | freshwater metagenome | isolation source: river surface water | place: USA:Blue River Watershed | collected 2017-08-18 | reverse complement strand
TCACGCACCATGAAGATTGCCGCGTGAGCAGCGCCACCTACAATCAAGAATCCACCGATCCAAATATGGTGAGTGAAGATACACAACTGTGTAGCGTAGTCAGTTGCCAAATAAGGATAGGGAGGCATCGCGTACATGTGATGCGCGATGATGATTGTTAAGGAACCCAAGAAAGCTAGGTTAGTAGCTAATTGAGCGTGCCAAGAGGTGGTCATGTTTTCATAAAGACCTTTGTGACCTTCGCCAGTGAAAGGACCTTTATGGGCTTCGAGAATATCTTTAATGCTATGACCGATACCCCAGTTGGTACGGTACATATGACCAGCAATGATGAACAGTACAGCGATCGCTAGGTGGTGATGAGAAATATCAGTCATCCACAACCCGCCCGTAACTGGGTTTAAACCACCCTTAAAGGTGAGGATATCAGCGTAAGCTCCCCAATTTAAGGTGAAGAAAGGTGTTAAACCACTAGCAAAGCCAGGATATAATTCGGCCATTTTTGCTGTATCAAACAGCAATTCATGGGGCAGGGGGATGTCTTTAGCGGCTACACCAGCATCTAACAGTTTGTTGATTGGTGCAGACACATGGATTAAGTGACCAGCCCATCCCAAAGAACCACAGCCTAGCAATACTGATAAGTGATGATTCAGCATTGACTCCACATTCTGGAACCATTCCAGTTTGGGAGCGCGTTTGTGGTAGTGGAACCAGCCAGCAAACAAGAACAAACCTGCTAATACCAAGCCGCCAATTGCAGTTACATATAGCTGGAAGGAGCTAGTGATACCCCAGCCACGCCATACTTGGAACAAGCCAGAGGTGATTTGAATGCCGCGGAAACCGCCGCCCATATCACCGTTTAAAATGTCTTGTCCAACAATAGACCAGACTGTCTGAGCGCTGGGCTTGACTCCTAATGGATCTGCCAACCAGGCTTCGTAGTTAGAGAACTTAGCGCCGTGGAATAACATTCCGCTCAACCAGATTGCTACTACAGCCAAGTGGCCGAAGTGAGCTGCGAATATCTTGCGGGAAATGTCTTCTAGATCGCTTGTATGTGTATCAAAATCGTGGGCGAGGGCATGGAGATTCCAAATCCAAGTGGTGGTTTTGGGGCCTCTGGATAATGATCTGTCGAAATGTCCTGGCTTGGCCCATTTTTCAAATGAGGTAGGAACCGGGTCATTGTCAACAATCACTCTTGCTTTTTTTTCCTCTCGCTCCGGAGGACTAATCGTCATTCGACCTCCTCTCTATGAAGGAATGGGGACTCATGAATACCACCTAGAGTTACAGAACCGCAGTTTTCAGATTTCTCGGATAACAGCGTTGAACTTGCCGTGTGGAAAATAAAAGTTGTTTCTGTTGAATTATAGAGTGTGAACTTGCATATTGTTAGACACATTTTAACAATAATTTAAAATCGCCCAATTTATTGTCTGATCTTGCTTACAAGTTCTTACTCATTGTCCAAAAGTCAAGAGATTGTTTATTTAATTTACAAAGAACAACAATTTGTAAAAGTTATAGTTAATACTTAAAGTGGATCAAAGTCTTTTAAAATCGTTGTTTTTAGCTAATTTTCTCCCCTTGATAGCAGATTTTTGGACTGTAATTATGTCAAAAAAATTACTTGATTTTCATTTTAATTGCATAAAAATCAGTGGATTTATAACTTTAGGATCACTTTAGGGGTAGATTTATCCTTTTAGTTCCTATTCCTTGGGTGGTAATTTGCGGGAAAATGATCTCGTGAATTGTTAAAAACTATTACAAAATAAAAACATGAATACTAACTGTAGAAAATTTGTTGAGCGGATTTTTTCCTGCAAATTTCCTATTATCAAATGGGTAATCGCGTTAAGTCTAGCCATAACATTGTGTAGTTGTGTCGAAACAGCAACTAGCAAAGAAATATCTATTAATCCCTTTGTCAAACCTCTCCCAGCTTCGGAAATTTCTGGAACATTTTCCGAAACTGCACCACCAGATGTAATAAAAGCATTGCGTCCTAGTTTGGAAGGATATCAACCCCAAGTCACTATTCTCAGTCCCCAACCAGATGAAGTTATACAAGACAATACAGTTACAGTTAGCTTGCAAGTTCGGGACTTACCCATATTTAAAGACCCAAAATGGCAGTTAGGACCCCATTTACACTTAATCTTAGACAATCAACCCTATCAGGCTGTCTATGACTTAAATCAGCCTTTGGTATTCTCAGACCTAACCCCAGGTACTCATACCATCAGGGTTTTTGCCTCTCGTCCTTGGCATGAAAGTTTTAAAAATGAAGGCGCTTATGCCCAAACCACATTTCATCTGTTCACAAAAACAGATGAAAATAACCCCGACCCTAAATTACCCCTACTTACCTATAGTCGTCCTAATGGTGCTTATGGTGCAGAACCAATTATGTTAGATTTTTACCTAACTAACGCACCATTACATAGTGTGGCTGACACTAACCCAGAAGATACCATGAGCAATTGGCGCATTCGTAGCACAGTGAATGGTGAAAGCTTTATTCTGGATCGTTGGCAACCTATTTATCTCAAAGGGTTTAAACCTGGTAAAACCTGGATAAAATTGGAATTTCTCGATAACCAAGGGCAACCCGTCAAAAATGCCTTTAATACAAGTATCAGATTAATCAATTATCAGCCTAATGGCCAAGATACTTTGTCAAAAATAGTCAGAGGAGAATTGACGGCGGATCAAGTCCGCGGTATTGTAGAGCAAAATTATAAATATGAAATTCCCGTTACAGAACCAACACCTCAAGTTGAAGTTACACCTGCACCAAAGGTAGAAACACAACCGGTTCCTGAAACCTCACCAGCACCTCAAGCTGAAGTTACACCCGCACCGAAAGTAGAAACACAACCGGTTCCTGAAACCTCACCAGCACCTCAAGTGGAAGTTACACCTGCACCGAAAGTAGAAACACAACCGGTTCCTGAAACCGCACCAGCACCTCAAGTGGAAGTTACACCTGCACCGAAAGTAGAAACACAACCGGTTCCTGAAACCTCACCAACACCTCAAGTGGAAGTTACACCTGCACCAAAGGTAGAAACACAACCGGTTCCTGAAGTGACACCAGCACCCCAAGCTGAAGTAACAGAAACTTGATGTTAATGAAGCATATACTTCAAAAACAATAAGTTGGACTGGTGAAATTATTATTTGTAAGTATTCAGCCATAGCGCTTGTTTCCAGATCCCCGACTTCTAAGATAGATTTATCCTTTCCAAATACGATCAATCAAAGAAGTCGGGGATCTTATCACCTCACCTGAATTCTTACAGACAAAGTTTCCATCAATGCCAAACCAGCTACAGGATTACCTATACTATCTAAAGCAGGACTGTAGCTGGCCACTGCTCCCTGATTTGGTATTATGGCTATTAGTCCCCCACTAATACCAGATTTCATCGGTAAACCTATTTTCGCGGCATACTCGGCGGAAGCTTCATATAAACCACAAGTTAACATCACTGTATTAACCATTTGCCGATGTTCATTGTTAATCACATCGCTTTGACAAGCTAACACTTTTCCTAGCTTCGCTAGATCCTCTACCCTGCCACATATACAGCATATTTGTTCATAAACATCAAGAGCAAATTCAATATTCTTTACATTTCCGGCTTGATGGAGATGGTTGGTAATATCTATATTTATCTGGGAACGATTAGCACGAACTGAATTGAGAATATCCCCATCTATATATAATTGAGTATTAGCTAATTTATTTAACCATTCATAAAATAATTGTGTACATTCATGAGCATTGTTTCCCGGTAGTTTATCAGCGAGGGTAATCGCACCACTATTAATCATCGGATTGCGGGGATGTCCATTATCTGCTATTAATTGCGCTAAGGAGTTAAAAGCTAAATCCGATGGTTTAACGCTTACCCATTGTAAAACCTGTTGTGATCCGAATTTTTCTAGTAGATACAGAAAAGAGAATGGTTTAATCACACTCATAAACGGAAATAGACAAGCTGTATCTCCTAAACTATAATTTTCCCCTGATGCAAAACTGATATGCACAGCAAACCAGTGAGGATTAGCAGTAGCTAAGATAGGAATACGGTCTAGAACTTTCCCCCTTGGGGTTTGGGTTTTTGCTTGTTCTACCCAGAGAGATAAATTATTTATATTATCTATAGTGATGGGGTTCATGTTTGAATATAGGTAATGGAAGTTGAGGTAAATTTACTTTTTTTATTCAGGATGAGAGCAAATTTGTACATTGAGAATAAGTATTCAGCTATAGCACTTGTTTCCAGATCCCCGACTTCTAAGATAGATTTATCCTTTCCGAATACAATCAATCAAAGAAGTCGGGGATCTTATCACCTCACCCGAATCCTGACGATTGAGAATTATATCTTTAAACATTATTATTGGTCAATAACAACATCCTCCCCTCTATTGCTTCCCAAGTTTTAGGAGACACCCGCACCGCCGCTTCTTTACATTGGATAATTAGATAATTAGCATATAAAAAATTATTTAAAGCTGTGATTTCCTCCTGCGATAAATTCACCATTTTTGGAGTGAGATTAAAACTTTTCAGTAAAATTGTTATCAAACTTTTAGCAAAATCTCGATGCACTTTTGCCGGTTGACTACTATCAGGAATTGTAGCTTGTATTGTGGTTAATTTAGTAAGTAACGCAGTTAAATTCAGTTTATGATTATATATTTTTGATTTTTTTACCTCCTGAATGTATTCAATAGACGCAGTAATGGCGTTGGTGTTGGCGATGGCGATGGCGTAGGGGTTGGCGTTGGTGATGTCGTAGGTGATGGCGTTGGTGATGGCGTAGGCGTAGGTATTGGCGTAGATGATGGCGTAGGCGATCGCGTTGGCGTTGGCGTTGGCGTAGGCGATCGCGTTGGCGTTGGCGTAGGCGATCGCGTTGGCGTTGGCGTTGACGATGGCGATGGCGTTGGCGTTGACGATGGCGATGGCGACGGCGTTGGCGTTGGCGTTGGCGATCGCGTTGGCGTTGGCGTAGGCGATCGCAACCGCACGTTTCCCAACTGGTTTATAATCACTCTGAGAGCCTACTGTGACTTGTTCCGCCCACTTTAATAAAGCTTTCAATTTCCGGGTATTGATATAGCTTTGTGCTTTTTTTTCCATCAACAACAACAAATCATCTGCACCACCCCGCATAACCCCAGCTACTAATAAAAATACCTCTTTCCAACGCTGATCTATCAGATGTTCAGTAACTAATTTTTCAACTAGACGATGATCATCAATATATTGGGCGGTTAAATATTCCTGTAGAGTGAGATGAGAAAATGAATAAACATCTCTAGCGCGTTCTACTAAAATTCCCTGTTCAATGGTAATAGCATCTAATATTTTTCCAAGATCTAAATCTTTCCGTGCATTATCATTACCAGATAGAAACTTTTGAATTTGATTTAAAACCTCTTGTTGAGAGAAAAATAACTTATCTGCTGCAAAATTATGATAAGCAATTTCTGCTAACATAATTTTTTCTAAATCAATACCCATCTGATTATAAATTGCCTCTTTTGGTAATCTCTTTTCTGCTGCCCATTTTCTCAATAAAATATATAAAGCATTACCATATAATGTAGCTCGATTTTTGGGTAGATCTTGAGATTCATCATATTCTAAACATAGGAAAGTTAATAATAAAGGAGTTCTAGCTAATTCTTTAGTAGCTTCTTCACTATTGATTTTATTCCAGCATTTTTGATCAGTTCCTAATTGTTTATCTACTTCTGAATAAAACCAGTTTTTAATAAATTGCTGAATTTGCTGATCATTGAAATCCGCAATAATAAATTCTTTGAAGTTATTGAACTTTTGGCGATAAGCAGCAGTACGACAGGAAATAATAAATTTATTTTGCTTGTACTGCTGAACAAAATCCTGTATTTTATCAATTACTAATTCAAAATTTTTATTAGGTACTTCGTCTAAGCCATCTAACAAAAGTAATAATTTACCTTGTCGTAATAATTGATTAGTAAATTCTTTTACTAATGGCAATTGACATGATCTAAATTCTTCCTCAATAATATTGTATATATCAACTTTATTTGTGGTAAATTGTTTAAGTTCTAGCAAAACAGGGATAAATTCTCCCTGAATTTTGCCAGATTCACCCTTGAGTGCTTCTAGTCCTATTTTCCTTAAAAATGTAGACTTACCTGCACCTGGTTGTCCCAATATCATTAAATGTGTATATTGGTTAGCAATTGTTATTCCATTTTCTCTTGCAGATTTTTCATTAGTCAATCTGCGACTACCATTGTGACGATAATTTTCTTCTAAAGCTGTTATTGATTCAAAATTGCGAATATCACCAGGTTGTAAACATTGAACTTCTGTATAAATATCATCTAAATTTACAGGTTGTGGCATTCCCAAAACTCGCAACCGATTATATCGCTTTTGATAGTTAAGAATGTATTGTTTAGATGCTTGATAAATTAATTTTTTAGTTTTCTGATCTAAGTCACTTCCTAAAATTTTAATATACAATTCCGCAAAATGATTAACTGCTTCATCAGGTGCAACTTCCGGTAATCCCACTAATAGATCTAAACTAACATGATTAACTCCAGATAATTCCAATGAACTTAATATATCTGTTGCTGAACCTTCCACAACTAAAACACGGCTCATTGTACCACCTATAGGTTTTAAAGACAAGTTTTGTAATTCTTGAATTGTGTCACCTATAACTTCAGAAAGTTGATTTTTTTGCCGTTCAATTAATGCTAGTCGGTATGCTGTAGGTGATGGAAAATCCGCAGGTTTAAGATTGGCAACATTTTGATGACTCCTAAGTTGATTTTCATCACCCAAAGTCATAATTACCCGCAATTTTTCATCACCCCTTGCATTCATTAACGCCTCTTCTAGGAAAGGGTCAATTTTACTAATTTGGTCTTCTTTAAGGTTCATATAGTGTAGTTGGTATTTGAACTAAACCTCTACCTTGACGTGCTTGATCTACTCCTAGATCTTGACAATTAGAAAGCAGTGCATCAAATAAATCCAGGTATGTAATTGTTGGATCTCTCTCTAATATTAACGCAGCCACACCAGAAACAATGGGTGTGGCCATAGATGTGCCATTCCATGCTTCATATCCTCCACCCATCACACTAGAATAAACTCCTTTTCCTGGTGCAACTACATGAGGAACTTGATACTGATGGTTGTTAATTGTTATTGTGCCACTACCGCTAAAAGCTGCAACTTGATAATTAGAATTTATCGCACCTACAGAAAGTGAACCTCGACAATTAGCGGGTGTATCACTTCTATTCATACCATCATTACCCACAGCGCAAACGGGTAATATACCTACAGCTAATAAGGAGTCAATTAAATCGCTAATTTGATCAATAAATGTGGGAATACCTGCGGAAATATTGACTATATTTACCTCCGGTTGCATTGCTAACCAGTCTAACCATAAAAATAAATCTGATAATTTACCTGTACCCCCTGGTATTAATGTTCCGCTAATGAGTTGGGTTTCTGGTGCTACTCCTATTTCTTGTCCACAAATTAACCCAGCAACATGAGTACCATGTCCATCTGTATCTTCACATGGTACGGATTGGATTGCCGTTGTTCTGGGATTTAAACTATAAGATGTAATTACTTTTTCTTGTAATGCTGTGTGGGTTGCTTCAATTCCTGTATCCAACACCGCAATAGTGATATTTTTTCCTGTACCTGTAAATCCTTGTTGACGTGCTTTAACAAGAGATATGGCTTCTAAATGCCAAAGATCATCTGTGGTGAGAGTGGTTTTAGAAACTGCCGTACTTTTTTCTGGTTTAATTAATTCTATGGGGCGATCGCGTAAAATTAAAGCATTAGGTAAATCTTGATGTAGTTGTTCCACGTCTTCATCAGGGATATCAACAACTTTAGCACCTGTAATATTTGAATAAGTTGGATATTGGGTAATTGTATCTGAATCTTCTAAATAACTGGTAATTTCTTGATATCCAGAATCTTTTTGCCAAAAATTGACCACTTCTGCAACTTGTGAAGAACGACTTTCAGGCGTAAATTTTCTCGATGCTAATTTTAAGGAACGTGCTACCGATGTTGTTTTAGGACGAATAATATAAACAGTCATCAAAAAACCCTTACCAGAAAATTGCTACACAAACATCTTACCTGAATCAAGTCGCGCAAAAAAGAGGATCTGGGGCTTGACATTCGATTTTAAATCTGTTATCATAAAATTGATAAGGAAGAACTATCATAAAATAATTCCAGTAAACTGGGTTAACGTCAACAAACCCGACACATAATTTTTACCGTTACAAAAAATGTAACCAACCCCGACATAAATTGAAGCAGCGAGAAACTATAAATATACAAGTTGCATCAAGTAATTCAACTTGAATGTGAAAATGTTTTGGTAGCTGTTGATTATTAACGGTTAACCAGGAGTTGGTGCGTTTCTAGAGGAGTGTCCAGAAAAATGTCTATCACTGTTGTATCTAATTCTCGTTTTCCACGTAAAAACTTTGGGAAACTTCTATCCTTGAGTATATTTATGTGCGGGATGTTCATTTTACCAGCATCAGCCCAAGAAAAAGAAAAATTATGGCGGACTTTAACTGTCAGTGGTAGCGGCGTAGAAACAATTTCTACAACCTTATCCCAAGTTAGCCTGGGTGTGGAAGCGCAAGGTAAAACACCTCAAGATGTACAAAAAGAGGCCGCCCGTAGATCATCGGCGGTGATCACCTTACTGAAAAAACGCAATGTCCAGAAATTAACCACTACAGGAATTACCCTCAACCCAATATATAGCTACAATAATAACGTCCAACGCATTACAGGCTACACAGCTAATAATACAGTTAGCTTCCGCATTCCTACAGATGGAACTGGAATATTATTAGATGATGCCGTCAAAGCAGGGGCAACACAAATTAATGGTGTGAGTTTTATTGCCAGTGATGAGGCGATCGCCAATGCCCAAAAACAAGCCTTAAAAAAAGCTACCCAAGATGCCCAAGAACAAGCAAAAGCAGTTCTTAGCAGCTTAGGTTTAGAACAAAAAGAGATTATCAGTGTGCAAATTAATGGTGCAACCCCACCTCCACCACCCATGCTTTATCGGGCTGATGTTGCTAAAATGGCACTAACACAGGCCTCTACCCCCATAGTTGCTGGTGAACAGGAAGTGCAAGCATCAGTAACATTGCAAATTAGTTATTAGTGATTCGTCATTGATCATTAGCAAAGAAAAACAATAGACCTCTGGAAAAAAGATGTAGGGACAATTCATGAATTGTCCCTACCAAGGGTTTGGTGGTTACGCATATTTAATTTTCACCAGATATCTAATGAACAACTGACCAATGACAACCGACCAATTAAAAATTATCTGGTGACATATCAGACATTGCACCATCACCATCTCGTTTTGAACCTAATAGATCTAACTGATCTACTAAAATCACTGGTTTTGATCGGGCAACTCCAGATTGGCGATCGCTCCAAGTATCAAACTTTAAAGAACCTTTTACACCAATTAAACTACCTTTACGGACATAGTTCCCCGCAACTTCCGCAGTTTTTCCCCACAGTTCCAGATTAAACCAGTCTGGCTTATCATTGTTACGTGATTTCCTGTTAACGGCAAGTGTTAATTGACACAGTACCTTGCCCGACTCAAAAAACTTCATATCCGGGTCGCCGCCCACACGACCAACCAAAGTCACAACATTAATAGTCATGGATTTCCTTTTAGTATGTTTGTATTGTGTTATCTAAATTTTAGAATACATGAGACTGCACATCGGTGAGGTACAGACTGAATAACCAAAACCCAACCAAAATGGGTCTTTCATCTCCTGCCTCCCCTGCCTCCCATAATAACTAATTGTCAAAATAATGAAAATATGTTATTGATCCTAACAATTAACTTTACAAAAAATCAAAAAAACTGGGAAACTAAAAAATTATACAGGTTAAGTGATATTGAGAAGATGAGCATATAGGGGGTATAGAAAAGAGTGGGGTTTTTAAATTTAAAAAGGTTTCGTACATCATGGGACATGGGTATCGACCTCGGTACAGCCAACACCCTGGTTTATGTATCTGGTAAAGGAATTGTTCTGCAAGAGCCTTCAGTTGTAGCCATTGATCAAAATGAAAAAGTGGCTTTGGCAGTAGGAGAAGAAGCTAAAAAAATGCTGGGTCGTACACCCGGTAACGTAATTGCTCTGCGTCCTCTGCGTGACGGTGTGATCGCTGACTTTGATACAGCCGAATTAATGCTAAAGAGCTTTATTCAGCGAGTTAATGAAGGTAGATCCTTAATGTTACCCCGCATTGTCATCGGCATTCCTAGTGGAGTCACAGGGGTAGAAAGACGGGCTGTAATGGATGCCGCCACCCAAGCCGGAGCAAGGGAAGTATTTTTAATTGATGAACCAGTAGCAGCAGCCATTGGTGCAGGATTGCCCGTTGCAGAACCAACAGGTAACATGATTATTGATATTGGTGGTGGCACAACAGAAGTAGCAGTATTAAGTCTGCAAGGTACGGTAATTAGCGAATCAGTCCGGATTGCTGGCGATGAACTCACCGAAGCCATTATTCAGTACATGAAAAAAATTCATAATCTGGTAATTGGCGAACGCACTGCTGAGGATATTAAAATTAGAATTGGTTCTGCCTATCCCACCGCAGATGATAATGACAGTTCCATGGAAGTGCGTGGCTTACATTTGCTATCTGGTTTACCCAGAACAGTCACCATCAAAGGACCAGAAATTCGAGAAAGTATGTTAGAGCCTCTAGGGGTAATTATAGAAGCAGTTAGACGAACATTAGAACGCACACCACCCGAACTAGCCGCAGATATTATTGACAGAGGCATCATGTTAGCTGGTGGTGGAGCATTGCTTAAAGGTATAGACACCTTAATCAGTCACGAAACAGGAATTGTTACTCACATTGCTGCGGATCCTCTCAGTTGTGTAGTTCTAGGAACAGGGCGTGTATTAGAGAACTTCAAACAGTTAGAAAGAGTATTTAGCGGTCGTTCTCGCAATATGTAACAACAACTAGTAAATTAAAAATATTGGATTCTGTATCTTTTCTTAATATGACTATGGAATCCATTACTTTAATTTAATATTTGTCCTGAGAAAACCTAGGCACTAGAATCAGTTCTTCAGTCTTCATAATTCAATAAATTTATAGATGTATACAGGTATATATGTTCACTGTAAGACGTTGGTGGGAATATAAAGGATTACAAATAGGATTATTAGCCTTAGTGATAGGTGGTGCTTGGACACTCAGAGAAACTAAAGGCGCATTACTCCGTGAGCTTTATCAAGGCATATCTAGTCCCTTACAAATGCTACACTCAGGGACAATACCGGAGCAAAATCTACGGTATGCCAAAATGCTAGAGTTAGAAACTCGCATAGCTGAGTTAGAAAGCCAAAATGAAAAATTAAAAAGTTTAGTGCGTTATGTAGAGAAAGAAGTCCAGTCACAAAAACCGATTATAGCACGGGTAGTTGGTAGGAGTGCAGATCATTGGTGGCAACATGTGATTTTAAATCGTGGTAGTGGATCCGGGATTAAAGTCGGTTCTATTGTTAAAGCTGATGGTGGCTTAGTGGGATTAGTCGAAAATGTGACAGCTAATACTAGTAGTGTATTATTAGTGAGTGATTTAAAAAGTCAAATAGGTGTGACTGTTAGCCGCACATCAGCGAAAGGAATTTTACAAGGAGATGCTTCGGGTGAAGGCATAATAGAGTTTTATGAAAAAATTCCTAATGTGAAGGTAGGTGATTTAGTATCTACATCTACTTAT
>JACCEC010002235.1_pt1 | contig 11894 bp, 10 predicted proteins | sample 7450121 | NCBI WGS metagenome assembly JACCEC01 (sample SAMN15323455, study PRJNA562643) | freshwater metagenome | isolation source: river surface water | place: USA:Blue River Watershed | collected 2017-08-18 | reverse complement strand
TCAATAACTGGCGCTGGTCTACCTTCGGGACGAGGGCGCAACCCTGACCAAGTGCGGAGAACCTTGGCTGCGGCTAAATCTGGGGTAAATGCGATCGCCTGTTGCCTGACAGTATCTAATAATTCTTGATTTGGAGATACTATATCTTCATCATTGGGAAATTCCACAGTTGCACCCACCCAATAATCACCATTTCCCATTGGTACAATATGTACATCATTACCAGTAATTACCGGTTGAAACTCAGGATTTCCTAAAGCACGTCCTAAACTTAGATATAAAGCTTGTCCCAAAACCGGACGAATATGCACCATTTGATGTAATTTAGCAGTTAAGGCTGTTGAACCTAAACCGGCAGAGAGGATAAACCAATCAGCGTTAACTTTACCTTCTGTAGTTTCAATAAAATTACATTTGTGCGCTTCTGCCAATGCTTTTTTGATGTGTAAGGGTGCTTGGGGGGCTAGTGGCGGGGTTTCTGTTCCCGTCACAGACACACCAAATTTAAAATTTACACCATTACGTTGGGCTGCATCTACTAAAGCTAAGGTTAAAGCTGTAGCATTTAATTGTAAGTCTTGGGGAGAATAGACAGCGCCAATAATTTGCGGGTGGCTAACTTGGGGACAATATTTTTGCAGTTGTTCTTGATCCCAAACTTGCAATTGCCAACCTTGAGATTGGCGAATTTCCCGCAGTTGTTCCCATTCTGAGAGAACTTCTACACCACTTTCTAGGGGACGCTCTAAATTTTCTGATAATAGCATGACGATTCCTTGACGGTTACAAGGGATTTTCCGTCCTGTAATCCTTTCTAATTCGGGAATCAATTTTGTATAGCGTTGAATGCTACTTTGTCGCATTCGCCAAGCATGACCCTTGGTTTTATGGCTAATGATGCCCATTAAGACACCGAGGGCGGCACTGGTAGAACCTTGTGCTGGTTGTTTTTGCTCAAAAACGGTGATGTTTAAACCTTTAACTTGGCTGAGTTCATAGGCGATCGCCGCCCCAACCACACCACAACCGATAATTACTACATTCATAGTTTTTGTTAGGAGTCAGGGGTGAACAATGAAGGGTCTTTTTCTCCACCCTATCACCCCATCAGCCTAGAATTTTGTGATTCAAGACTCGAAAGGAGGCAGGGGTAGGGAAGGATATTAATCTTTGTATTACCTCCTGCCTCCTGCCTTCTCTCTTAGCTACTCTTTTTGGGAACTAGTTGTAAGAATTTGTCAATATCTGCAAAAGCTTCTTTGTATTTGGTTAAGGCCAGATTGGCATTACCTGCTGAAGCAGCTTGATCTATTCTTACTAGGTCTTGGAGTAAATCTTTACTGATTTGTCTTGCTTCACCTTGATTTTGCGGTGCTAGGTTGGGAATGATATAAGTCATATTTAACCTAGCTTCTGTGATTGGTCCATGAATAAAATTACCCACTTTGATCCATTCACCTTTTTTAATCAGGTTTTCTAGTTCTATGCTGCGATCGCGCGCCATCTCAATTCCGGGAACATATTCCTGAATTTTGGCAACTTCCGCTGCTGTATAAGATGGTGGTACAGTAGCAACATTGGGACTACCACAGCTAATCAAAAATGTTGCTAATAATACAAAAATCATTGACAAAATAGAACGTTGACGCACCATAAATGGAAGTTAATTTTTTGTTTGTTTACAGATTAACAGTGTTATTTTAGATCGCTATGTAATGAATCGTTACAGTTAAATCAGGTTTTTCTGTTTTTCTCTTCCCACGGACCAACAGAATAGAGGAGTATTTTTGAGTGAACGCAGCCGAACAAGCCACAAACCTAGAATTTGCCAGCAAAATTGCTACGGTAGTCAATCTATTTAAATACGAGTTTCCTGATGTCAAATCTGATCTTAAACCTTGGCACAATGACCCAGAAACCAGAGAATTAGTAGATCCTGATTCCATAGATATTGGTTTTCACTTTCCTGGTATTAGCAAATCTTGGCACTGTCGCAGTATTTTAATTCAAATCCGATTTTATCAAGATCCCATCAATGATCACCGTCGCGCTATTGGTGTAGAAGCGGCCGGGTTTGATCACCGTGGAGAAGTTTGGCGACTTTCTACTGTGGAAATTTGGAGTTTTTTGGGTGACTCCGTACCCTCTGCTGAGGTTGGGGAAAAGCTTAAACAGGTTTGTCGGCAAATTTTAGAGGTGTTTAATCGGCCGAGTGAGTAAAAATCATTAGCTTTTTTGATCATACCTATAATTTTACTTGTCCGAAATTAATCGACGGTCACGCTAAAAAACAACTCATAAGTAATAAATTAGTTTACACTGTAAATAACAAAAGATTAAGAAATATTACATTCTATTTGCGGTGTCCCTATGCAGTGTACAATCAACCGTCGAGCGCAGTTTGTAGCTAGTCATCACTATTCTTTACCAGAACTTTCTGAAGCTGAAAATAGAGCCAAATTCGGACTTTCTTCTAAATTTCCTGGTCAAGGTCATAATTATACCCTTTTTATCTCTCTTGCAGGTGAGTTGGACGAGTATGGGATGGTGTTAAATTTGTCCGATGTCAAACAAGTTATTAAACAAGAAGTTACCAATCAATTGGATTTTTCTTATCTTAATGATGTGTGGCCAGAATTTGAACAAACTCTATCCACTAATGAAAATATTGCTAGGATCGTTTGGCAACGTTTAAAGCCTCATTTACCTGTAGTTGGTGTGCGTTTATATGAACAACCACTACTGTGGGCAGACTATACTGGTAATGGTAATCAAGCTAGATTGAGTATTTCTACTCACTTTAGTGCGGCTCATCGTTTAGCTCCTAATCTTAGTCCTGAGAAATATGGTAAATATACTCGTAATCATGGACACAATTATCATTTAGAAGTAACCGTAACGGGAGAAATGGATTCAAGAACAGGAATGATAATTGATTTAGCGGATTTAAAAGAATTAGTAGAAAATGATGTAGTGAAAATTTTTGATCATTCCTGCATAAATGATGATATTCCTTATTTTGCAGAAATTGTACCCACCACTGAGAATATCGCATTTTACATTAGTAATTTACTAGAATCAAAAATTAAGAAATTGGGAGCAAATTTGTTTCAGATCAAAGTTGTGGAGAATCCTGGGTTATGGTCAGAATATTTAGGTAATGGTAAAGAAGTTTTATTAACCGTCAAAAGTGAATTTAGTTCTGCCCACAGATTAGCTCATCCTAGTTTGAGTTTAGAAAAAAATAGGGAGATTTACGGTAAATGTTCTCGTATTAATGGCCACGGACATAATTATGAATTGGAAGTGACTGTGAAGGGAGAAATTGATGATTATACAGGAATGGTAATTGATTTAGGTGCATTAAACCAGGTAATTACAGATTATGTAATTACACCTTTTGATGTAAGTTTTTTAAATGAGGATATTCCCTATTTTGCCCAAGTTGTACCCACGGCAGAAAATATCGCCTTTTATATTAGTAATATTTTGCGATCGCCGATTGAAAAATTAGGAGCAACATTACATAAAATTAAACTTGTAGAAAGCCCTAATAACTCCTGTGAAATTTACCCATCATCACTATCTAATTCCTCAGAAGCTATTAACCTTACACCTGTTTTAGCTACTGTTTAAAACAATTTAAAAATTTAATATGTAGGTTGGGTTTTGTGATCTAACTCAACCTACAATGACTGAAAAAGTTAAAACTCTCAGGACATTAGGAATTAATATCTGGCCAAATTGCTTCCAACCTTTTTTGTGCGGTTTGTAAAGCCACGGCAGCCGAATACTTACCTAATAAAGTTTCTTCAATGGCTCTACCTAAACTATCAGAAATGCGACTATATCCGGCTATAGTAGGACGGAAACGCGCCACAGGTATTTGATCAACAAATACTTGTAACCAAGGTTTTGATTTGAGATACTCTTGATATTCTCGACTTTGGGCTGATTTAATATTAACAGGTAAAAAACCCGTACCTATCGCCCATTCTGTTTGAAATTGTTCACTAATCACAAATTCTAAAAACTTAAGAGCAGCTTTTTGTTTTTCTGAAGTAGTTTTCATAAGATACAAATTACCACCACCTATTACCGTCGCTGGCCTCTCATTTGCAGGTATGGGAAATACCCCAAAATCAACTTTAGACTTGGTGATATAAGTCCAAGACCCAGTAATTTGCATAGCCACACGACCCGCAATAAAAGCATCTTCTTCATAACCTCTTTCTGGAGGTGATAAAGTTGCTGAACCGTCTTTAATTAAATTTTCCCAGAATTTCAAGGCACTAATAGCTTTTGGGTTATTTACATCTGGATAATTATTAGTAATTACCTGGCCTTGGGAACTCAGTAGAAAGGGAAACCAAGTAAAAACCGTCCATTCTCCTTTTCCTAAAGGTAGTAACATTCCATACTGTTCTGGCTGATGATCACCATTTTGATCTATTGTTAATTTTTTAGCTACTGCTCGTAATTCTTCCCAGGTTTTAGGAGTTTGGTTAATTCCTGCTTTTTTAAACAAATCAGGACGGTAAAAAATACCAAGGTTGCTAGTATAAAGGGGAATAGACCATAAATGACCATTTAATTTTAATTCATCCAGTGTATTCGGAATAACTTCTGATTTGATAGATAATTGATTAAACCAATTGTCTAAAGGAACTATGGCTCCTAGTTCTACAAATTGTCCAGTAAGTTGTGGATAAAAATACAAAATGTCTGGAGATGAATTACCGACAACTGCTGTTAATATCTTTGGTAGTCCTTGTGCATAAACAGATTCTACTTGAATATCACTATGTTGTTGATTAAATTTGGCTACTAATTTATTAAAAACATCTCGGTTAACTGGTGGATTGATTGACTGCCACAATGTTACATGAATGACTCCAGATTGATGATTAATTGATGCCTGACAACTAGTTAAAAAGGCCATGCACAGACTGAATATAATTAACAATTTTGTGGACAAATGCCACAAATTATTATTTTGCCGAATTAGCCAAAACTTAGCTTTCATAGAAATTAGTTAATCAGAATTATTGATTATTTCTAGAACACTCTTGGTAATACTTGTCCTTGTATAATTATAGGTTTGCGGGGTTATTAATTTGTAAGTTTTAAATACTTTTTCTAGAATGATCATCAACGGATGGATTTAAAACTATTGGTTCTTGAGATGTATTCACTGGTGAGGTAAGAGTTGGTAAATTCTGATTAGCTGATGCTTCTAGGATAGTTTCTGAGGTAGTATTTGGTTGCTTGATGATTATTGTCTGACTTTTCTGATTAAAAGTTTCTCTTTGATTAATTAAATAGATACTAATTAAGGTGAGAAAAACTCCTAACCATTGGATGCTTGTTAGGATTTCGTCTAGGAAAATATAACCGAATATTAAGGCAAAAACCGGTGTGAGAAAGGTGAGAGAACTTAAACTGGTGAGATTGCCACTGGAAGCAAAGTAGAAAAATAAACCGTAAGCGATCGCACTACCAAACACAGTAACATAACTTAATGCCAACCAATCTATTGGTAAAATATTTACCCATTGGTTAGATTCCACCACAGAAGAAATTCCCCACAAAGGCAAGCCACCGATAATTGTATGCCATCCTGTAGCTATGACTGGATCTGCATAACGGCACACAAACCGAATCAACACAGTTCCCACAGCCATAGATAAAGCCGCTAGTAACATTAATAACTCACCACTATTAAATAACTGTTGCCAATTATCTGTGGTAATTATCACTCCTGAATCCAGCAGATGAAAAATCCATGCTTTTGGTAAACCGATGAGACTAATACCGATAATTCCCAATCCTAACCCCAACCATCCCCACATACCAATATATTCTTGAAACAACCACAAAGAAAGCAAAGCTACTACTAAAGGCTGGGAATCTATCATTACTGAACCTAAGCCGGCATTAGTTCTGACTAAACCCTCCGCTAAAAAGCCTTGAAATAAAGTCCCATCAACTAGGGCAAATATACTAATCCAGAACCATCCTAACCAACTTTTCGGTTGAGGTTTACCCATTAATGCCGCCACAATCAGAATTAACACTCCCGCAGGTATTAACCTAAATCCCGCCATAAATAGGGGTGTGGTGTGGGGAATTACACCTTTCATGGCTACCATTGCTGTACCCCAGAGGAAAAAAGGACTAATTAATAGTAGATAACCTAGAGGATTTTTAGATCCACTGATTTGGACTTGCATGGGCTAAAATATTTTTTAGTAAACAGATGGAAAGATTACTTTACCTGATTTTACAACATTGAGTTTTATGATAATTCAGATGCTAAGGTATCTGTAAGTATGTTTGGTAATAAAAAATGATCATAATTAAATCTGCCATTCCCATTAAACCAAGGATGGAAGATAGCTTTGGTATTACCTTAGCGCCATTATCCATGGCAGAAATTTATATTCAAGCAGATAATCCTGCTAATGGTGCAGTGGTGGTAATGAGTGGGATGGTGCGTAATCAAACTGATGGTAAACCAGTAATAGCGTTAGAATATCAAGCTTATGAGCCTATGGCTTTACAAGTGTTTTATCAAATTGCGGATCATATTCGTTGTCAGTGGTCTAATGTTAACCGTGTAGTTATATATCATCGCATTGGTAGATTATCTGTTGGGGAAATTAGTGTACTGGTAGCGGTAGGTTGTCCCCATCGTGGTGAAGCTTTTGCCGCTTGCCAGTATGCAATTGATACTCTCAAACACAATGCACCAATCTGGAAAAAGGAACATTGGCAAGATGGTTCTAGTAGTTGGGTAAACATCGGTATGTGTGATCAAGAAAGCTGATATATAGAGTATAATTAAATACGACTTTACTATAATTAATTCATTATACCTAAAAGCCCGATAGCTCCCAACTCAGTTTTATCAGGGTTTGAGGTAGTATGGACGCATTAGATTCTGTTAATGCACTTTACTAGAGCGGCGATCGCACTATAAACCTAAACTGAAACCTATACACAATGTCAGTTTTACCCCTGACTCTTGAATTCTTGCCAGATGATACAATAAAAATAAATCAAGCAAAAGTAACTTTTATGGCAACCCTACTCAGTGAAAGCAAATCACAGACGGGACTGGTTATCTCATGGAAGGCCTTACCCGATGATTTTCAACTAGAGGATGAACCAGTGGACAATACAGGACAACCACTTTTAGCAGGGGCTTTGTGTGAAAGTTTAGAAATCAGTGGATTTATTCAACCACAGGTGTTAATTGCTGTTAATTTTGCTTTATGTGCCACATTAAATGAGCAATTTATCGCCAAAGCACCGGATTGGCTATATGTGCCTTCGGTTAAAGAAATATTACCAGGACGCAAAAGCTATACACCCCATTTAGAAGGGGATGTACCGGCTGTGGTCATGGAATTTTTGTCAGATAAAGACGGCGGAGAATATTCATTTAAACGTACCTATCCGCCGGGAAAATGGTTTTTTTATGAACAGATTTTGCAAGTTCCTATTTATATTATTTTTGATCCAGATGGAGGATTATTAGAATATTATCAACTGGAAAATGGACGTTATGAATTAAAGCAACCAGACGAAAATGGTCGTCATTGGATTGAGTCAATGGAACTATTTTTAGGAACTTGGCAAGGTAGAAAAGAAGGTCGTACCGGCTACTGGTTGCGATGGTGGGATCAAAGAGGTAATTTGTTACCTTGGGCTTTAGAACTAATTGAACAAGAACGTCAACGGACAGAACAAGAACGTCAACGGGCAGAACAAGAACGTCAAGAGAAAGAAAGGTTAATAGCTTATTTGCGATCGCAAGGAGTTGATCCTAATAATTTACCTAATCATGCTGAGTAAATTGGGTATGTAGATGTAGGTTGGGTTGACCTTAGGAAACCCAACATTGATCATATTAACTTTTAACTTGATTATCTTGGTCATATCCCCTAATTTTTCAGCAACTAATAATCGCTGGCAGACCTGAAATATATTTATTTCTCTATCTAGTTGAAATTGCCGAGAGATATATATATTAGGTAAATCAATCATCAATTGTTCAAATTTAATGTCCGGTTGAATACTTATCATATCTGTTGAGGCTGGTAATTGGTAAAAGACAATTACTAAGCAATGAGTTATATCCTAAGTAATTGGACGGACTTGATATTATGTATTACAATGATTAATTGTCAGTAAGTATTATAATAATTTAGGGTGTGTGTGTGTGAGTGCTTTAATTTTAAAAGTGAGTAGACGAGATCGCCAACTGATTCTACTGTTGACTACAGCTTCTTTCATTGTGATGACAGGGGGAGTCATTGCACCAATTTTTCCGGAAATAGTCACAGATTTGCATCTTAGTCCGGCACTAGCGGGCTATTTGATCAGTAGTCATTTTTTAACTGTAGGTATATTTAGTCCCATTCTAGGCATATTAGCAGACCGTTTAGGTCAAGTGCGAATACTCGTGGTTTCCCTGATTCTCTATGCTTTATTTGGCATGGTAGGAGGGTTAACACAGAGTTTCCTGCCAATGTTAATGACCCGGGGGTTAATAGGGGGGGCGACTGGGGGAATTGCAGCTGCTAGTTTGGGTTTGCTAGTGAAAATGTATGATTCTGCTGAGGAACGTTCTCAAGCGATCGCCTATGTATCGAGTGTCATTACTGTATCAAATATCATTTATCCAGTGTTGGGCGGTATAGTGGGTACTTTACACTGGCGAGCAGTTTTTTGTCTCTATGGTTTAGCCCTACCTCTAGCATTATTAGTTGTCCTGACATTACAACCACAAACAGATTCAAAAACACCCTCTTCAGAATTATCTGAAAACAGGAATCATCTAGATGAAATCATTCAAACTTTCACCAATCCTTTCACGTTACAGCTATTTTTAACTCTCTGTTTAACGGCTGCCACCGCCTATGCTGTGATCATTTATTTGCCTTTGTATCTCAGAACAACCATGAATGCCAGTAGTGTCCTAATCGGCATTGTATTAGCTTCCCAAGCCTTGGGAGCGGCTGGTATTTCGGCTTTTGGAGTCAGGAGATTAAATCAACGTTTTGGCTTAATTGGCACTATGGGATTAGGCTTTGGCTGTATGGCTTTGCCTTTAATAATTATTCCCCAACTTCATCAATTAATATTCCTGTTTCCTACGACAATTATTTTAGGAATTGGATTAGGAATGGTTGTTCCTAGCCTTTATAATTTGTTATCTAATCTTGCTCCTTTGGAATATCAATCTAGTATTTTGGCGGCGGGAACAGGAGCAAATTTTCTCGGACAGTTCCTTTGTCCCAGCCTATTTGGAATGGTATTGAGTCATCAAGGTGTGATAGGAGTTTTTTATTTGGGTGCGAGTTTACCATTAATTTTAGGACTATTGATGTTAGTTTCTATATTCCGCACGGCAAAAAGTAGCATGAGTTAATCATTTTCTTTGTTCCTAGACTAATCGCAGTGATGGACACCCAAGGTACTCTAGAGACCGAACGACTATTTTACAAAAAGGCGATCGCACACGGTAAACTGTTGTGCATTTAATTTGTATAGATGAGACATGGAAGCAAAATTAATGCAGATGTTAATAGTTCGTTACAAATTGTTAGAAAAGTATTCCCTGCTTATACAGGAGAAGGGATAGCGAGTGCAGCCGTTGCACCATTAAAGGTTTTACCTTTATAGACAGGAACTTTATGCATTTTGACTTTAGTAGATTTTAGTAGGTTTTGTTAAACGGTGATTTTACGGGCTTTAGCGGAATGTTTGCCAGGAACAGTGAGAATAATTTTTGGGCTTTGAGTGGTACTGAACCAAATTATGATTAGGGACGGTTAGAATCTTGGAAAATCGCCTGATTTTGAAACCAATCCTGACCGACCTGGATAGTAATATCTGAAGCAATATTACCAGTGCTTTCTACCCTTACTTCCCCAAATCCCAACAAACTACGGACAGATTCGGCGCTATCTCGATCACCTTGTTGTGCGACAATATGAGTAACATCTAGGGGTTGTCCCCAAGGTTTAGAAACAACGACATTTGTATATCCAGCTTTTTCCAACGCTCGAATTAAGGGACGTAATTGAGAGCGATTTATTCCTGTACTATCTTGAATAGCGATGCGTACCTGACTAGGTTGAGTGGCTGATGTATCTTCTAAATTTGTGGTTTCTAGACCAAAATGCTGGGACATTAATTTGTTAATACCTCGTTTTTGAGGTATCCAGTAACTCGCATCAAATTCACCTTTTTCGCTAAAGCGTCCAGGTAACATTAGCATTTGCATATTCGAGCGATTGGTGCGCGAACCAAAACCCACTAATGCGACTAATTCTTCAACGGATAAATTGGTATCAATATTTTCTTTAATAACGTTGAGAATGTCTGGTACTCGCGTCAAGGTTGTTGGGTTAAGAGTTTGTTCAATTAAAGCACGCAACACCATTTGCTGACGCTGAATCCGACCAATATCTCCCAGTTCATCATGACGATAGCGTAATAATTGCAATGCTTGTTCACCATTGAGATGTTGTTGACCAGCTTTTAAATTAATGTATAAATGCTGGGAATCATCCCGATATTTCATATCCTTGGGAACATAGACATTTACACCTCCCAAAGCTTCTATTAATTTACTTACGCCCAAAACATTAATACGAACGTAGCGATCAATGGCAACTCCACCTAGTAGATTGCTGACAGTTTTTGCCGTTAAAGCTGGTCCACCATCTACATTGGCGGCGTTAATTTTCTTCACGCCATGCCCTTCAATTTCTATACGGGTATCTCTGGGAACAGAAAGCATGACTATTTTTTGTGTTTGTGGATCAAATTTGATCAACAGCATCACATCAGAAAGACCGTCAAAGGAGTTGATTTGGGGTAAATAACCCATATTTTTACTCTCAGATGGCGGGTTTTCTATATCTGGAGGCAGAACACTCATACCCATTAACAGGATATTGACAGGGCGAGTGAGTTGGGAAAATTGTAACCCATTGCCAGAGATGCGATCGCCATCAAATACAGCCGCTTCCTGGGGACTAAGTTGAGCTTGTTGTAAAGGTGTACTTTCCCAGGAAACTGCCAACAATGCTCCTGCTAATCCTGATACCATGGCAATCCCACCCATACCCACCGCAAACCATAACCACCGCCCAGATTTCGATGCGCGAGAATTTTGACGATTGTACTTAGCTTGTGCAGCTTTTTGTTGTGCGGCTGATGTTTTTTGACTAGTCACAGACTTCTTCTCACCTACGATTTTAAATAAATTAAATTGGCTGACTCAATACATCTAAAACAAATCAGACTATAATAACTAACTCCTCATCAAGTTTGCTATAGAAAACTATTAAATATCATAATCTTAAATTTACTTGGCGACAGGGGGCTGGGGTGTACTGGCTAACGCCACGCCTTGCGAAGGTCTACGCTGACCAACCCGGTCTGGGGAGAAAATCATCATCATCTTCCTTCCTCCTGAAATTCTGAACTCCTGCCTTGTGCCTGTTGGCCGATTAATACTTCCGCCATAGGTGCTGTGCTGAATTGCTAAATCCTGGTAAACAGAAAGATTTACCTGGCGGCACAGAGAGGGAAAAAAGCCGATAATGGGAATCAGCTAGAGAATTAGTTGGGTTTTTGAGGTATCTGTATATTTTAGTAGTGGTTTATAAGATAATAGGCTGAAAACCCTTGAGGTTAAGTTTTGGAGCGTGGCGGAAAAACTTAACCGTTCTTCAGGCAAGGGATGAAAGCCAGTTGAGGGCTTTAGCCCTCAGTGATATTAAGGTTTCTAGCATATCTTTCAATTAACTCACTAACACTGATTTTTTCTATCTTAGCTTGCCTAGCTAAAATTCCCCAAGCTGTGTCAGTTA
>JACCEC011594074.1_pt1 | contig 11897 bp, 10 predicted proteins | sample 7450121 | NCBI WGS metagenome assembly JACCEC01 (sample SAMN15323455, study PRJNA562643) | freshwater metagenome | isolation source: river surface water | place: USA:Blue River Watershed | collected 2017-08-18 | reverse complement strand
TGCCTCGATCAACCTCGAAGCCGTGGAGCGGCTCAACCAGCGCTTCCCCGGCCTGGAGATTGTCTTCATCGAAAGCGGCGGCGACAACCTGGCCGCCACCTTCAGCCCCGAACTCTCCGACCTCACGATCTACGTGATCGACGTGGCCGCCGGCGAAAAAATCCCGCGCAAGGGCGGCCCCGGCATCACCAAGAGCGATCTCTTCGTCATCAACAAGACCGACCTGGCCCCGCACGTGGGCGCCGATCTGGAGGTGATGAAGCAAGACACCGCCCGCATGCGCCCCCACCCCGACACGCGCCCCTGGGTGATGACCAACCTCAAGACCTTGCAGGGCCTGGCCGAGGTGATCGCCTTCATCGAAAAGCGCGGCATGCTGGCCGCCGCCTGAGGTTCAAAACCGCAGCCGCGCCGTGAGCCGCACGCTGCGCGGCTCGGCCGGGTGCAGATGCAGGCCCGTCACGCCGCTGGCCTCGCCCGCCACACGCGAGGTGTAGACGTAGGCGATGTCGGTGTTCTGGCGGTTCGTCATGTTGAGCACGTCCAGCGCCAGGTCCAGGTCTTTGGAGAACTGGCGCACCACGCGCAGGTTGGTGCTCAGGCTGGCGGGGGAGCGCAGTGTGCCGTCTTCGGTCAAGGGCGCCGGACCGATGCTGCGCAGCGTCAGCGCCCCCGACCAGGGCCCGAGCTGGCGAAGGGACAAACCCAGGTGGGCCACCTTTTGCACCGCGTTGGGAATGTAGGGACCGCCCGCGCGGTCGCTGTAACGCGGCCGCGTCCAGGCCAGGCTGGCCTCCAGCCGCAGGTGCTCGCCGGGCGTCCAATGGCTGCTCCACTCCAGGCCGGTGCGGTGGCTGGGTCGGCCGGCTTCGGTGGTGCCGGCATCGCCCACATAGACCAGCTCCGAATCGAAATCGAGCCGCCACAGCGCGAGCGTGGTGTGCAGATCGGGCACGATCTGCGATTTCAGGCCCAGCTCCTGCCCGCGCGAAGCGACCAAAGCCGGCACCGCACCGACCGGCAGACCGCTGCGCGGGTCCACGCGGGCGGTGGTGCCGCGCGCGTCGTTGCTGTGAAAGCCCCGCCCCGCGTTGACGAAAAACTCGGTCTTGTGCCAAGGCCCGAAGACCAGCGAAAGTTTGGGCGAGAGCTGACCCGCGCTGGCCACGCCCGAATTGAGCGCCTGCGTGAAGCTCTGCACCTGGGCGCTGAACTGGTCGGCGCGCAGCCCCAGCACGCTGCGCAGCCAGGGCGACCAGGTGGTTTCGTTTTCGGCGTACAGGCCCCAGAGCGTTTGCGTCACGGCGTCGTCGCGCACGGTGGCCGTGGTCTGGCGCAAGACTGTGTCGCGCAAGCCCGCCCGGATGCGGTCTTGCCGCAGCTGCACGCCCACGGTGTTTTGCCAGCGGCGGCCCTCGCCCAGCTCGCCCACCCAGCTGTGCTGGGCCTGGCCGCCCAGCACGGTGCGCTGGTCGGTCTGGGCAAACTGGTCGCTGGCGCGCTCGAGTTGGTAGGTGAAGTTGGAAAACAGCGCCAGCTCGTAGCGGATCGCGTAGGCCTGCACCCGGGTCATGGCCTGGTCTGAGGCCTGGTGCCAGCTGCCCGAGAGGCTGCTGCGCTGGGTGTGCGCGCCGTCGCTCGGGTCGAGCGCATCGAAGCGGCCAAAGGGCTGGCCCTGGTAACTGCCGGCGTCGATCAGGCGCTGCGGCACCGGGTCGGTGGCGTTCCAGTGCGCGCTGTAGGCCGAGAGCTGGGCGCGCCAGCCCTCGCGCGGGCTGCCGCCGCTCAGGATGAACTGGGCGTTGCTTTTGCGCAGGGCCTGGGGCACGGTCCAGGGGCCGTCGTGGTGCTGGCGCTCGAATGCGCTCAGCAAGGTCATGCCCTCGCCCACCTCGCCCACTTCACGCGACTCGGCCACCAGGGCCCGCAGGTACCCGCGCGGCCCCGCGCTGAACTCGGCCAGCGGCCGCTCCAGGCGCGTGCGGTAGACAATGTGGGCCGCACCCGCCGACGAAAAATCGCCCTCGCTGGCGAAGTACGGGCCCTTGCGGTAGCCGATGCGGCTCACCAGCTCAGGGATCAGCAGGTTCAGGTCGCTGTAACCCTGGCCGTGCGCATGCGTGGGCAAATTGAGGGGCACGCCGTCGAGCGTGGTCGCAAAGTCGGTGCCATGGTCCAGGTTCATGCCGCGCAGAAAATACTGGTTGGCCTTGCCCTCGCCCGAGTGCTGGGTGACCACCATGCCCGGGATCTGTTCAAGCACCTCGGCGGGGCGCGAGAGCGCGCGCTCGCGCAGCACCTGGCCGCCGACCACGCCCTCGCTCGCCGACTCGCTGCTGCCCAGGGCGTTGTCGTGGCGGGCGACGACCTCGATCGGTGCCAATTCATGCCCCATGCTGGGGCTCACGCACCAAAGGGAAGAACTCAGCAGGCCAACAAGGACAAAACAGGTGCGCACGCACCGAAATGAGCAATCCGCGTGCCAAAAGCGTGGCCCACAGAAACGCTACAGTCATGCCTTTACACGGAGGATCCATGAGCGTTTACCAGCAACTCGAAGCCCTCAACATCACCCTGCCCCCGGTGGCCGTGCCCGCCGCCGCCTACGTGCCCTTTGTGCAGACCGGCAACCTGGTGTTTCTGTCGGGCCACATCGCCAAGAAAGACGGCAAGCCCTGGGACGGCCAACTGGGTAAGACCATGGACACCGCCGAGGGCCAGCTGGCCGCGCGCGCGGTCGCGATCGACCTGCTGGGCACGCTGCACGCGGCCGTGGGCGACCTCAACCGGGTCAAGCGCATCGTCAAGGTCATGAGCCTGGTGAACTCGACCCCCGACTACACCGAGCAGCACCTCGTGACCAACGGCTGCAGCGAGCTCCTGGGCCAGGTCTTTGGCGCCGCCGGCAGCCACGCGCGCAGCGCGTTTGGCGTGGCCCAGCTGCCGCTGGGCGCCTGCGTCGAGACCGAGCTGATCGCCGAGCTGGCCTGAGCATGGCGCTCCAAGCCGTCGGCGCGCAGCACGCGTATCGCCTGCTCAACCACGGCCCCACGGTGCTGGTGGGCAGCGCGCACGCGGGCCGCAGCAACGTCATGGCGGCGGCCTGGGCCATGCCGCTGGACTTTGACACACCCAAGATCGCGGTGGTGGTCGACAAGGCCACGCTCACGCGCGAACTCATCGAGGCTTCGGGGGTGCTGAGCATCAATGTGCCTTGCGTGGCGCAAGCCGAGCTCACGCGCGCCGTGGGCGGCGAAAGCGGGCGCGACCACCCGGACAAGCTGGCGCGCTGTGGCGTGGCATTCACGCCCGGCCCGGCCACCGGCACGCCGCTGGTGGACGGTTGCATCGCCCAGCTCGAATGCCGTGTGCTGCCCGCCACGGCGCATGTGGCCGGGCCGCACGATTTGATCCTGGCCGAGGTGCTGGGCGCCTGGGCCGATGCGCGCGTGTTCAGCGGCGGGCGCTGGCATTTCGAAGGCGCGCCCGACGCGCTGCGCAGCCTGCACCATGTGGCGGGCGGCTTTTTCTACGCCATCGGCGCGCCGGTGCCGGCCAGCGCCAGCACCGACTGAACAACCGATATCAGGCGCCAGCCAGGGCGCTCGCGCCCAGTGCCAGGCTGTGGCTGGACTGCGCCACCTGCTCGCTGATCAGGTGGGCCGTCACGGCACTCAGCGTCCAGCCCAGGTGGCCGTGGCCGGTGTTGTAGAACACATTGGCCAGGCGGCCCTGGCCCACGCGCGGCATCATGCTGGGCATCATGGGGCGCAGGCCAGCCCAGGGCACCACCTGGCGCGTGCTCACACCCGGAAAGCACTGCTGCACCCAGCGCACCAGCGGTTCGATGCGGTCAGCGCGGATGTCCTTGTTGAAGCCATTGAACTCGGCCGTGCCCGCCACGCGGAAACGGTCCACGCCCAGGCGGCTGGTCACGAGCTTGGTCTCGTCGTCGAGCAGGCTGACCTGCGGCGCGGCTTTTTGACTGGCCTCGTCGAGCAGATTGACGGTGATCGAGTAACCCTTGACCGGGTAGATGTTGACGCGGTCGCCCAACTGTCTGGCGAATGCGCGGCTGGCCACGCCGGCGCAGACCACCAGCTTGTCGAACTGGTGCTCTTGCACCTGGCCCTCCCAGCGCGTGGTGACGCTGGCGCGCTGGCCGTCCGAGGCCAGGGCCGTGACCTCCTGGCCCCACACGCCTTGCACGCCCAGACGCTCGCAGGCGGCGGCCAGGCCCTGGGTGAATTTGTGGATGTCGCCGGTGGAGTCACTCTCGGTGAAGTAGCCGCCGTAGTACTCGCCGGCCAGCGTGGGCTCGATCGCCTTCATCTCGGCGGGCGTGACCGCACGGCGCGGCAGACCGCCCCTGGCCAACAGCTGCGAGACGCGGCCCGCGTGCTCAAAGCCTGCGCGGTCGCGGTAGATGTGCAAGATGCCTTCGCGCTTGAGGTCGAAGTCGATGCCCTCTTGCGCGGCCCAGTCGAACAAAAAGTCGCGCGCGCGGATCGCCAGGCGCGCGGTCTCGACCGTGTTGCGCTCGTAGTGCGGGATGTTGGCGATGAACTCGGCAAACCACGACAGCTTGTGCCACGAGGGCTTGGGGTTGACCAAGAGCGGCGCGTCGCTCTTGAGCATCCACTTGAGGCCCTTGACCAGGGTCGAAGGGTGGGTCCAAACCTCGGCGTTGGAGGCCGAGAGCTGGCCCCCGTTGGCGAACGAGGTTTCCATGGCGGCGTAGCGCTGCTTGTCAAAGAGCGTGACGCGCAGGCCTTGCTTGGCCAGGGCGTAAGCGGTGGTGACGCCGGTGATGCCGCCGCCGATGACAGCGACCGAAGGGGAAGAAGTGGACATGAGAGGCTCCAAAAAACGTCGGGGTGTGGAGTGGGCGGCACACCTGTGCCGCTCACGCCCCCTCTGTCTGGAACCTGAGAGATTCACCGGCACCGGCCGGCTTGCTCCTTCGGTGGGTCGGCAGACGGGGCCGACCGCTCTTCAGAGTGTGGTGTGCGCATCGGTCCTTTGGCCTGAGAGATTCCGGGGCGGTTGCTCCTTCGGCGCTGCATTCAAGCAGTCTCTCCCGACGCGCACAAAAATGTCAGCTCATTTCAGCATGGCAGACAGCGTTTGACAAGCTCGCGCCAGAACAACGCGCCTGGCGCGATGATCTCGTCGTTGAAGTCGTAACCCGGGTTGTGCACCATGCAGCCGCCCTGCGGGCCCTGGCCGTTGCCGATCAGCAGGTAGCAACCGGGCACGCGCTCGAGCATGAAGGCGAAGTCTTCGCTGCCCGTGAGCGGCACGCCCTGCGGCGTCACGCGCTCGGCGCCAAACAGCTCGGTGGCCAGCTCGGTGGCCAATCGTGTGGGCGCCTCGTGGTTGACCAGCACCGCATAGCCCGGGCGGAAATCGATTTCGGCGCGCACGCCAAAGCTGGCGGCCTGGGCCTCGACCAGCTCGAACAGGCGCTGCTTGAGCAGCGTGCGCACCTGCGGGTCGAGCGCGCGCAGGCTGAGCTCCATGCGCGCTTCCTGCGGGATCACGTTGTTGGCCTGGCCCGCGTGCAGCGCGCCCACCGTGACCACCGCGGTCTGCAGCGGATCGACGTTGCGGGCCACCAGGGTCTGCAGGGCCATCACGATGGACGACGCGGCCACGATGGGGTCGCGGCTTTGGTGCGGCATGGCGCCGTGGCCACCCACGCCGTGCAATCGGATGGTGGCGTAGTCGCTGGAGGCCATGGTCGGCCCTTGGCGGAACACAAAGTGGCCCACTGGGTGGCCCGGCATGTTGTGGAAGGCAAAGATCTGGTCGCAGGGAAACTGCTCAAACAGGCCGTCGGCCATCATGGCCAGCGCGCCGCCCGCGCCCTCTTCGGCCGGCTGAAAAATCAGGTTCACGGTGCCGTCGAATGCGGTGTCCTGCGCGATCGCCTGCGCCGCCGCCAACAGCGTGGCGGTGTGACCGTCGTGGCCGCAGGCGTGCATGCGTCCGGGCACCTGGCTGACCCAGGCTTGCGTGCCGCTTTCTTCGATGGGCAGCGCGTCCATGTCGGCGCGCAGACCGATGCTGCGCGGGCTGCTGCCCCGGCGCAGCGTGCCCACCACGCCGGTCTTGCCCAGGCCCCGCGTGACCTGGTAGCCCCAGCCTTCGAGCTTGGCGGCCACCAGATCGGCGGTGCGGTGCTCTTCGAACGCGAGTTCGGGCTGGCGGTGGATGTCGCGGCGCAGGCTGATGAAGTCCCCGACGCGCGTGGTCATGGCGTCGCCCAGGTAGGCGGCGGGCACGTGTGCGTTCATGCGGGCCTCACTGGGGTTGCAGGTTCATGGCCTTGGCGATCGCGCGGTAGCGGGCCGTGTTGTCGGCGTAGACCTTGCTCATGGCCGCCAGCGGCTGCGGGCGCGGGATCACCATGGCCTGCGCTTCGAGGGCGCTGCGGATGGCGGGGTCGTTGGCGACTTCGCTCAGCGCCTTATGCAGGGCCTGCACCACCGGCTCGGGCGTGTCCTTGTGCACGAAATAGCCCGACCAGGTGTCGAACACAAAGCCCTTGAGCGCGCGGCTGTCGTTGAGCGGCGGCGCTTTCTTGAGCAGCTCCTGGCGCTCGGACGAGAGCACGGCCACGGCCTTGAGCTTGCCATCGTCGACCAGCGCGACCTGGCCCTTGCCGTAAGGCGTCATGAAGATGTCGACCAGGCCGCCCATCATGTCCTGGAAGGCCGGCGCGGCGCCCTTGTAGGGCACATGGGTCATGGGCGCGTCGAGCTGCTTGGCCATGTGCTCGCCCAGCAAGTGGTACATGGAGCCCGGGCCCACGCTGGCGTAGGTCAGGGGCTTGCCCTCGGCGGCGGCTTTCTTGATGTAGGCCACCAGCTCATCGCCGTTGTTCACCGGCAGGTCCTTGCGCGCGAACATGGCCATGGGGTTGAGCGAAATCATCTGCACCAGGCGGAAGTCCTCGCTCTTGTACTTGATGGCCGCGTTCGACAGCGGTGCCAGGATCAGCTCGTTGGGCGAGCCCTGGAAAATCATGTGGCCGTCGGCCGGGCTGCCCAGCACTTTTTGCGCGGCGATGCCGCCGCTGGCGCCGCCCAGGTTTTCCACCAGCACGGGCTGGCCCAGGTGCTTGGCCAGCGTGGTGTGCACCGTGCGTGCGATCACGTCCGACAGGCCGCCCGCCGGGTAGGGCACCATCAGCGTCACGGGTTTGGATGGGAACTGGGCCAGGGCCGAGCCCGCCAGCAGCAGGCCGGTGGTGGCCAGGGCCAGGTGTTTGAACAGTTTGCGCATGCTTTGTCTCCTCGTGGGGTGGGTTTGGTTTTGCGCCATGCTAGGGCCGACTCGAAATGATGTCTAATGCATTGTTGTACATGTTTCAATGATTTGAACATCATGACTTTGGTCCAACTCCAGCACTTTCTCTGCCTGGCCCGCACGCGCTCCTTCGTGCGCGCGGCCGAGCAGCTGTTCATCACCCAGCCCGCGCTCAGCCGCAGCATCAAGGCGCTCGAGGACGAGTTGGGCCAGCTGCTGTTCGACCGCCTGGGCCGGCGCATCGAGCTCACGCTGTTTGGTCAGGAAGTGCTGCGGCGCAGCCGGCTGCTGCTTGAGGACGCCGACGAACTGCGCCAGTGCGGCCGCTGGGGTTCGGCCGAGGCCACGGGCCGGCTGCGCGTGGGCCTGAGCTCGGGCCCGGGCCTGATGCTCACGGCGCCGCTGCTGGCGCATTGCGCGCGGCATTTTCCGCACTTCCACATCGACGTCTCACGCGCCAACACCGAGACGCTGACGCGCCAGCTGCGTGAGCGCCAGGTCGATGCGCTGATCGTCGATGTGCGTTCGCTGCAACCGGCCAGCGACCTGCAGGTCGAACAGCTGCTGGAGATGCCCACGGGCTTTCTGTGCCGCGCGGACCACCCGCTCGCGCGCCTGAAAAAAGTCAGCTTCGCGCAGCTGAGCGCCTACCCCGTGGCGTCGACCCCGCTGAGCGACGAGGTGGCGCGCATCCTGGTCGAACGCTATGGCCAGCAGGCGCATCCGCACAGCATGGTCACGCTCTCGAGCGACGAGCTCTCGCACCTGATCGAGGTCGCCGAGCACAGCGACGCGGTCGTGCTCGCGATCCGCGCGGCCGGCCCGCGCCTGGTCGAGCTCAACCTCAGCCCTGCGCTGCAGGTGCCGGCCCGCTTTGGCCTGGTCACGGTGGCGCGGCGCGCGCAGCCGCCGTTTTTGGAGGTGTTGCGCCAGCTCATGGGCCAGCGCCTGGTCTGAACGCCACACGCGGGCACGGGCGCTCTGGCCAGCCCACGCGGGGCTAAGATGCGGGCGAATTCACGCACAAGGCCTGGCATGACGAACGCTTTGAACAACACGGGCTCCCTGGTCGACATCCCCGGCTTGCTGGTGGGCCATGCCCAAACCCCCGCGCGGCTGAGCGGCTGCACCGTGGTGCTGGCGCCGCAGGGCGCGGTGGGCGCAGTCGATGTGCGCGGCGCGGCCCCGGGCACGCGCGAGACCGACCTGCTGCAGCCGGGCAATCTGGTGCAGCAGGTGCATGCGGTGCTGCTGTCCGGCGGCAGCGCCTATGGCCTGGACGCGGCCGCGGGCGTGATGCGCTGGCTGGAGGCGCGCGGCATCGGCCTGCCCACGGGCCACGGCCTGGTGCCCATCGTGCCGGCCGCGGTGCTGTACGACCTGCCCCTGGTGCGCCCCGGCGACGACCCGCGCGCGCGACCCGACGCCGCCACCGGCCACGCCGCCTGCGAGGCCGCCAGCAGCGCCCGACCGGGGGCGGGCAATGTGGGGGCAGGCGCAGGGGCCACGGTGGGCAAGCTTTTCGGCCTGGCGCATGCGATGAAGGGCGGCGTCGGCCACGCCTGCGTGCAGGTCGGCCCCTGGCGTGTGGCCGCGCTGATCGCCTGCAACGCGGTCGGCGATGTGCTCGACCCCGCCAGCGGACGCTTGCTGGCCGGCGCGCTCGGGCCCGACGGCCAGCAGCTGCGCGACAGCCAGCGCGCCCTGCTCGCGGGCGAGGCGGCCCAACACCCGCTGGCAGGCACCAACACCACCATCGGTGTCGTGGCCACCAACGCGCGGCTGGACAAGGCGCAGGCGCAGCGCCTGGCCACCAGCGCCCACGATGGCCTGGCGCGCGCCATCCGCCCGGTGCACACCGTGCTCGACGGCGACACGCTGTTCGCCCTGGCCACCGGCACGCAAGACGGCGCACCCGATCTGCTCTTGCTGGGCGCCATGGCCGCGCAGGCCACCGCGCTGGCCACGCTGGACGCGGTGCGCCAGGCCGAGACCGTGCACACGCTGTCGGGGCCGCTGCGGGCCTGGCGCGACCTGGCGGGCGCTGGCGCGGCTTGAGGCGCGGGGGCCTGGCGGACCCGGTCGCTCAGCGGCCTGCCGCCCGGTGCCGCACCGCACGCGCGCGCAGCCGCCCCACCACCCCGGTCGGGAAGTGGTAGACCGAGAGCACAAACAAGAGGCCCAGCCACAAGAGCCAGCGGTCGGGCGAGAGCAGCGCCGCCAGCCAAGGCAGGCTGCCCGCAGCCTCGCTGCCCAGGCGCAGCAGGTCTTGCAGATAGCTTTGCGCCAGCAGAAACAGCACCGAGCCGATCACCGCGCCATACACGGTGCCCATGCCGCCGATCACCACGATCAAGAGCACGTCCATCATGATCTCGAAACTCAGCGAGGTGTCGGGCCCGTTGTAACGCAACCAGAGCGCGAGCATGGCGCCGGCCATGCAGGCGAACAGCGCCGACAGCACGCTCGACAGCGTGCGGTAGACCACCACGCGGTAGCCGATGGCCTCGGCGCGGAACTCGTTTTCGCGGATGGCCTGCAGCACGCGGCCAAAGGGCGAATGCACGATGCGCAGCAAGGCCAGCACCAGCACCAACGCCGCAACGAACAGCAGGTAGTAGGTCAGCAGACGGCCATCGAGCGAGACGCCCAGAAAAGGCTCTTCGGCAAATTCGGTGCTGGGCATGAGCAGCGCGGGCAGCTTGAAACTCAGGCCGTCTTCACCCCCCGTGAAGTCCGACAGCTGCGAGGCCAGGGTCTGGAACGCCGCCGCCACCGCCAGTGTGATCATGGCGAAAAAGATCGCGCGCACGCGCAGTGAAAATAGGCCGATCGCCAGCGACAGCAAGAGGCTGAGCCCCAGCGCCAGCGCAAAGCCCGCGCCCACCGCGCCCCAGCTCGGCCCCCACTGGTTGACCGCGATCGCGATGCCATAGGCGCCGATGCCAAAGAACATGGTGTGCGCAAAGCTCACGATGCCGGTGTAGCCCAGCAGCAAATCGAAGCTGGCCACCAGCACGATGAAGACCAGCACCTTGGCCGCCACCCCGAGCGCTTTCACACCGGGAAAGACGAAAGGTGCGAAGGCCAGGCCCAGCACGATGGCCAGCAGCAGGGCCGCCAGCCAGGGGCTGCCTGGGCGGTCGTTGGAAAGCAGGCGTTGCAGCATGGCGTCCTCTCGTTCAGCGGTTGGCCACCGGGTACACGCCCTGCGGACGCCACAGCAGCACCGCGGCCATCAGCGCGATGTTGGAAAACAGCGCGAGCTTGGGGGCCAGAAAGCCGGTGTAGTTGGCCATCAGGCCCACCAGCAGCGCGCCGATCAGGGCGCCGCCGGTCGAGCCCAGGCCGCCGATGATGATGACGATGAAGATCAGCACATTGACCTGCGCGCCGATCTGCGGGGTCACGTTTTGCTGGTACAGGCCCCACATCACGCCGCCCAGGCCGGCCAGCGCGCTGCCGGCCACGAACACGCCCACGAACAGGCGGCGGATGCGGTAACCCAGGGCCTCGACCATCTCGCGGTCTTGCACACCGGCGCGGATCAGCAGGCCGACCTTGGTGCGCGAGAGCACGCCCATCTGCGCAGCAAAAATCACCAGCCCCACGACCACCGCGAGCAGGCGGTATTTTTCGATGGCGGCCTCGCCCCAAAAGACCGAGCCGCGCATGGCCTCGGGCAGCGGCAGCGCGATCTGCAGCGGGCCCCAGACCACCTTGATCAGCTCCTCGCCAATGATCATGCCGCCCATGGTGATCAGGATTTGCTTGAGGTGCTGGCCATACACCGGTCGCACGATGAAGCGCTCAAACGCCAGGCCCACGGCGGCGGCCAGCGCCATGGCGATGCCCATGGCGGGCAGCACCGCCGCCAGGTTGAACCACCACGAAGCCGCCCCGGTCCAGTCGCCCATGGCGCCCAGCACGCTGGTGGCCACAAAGGCGCCCAGGGCGATGAACAGGCCGTGGCCAAAGTTGAGCACGTCCATCAGGCCAAACACCAGCGTCAAGCCCGAAGCCATGATGAAGATGATCATGCCCATGGCCAGGCCCGCCACGGTGAGCGTGAGCCAGGTCGAGCCCGAGCCCACCAGCGGCCAGGCCAGCAGCGCCAGCACCGGCACCAGCAGCAAAGGCCGCACATCGGTGTCTTTGAAAAAACTCATAACGCCAGTCCCAGCAGCGATTGCTGCAAGCCCTCGTCTTCGGCCAGCGCGCGCATGCTGCCCGCATGCACCACACGGCCGTTGTCCATCACGGCCACGCTGTCGCCGAGCTGGCGGGCGAAGTGGAGGTTTTGCTCGACCAGCAAGATCGTCACGCCACTGGCCTTGAGCTGCTGAAAGGCGTCGATCATGTTCTGGATGATGGCCGGCGCCAGGCCCTTGCTGGGCTCGTCCACGATCAGCAGATCGCGCGGCTCCACGATCGCGCGCGAGACCGCCAGCATCTGCTTTTGCCCGCCCGAGAGCTTGCCCGCCGGGTGGTTCCAGAATTTCTCCACAGCCGGAAACAGGCCAAAGATCCACTGCAGGCGCTCGCCGTCGATCTGGCCCGCATGGCGCGCGCCGCGCGCGGCC
>JACCEC011322542.1_pt1 | contig 11901 bp, 10 predicted proteins | sample 7450121 | NCBI WGS metagenome assembly JACCEC01 (sample SAMN15323455, study PRJNA562643) | freshwater metagenome | isolation source: river surface water | place: USA:Blue River Watershed | collected 2017-08-18 | reverse complement strand
GAGCGGACAGGGGAGTTGCATCACTCCTCCTCACACTGGACGGGGCTTTAGAGCCAGCCAAAAGACGCGGCCTTTTGAAAAAAAACTGATGAGGCTCAGTTTAAAGTCAGAAAGCGGACGCAGACGGACCCGCCGACCGAAATTTTCTTCCCTGTGAAGGAAAGCTTGCCCGTGTTCTGGTCGACGCTCAGGAGCGCCGCAGTGTTGCTGTCCTGATGGGCCACAATCATCCATTTCCCCGTCGGATCGAGGCAGAAATTCCGCGGGATCTTGCCTTCGGCCGAGGCGTTTTGGATCAACGAAAGCTTTCCAGTGGCTGCATCGCATTGAAACACGGCGATGGTGTCATGCGTGCGGTTGGAGACGTACACAAACTTGCCGTTTGGATGCACAACGGTTTCCGCCGTGCTGTATCCCGTCTTGCCCCTGTCTTCGGCTGGAAGTGTTGAAACGGTTTCGATCTGCGTGAGTGCGCCTTTGCCTGCATCGTACGCGAAGGATGTCACGGTCATCAGCATCTCGTTGTTCACGAAAGCAAACTTGCCGTTCGGATGGAACGCGAAGTGGCGCGGGCCGGAGCCGGGCGGGACTGTCGCATGGCCGTGGGCCGTCATCTTTCCGGATGCGGGGTCCAGTTTGTAGATCAGCACCTTGTCGAGACCGAGGTCGCAGGCGAACGCGTATTGATTGTCGGGGCTGGGATTGATGCTGTGCCCGTGCGGGCCAGCCTGCCGCTTCGCATCAACGCTGGAGCCTTCGTGTTGAACAAACGTCGCTGCCTCGCAAAGGCTGCCTGTCGGCCCGATCTGATAGGAGGCCACGCTCCCGCCCCCATAGTTGGCGATCATCGCCATCATCCCGTTTTTATCCAGAGAGACATGGCACGGCCCCGCGCCAACCGAGGAAACTTGGTTTAGAAACTTGAGCTTTCCATCGGGAAGGTTGATCGAGAACGCGCTTAACCCTCCGCCTTTCTGCCCCGGAGTGGTCATTTCACCGACGGCGTAGAGAAATTTTTTTGAGGGATGAATCGCAAGGAAACTCGGACTGGAAGTTTCCGCGGCGAGTTCGGGCTCCGATAGCTCTCCCTTGGCGCTGTTGAATTTCGAAACGTAGATGCCTTTGCTGCCGGACTTCGCGTTGGTGTAGCAACCGAAGTAGACAAGGTGCTGGTCTGCGGCGGTGACAGTGGTGAGGGATGCGAAGGCGATGCTAATGGAGGTCAGTGCGGTTTTCATGGATGTTCGGGGGTTTTGGAGAAAAAGTTTGAGGTTGTTTGCGAAAGCTCAATCAATCAATTGGTCGGGCCGTTTGGGCCCTGGCCGGGCTGCCATTTGAGCACGCCGCCATCCACGCCGTCTTTGGGAAGTTCGTTCGCGAACTGATCCTCGTCCTTAAGTTCACGACGCAGCTTTGCGAGCTCTGCCTTGAGAGTCGCCACAATCGGAGCGGACTCGGTCTTTTCGTAGATGTTGTTTTGCTCGGTGGGATCCTTCGTGAGATCGAAGAGTTCCCATGCGTCTTTCTTCCAAAAATAGATCAGCTTGTGCGTGGATGTGCGGACACCGTAGTGAGCGCGGGTGTTGTGGTGGCCCGGGTCGTGGTAGTAGCGGTAATACATCGACTGGCGCCACGACGCGGGCTTTTCCCCCCGCAAAATCGGCACGATCGAACGGCCCTGCATGTCGCCCGGGATTGGAACTCCGGCGATGTCCAGAAAGGTGGGAGCGTAGTCAGCATTAAGCGCGAAAAGGTCGGTTGTCGAATTCGGTTTGCAAACGCCGGGCCAGGAGACAAGCAGGGGAATCCGAAGCGAAGGCTCGTACATGAAGCGCTTGTCGTACATCCCGTTGTCACCAAGAAAAAAGCCGTTGTCCGTCGTGTAGATGACGACTGTGTTTTCGGACAGGCCCTCTGATGCGAGCCAGTCGCGGAGGCGCCCCACCTGGTCATCGACGCCCTGCACGCACGCCAGATAGTCCTGCATGTATCTCTGGTACTTCCACGCCACGAGTTCCTCTCCGGTGAGCATCTGCTTCACACCGTTTTTTTCCACTTCAACCTCCATCGGCTTTTCCCCAAGCCATCTGTTTGTGGCCTGTTGATTCAGGCCTTCCGGGGCCTTGAGCTTCAGGTCGCGGCGTGTGAGATCCTTCGCCACAGTCTGTGCGTTTTCGGGAAGCGCTGCGGGACGTGTTGCATAGTTGTCGCGCAAGGTTGTCGGTTCGGGGATCTTTGCGTTCGCGAATTTCGCTGCGTTCACCGGATCAGGCTGCCACTCGCGGTGTGGCGCCTTGTGGTGGAGCATCATGAAGAAGGGTTTGTCCTTCGGCCGGTTCTTGAGCGCCTCGATGCCAAGGTCTGTGATCACCTGCGTTGCGTATCCGGGATAAACGCGCGCTCCCTGCTCATTGAATAGAATCGGATCAAAATAACGCCCTTGCCCCGGGAGAATGTTCCAGTGGTCGAATCCCGTCGGCGCGGAGCCCAGATGCCATTTGCCAAGCATCACCGTGTGATAGCCGGCGGCTTGGAGCAGTTTGGGCGCCGTTTGTTGCGACCCGTCGAAGATGTTAAAAACCGGTGTGCCGTTGAGGTGGGAGTATTTTCCTGTGAGCACCGTCGCACGGCTTGGAGTGCAAATCGAGTTGCAAACAAATGCGTTGTTGAAGCGCATGCCGTCGCTCCCGAGCTTGTCGAGGTGCGGCGTTGAGTTGATCTTCGATCCGTACGCCGAAATCGCATGCGAAGCGTGATCATCCGTCATGATAAAAAGGATGTTCGGTCGCTTCGCGGCAGGTTTCTGCGCGGCGGCGAGGAGCGTGGACGTGGGCGCGAACAAAAGAACCGCCGCGAGACGGAGAAGAGTTGGGGGGATCGTCATGGCTCTAGAATCAGGTTTGCGGGGGATTGCTGGGGATGCCGCCGTCTTGTCTTAGAGGGGATTCGGTCGGCTGTTTCTAAGAATTCGCAGTCGGAACCAATTATGGAAGGTTTTTCGTAGTGCCTCTTTGAGCCCGAGAGGCTCGCAATGGAGCACGGGCTGCTGCTTGAGCGAATCAAGGATTGCCCGTACGCTCAATTCACTTGCTTTGAATGTGGTGTATGAGCGGCCGATGGCTGCGTGATGATGCGCGTCGCTGCCTGCGGTCATCGGCAGTGCGCGCCGTTTCGCGTACTCGCGTGCGCGCTGGTTGTGTTTCTCCATCATCGTGGCGGCGTTGAACACTTCCAGGCCGTCCATCTCCAGCATGTCCAGCGCGGACTCGCGGATGCCTGCGCGCATCCTGTCGTACGGGTGCGCCGGAATCGCCACACCGCCCTGTGCTCGCACCATCTTGATCACTTCGGCCGCCGGCGTGCCTTTGAGTCCGTTTGGAAGCCATACGCCGAGGCAGAGCAGGTGGCCCTCGGCCGTGGAAATTTCCGCGCCGGGGATCACTAGAAAACCGTCCACCGCCGCGCCATCGTCGCGGATCAGGCCGCGGTCCCGTAAGTATCGGCAGCCGTCGCAGGTGTCATGGTCGGTTAGTGCGAACCCATGCAGGCCCTTTTCGCGGGCTTTGGTAATCAACGCCTCCGGACTGCTGACTCCATCCCGGGAGAAGAAGGAGTGTACATGCGGATCAATTCGGAACGACATGCAGGGGATTGTGGGCGAGCGCCTCTTGGAGGGAAAGTCCCGAGGCGTTACCGTTGCCAGTCTTCGTTGCTCTGAATAGGGTTGGCGCGGTCCAAAGCCCCGTCTTATGCCCCTTCAGCCGCCCCCAAGCCAGGAATTGCCCCCGATTGAACAACTGCGCGCCGTGGTGGCGGGCTTGCGTGCGCCCGATGGTTGTCCGTGGGACAAGGAACAAACCCACGCCACACTCCGCGCTGGGCTTCTTGAGGAGGCATACGAAGTGGTGGCTGCGATTGATGCGGGCGACGACGAAAATCTTTGCGAGGAGCTTGGTGACTTGCTGTTGCAGGTTGTCTTTCACGCGCAGATCGCCGCAGAACAAAACCGCTTTGATTTCGAGAGTGTGGCGCGCTCGATTTCCGAAAAGCTTGTCCGGCGGCATCCGCATGTGTTCGGTGAAGAAAGCGCCGCGGACTCGGACGCGGTGTTGGTGCGGTGGGAGGAAATCAAGCGTGCGGAGAAAGGCGGGGTGGCGAGAGAATCGATCTTTGACGGGGTTTGCGAGGGATTGCCCGCCCTGCAGCACGCTGCGAAGGTCCAGAAAAAGGCGGCTGGGGTCGGTTTTGATTGGAACGCCCCGGAGCCTGTTTTAGAAAAAGTCCGCGAAGAGCTGGCCGAGGTGCAGGAGGAGATGAGCGGCGGGGGTGCCCGGTTGGAGGAGGAAATCGGGGACCTGCTTTTCGCGGCGGTGAATTTGTCGCGGAAGCTCAAGGTGGACCCGGAGGTCGCGCTGAGCCGTGCCACGCGGAAATTCATCAACCGATTCCAGTCAGTTGAAGCGCTTGCGAAGGAGCGTAATTTGCAGTTGGAGGGGCAGTCGCTGGAGGCGCTCGATTTGCTGTGGGACGAGGTCAAGAAAAGGGAATAAGCGAGCGTTGGGAATGAAGCCCGTATTCAAGAAACTTTGGAGCAGCGAGTGATTAAATTGCTTTTTCTCACCCCCGGCACCGGCAGTTACTACTGCGGCGTGTGCATGCGTGACAACGCGCTTGCGAAGGAGCTCTCCCGCATGGGGCATGATGCCGTTTTGCTGCCGTTGTACCTTCCACTCACCTTGGACGAATCCGCCGCGTCACCCGATGCGCCGGTGTTTTTCGGCGGACTCAATGTTTATTTGCAGCAGCGTTTCGCTTGGTTTCGAAGTGCGCCGCGCTGGATGGACCGGATGCTCGACCATCCCAAAGTGCTGAGGTTTCTCGGTCGTTTTTCCGGCATGACTCGCGGGGCGGAAATCGGGTCGTTGACTCTCTCGATGCTTCGCGGCGAGGAGGGATCGCAGGGACGCGAGCTCGACAAGCTCGTGAAATGGCTCAGGGATGTTGAGAAGCCCGATGTCGTCTGGCTCTCAACGGCGCTGATGGCTGGTGTTGCGCGCCGGATTCGCAGCGAACTGCGCGTTCCCGTCCTTTGCTCACTGCAGGGCGAGGACAGTTTTCTTGATGGGTTACCCGAACCTTGGCGCAGCAAATGTTGGGAGGAGATGGGGGTGCGGGTTTCGGAATTGGTTGGAACCGTGGCACCGAGCGCGTTCTTTGCCGAATTGATGTCCTCGCGACTGGGTCTTCGCGCGGGCTGTGTACAGGTTGTTGCGAACGGGATGAGCTTGGAGGGCTACGAGGCTGCTCCCGCGCGCTCAGACGGCCGCGTTGTGGGCTATCTTGCGCGCCTCACGCACGGCAAGGGACTTGATGCAGTGGTGGACGCTTTTTTGGAACTCCATCGCCGGGGAAGAGTTCCTGATGCGCGCTTGTTGTGCGTGGGAACCATGATCGACGCTGACGCCTCCTGCGTGGATGCGCAAAAACAGAAGCTCCGCAGCGCCGGCCTCGAGTCATTCGTTGAATTCAGGGCGAATGTCAGTCGCGCGGAAAAAATTGAACAGATCCGCAGGTTCAGACTGCTGTCAGTCCCTGCGCTTTACGGAGAAGCGTTCGGTTTGTACTTAATCGAGGCGATGGCCTGCGGGGTGCCGGTGGTTCAGCCGCGTGTCGCAGCGTTTACGGAGATCGTGAATGAAACGGGTGGCGGTGTGTTGGTGGAGGACGCTTCGCCTACGGCGCTGGCCGAGGCTTGGGAGGCGCTGTTGCTGGATCCGGAGCGTGCGCGTGCGCTTGGTGATGCGGGATTGCGGGCCGTGCAGCGGGGTTATTCGATGCGAACCATGGCTGAGCGGTTCGTTGCCTTTGCAAAAGAGCGCGTGAATGCGCGGGGTTGAGGCGCAGCGCTGATTGGGGCGCGGCGTTCAATCATTCGAACCGAGGAGCGCTTCGATTTTTGCGCATTCCTGCGCGATGGAGGCATCGTCGGTCGCCTCGCCAGTTTGGACAAGCGGTAGGAAGGTGATGTTGACCCCCGAAAACGGTTTTGGAATCCGGAACTTGTCCCAGCTTCTCAGCTCCCAGAATCGCTCATAGGCCACGCGCACCACCATGATGGGGAGGCGCGTCTTTGACGCAAGAAACACGATGCCCGGACTGAGCTTGTACACTGGCCCGCGCGGGCCATCGGGCGTGATGATGACGTCCGTGTGCTTCTCGAGTTCAGCCTGCAGTTCGCGAAGCGCGGTGATGCCGCGTTTTGAGGACGAACCGCGCACCGCCCCGATTCCGAATTGCGCGACCAGCGATTCGAGCAACGCGCCATCGCGACTGGGACTCGTGAGCACGGTCAGGGACCGGCGAGCGCGACACATCCATTGGTAGCAAAGCGGCAGCGCAAGAATTCTGTTGTGCCACGCGGCAACCAGAATGGGCGCGTCGAGGGGGCGTGTCAGATATCCGGCTCGATCCTCCAAACTCCAGCGCAGCGTGCCACCCAGCAGTTTGATGATCCGCGCGGCGACCCAGCCGATCAAAGGAGAATTTTTGAGACTCACTCCCCGTTCTCCTTCCAGCGAAATGCGTCGGGACTCGGCAGTCCGAGTTGGTCCAGAATCCTGTCCACAACGGTGTCCGCAAGCGCTTCCACTGTTGAGGCACCTCCGTAAAACGCGGGAGATGCGGGGATGACCGTGGCGCCAGCCTCCATCACGGAGACAACGTTGCGCGCGTGGATGAGATTCCACGGCATCTCGCGCGGCACGAGGATGAGCTTGCGGTGCTCTTTCAAAAAAACATCCGCCGCACGCAGGATGGTCGAGTCGCTCGTGCCGTGGGCGAGCCGTCCGAGCGTTCCCATCGAGCACGGCACGATCACCATTGCATCGAACTTCGCGGATCCGCTCACGAACGGGACGTTCATGGTTTTGTCGCCGTGTTGGTGAACTGAATCAGGAACGTGGAGCTGTCCGAGTTCTTCATGCACAACTTGTCTCGCATACGTGCTGAACACGAGGTGCACTTCATTCGCGGCGCAATCGATGCGCGCGAGGAGGCGCTGGAGATAGATTGCGCCGCTGGCGCCTGTGGCTGCGATGACAAGTTTCATGGGGCTGGGCGGATCACCGCGATTGACGCCTGCGACGGATCTTTTGAGATGCGGCGGCTGTGGGCGTGGTCATTGCTTGGTAACTTGAAGCGGGCCGCTTGTACAGTCACTCAGGGTTGAGGCGTGCGCTCCCATCTCCCCCAGAGCGAAAGCGGCAGCGGTTGCCCGGCCTTCGACGGACGCAGCGCAAGTTCACCAATTGTAATCGCTCCACCGAGGCCTCTGGTCACCTCGCTCAGCAGGTTGTGGCAGAGGATCGAGGAAGCATCGATTGTATAAATTGTCAGCAGGAGCAGGCATGCCTGCGCGCTTAAGACCTCACGGCATGCTTCCAGCAGCGGCATCAGATCCCGTTCCACTTTCCAAAACTCGCCGTTCGGTCCGCGTCCAAACGCGGGCGGGTCCAGGAGGATCGCGTCGTACCGGTTTCCGCGTTTGGCTTCACGTTTCACGAACGTCATCGCGTCCTCAAGAATCCAGCGGATCGGGAGCGCGTTCATGTCCGAGAGCTCCTGGTTACGCTTACCCCACGCGATCGCAGGTTTGGAAGCGTCGACATGTGTGACGAGCCAACCTGCGTTCGCCGCGACCAGCGAGGCCGCTCCCGTGTACCCAAAGAGGTTAAGGAGCTTTGACTGCCTGGGTTCCGGCGGCGGCGATTTTGAGAGCCACTCCCAGTGGGGCGACTGCTCCGGAAAGACGCCGATCTGCTTGGAGTTGTCCATGAACCGCAAGTTCAGCCGGATTCTCTCGAAGCGGGCCTCCCATTCCTTCGGCGCGGCCCCCGCGAGGCGCCAGCGGCCGTCCCGCCCGGACTCCTCGTGGGTGGCGACCGCGGCGCTCCATTCCCTGGCTGGCAAGGTCTTGTGCCACCATGCCTTGGGCTCGCTGCGGATGATCCGAACCCCGGCGAACTCCTCCAACTTGAGGCCGTCGCCGGAATCCAAAAGGCGGTGCTCCCCCCAGGAGCTTGTAAGGACATGAATTTGCACGGGATGGAAACGGTAGGGCGGGTCGGCAGGAAATCCAGTTCGGTTTTGCGGGAACCCAAGAATGGGACATTATGGCGCAATGCTGGCGCAGGTTTGGTGGGGATGTGTGCCAAAAAAGGAGTTCTGTCCCATGTGTGTCCCGTGCTCGATTTAAGCTATATAATTGCGCATCAGCATTTTGTGGAGTGATGTCTTGGTTGGCCCGCGCTCTGCTGAAGTGTAGGCCGTCAGTTAAACAAATCTTTTTGAATTATGGCTAAGATTCTAGGCGTCGATCTCGGTACCACGAACTCCTGCATGTCTGTCATGGAGGGCGGTGAGCCTATCGTGCTCGAAAACAGTGAGGGAGCGCGGACGACGCCTTCAGTGGTGGCGTTTGCAAAGTCGGGCGAACGGTTGGTGGGCCAGGCAGCGAAGCGGCAGGCCATCACCAATCCGCAAAACACGATTTTCTCGGTGAAGCGCTTCATGGGGCGCAAGTTTGACGAGGTGCGCAACGAGCTCCACCGGGTTCCCTACACCGTGGTGAAGGCCGCAAACGGGGATGCACACATCCAAGTGACCGTCGGCGGGGAGACCAAGACCTATTCGCCGCCGGAAATCAGCGCGATGATCCTCGCGAAACTCAAGGCTGACGCAGAAGCCAAGCTCGGCGAAAAAATCACGCAGGCCGTCATCACGGTTCCCGCTTATTTCAACGACTCCCAGCGGAACGCTACGAAGTACGCGGGCAAGATTGCCGGCTTGGAAGTGCTCCGCATCATTAACGAACCCACGGCCGCTTCTCTCGCGTACGGGTTGGATAAGAAGAAGGACGAGGAGATCGCCGTGTACGATCTTGGTGGCGGTACATTCGACATCTCCGTGCTGGAAATCGGCGACGGAGTGTTCGAGGTGAAGGCGACCAACGGTGACACGCACCTGGGCGGGGACGACTGGGACAACCGCCTCATGGATTGGATATTTGAGGAGTTCAAAAAGGATTCCGGTATTGATCTGACCAAGCAGCCTGACGCCGTGCAGCGTGTGAAGGAAGAGGCTGAGAAAGCGAAAATCGCGCTCTCTTCCTCGCAGCAGTACGAGATCAACCTGCCGTTCATCACTGCGGATCAGACCGGGCCGAAGCACATCCAAAAGTCCCTGAGCCGCGCAAAACTCGAGCAGCTCACGGATGATTTGTTCGAGCGCACCATGAAGCCTGTGCGCGCGTGCCTTGCGGATGCGAAGCTCTCGGAAAAAGACGTGGACGAGCTCGTGCTTGTGGGCGGGATGACGAGGATGCCGCGCGTGGTGGAAACCGCGCGTCAGATCATCGGCAAGGAGCCGCACAAGGGTGTGAATCCGGATGAGGTGGTTGCAGTGGGTGCTGCGATTCAGGGCGGCGTGCTGCGCGGCGATGTTAAAGACGTGCTGCTGCTCGACGTGACCCCGCTCACGCTCGCCATCGAGACTGCAGGCGGGGTTGCGACACCGATGATCCCGCGCAACACGACGATCCCCACCCGCAAGGCGCAGATCTTCTCGACTTATAGCGACAACCAGCCAGGCGTTGAAATCGTCGTCATCCAGGGCGAGCGCTCGATGTCGCGCGACAACAAGCAGCTTGGGACATTCAAGCTCGACGGCATTCCGCCGGCCCCGCGTGGTGTTCCCCAGATCGAGGTGACTTTCGACATCGATGTGAACGGGATTTTAAACGTGTCCGCGAAGGACCTCGGCACCAGCAAGGAGCAGAAGATTTCGATCACCGGCTCGAGCGGGCTCAGCAAGGAGGAAATCGAGCGCATGCAACGCGAAGGCGAGGCGCATGCCGAGGAGGACCGTAAAGCCCGCGAAAACGCGGAGGTTCGGAATAACGCGGACAATCTCGCATACCAATGCGAGAAGCAGCTCAAGGATCTTGGAGACAAGATTCCCGCCGATAAGAAAGGTGGCGTTGAGAAGGCTGTTGAGAAGGTTCGCGAAACCCTCAAGGGCAGCGACGTGGAGGCGATTAAGACCGCTTACACGGATTTGCAGAACCAGTTCCAGGGCATCAGCGAGGATCTTTACAAAAATGCAGGGGCAACTGCGGACGCTGGCGATGCAGCCAGTGCGGACGGCGGTGCCACCGCAAAGAAAGATTCCAAGAGCGACGTCGTGGACGCGGAATTCGAAGTCGTGGACGAGGACAAAAAGAAAAACGCCTAGGACTTCAACAAAACCAATTTCGGAGGAAACAGTTTCTCCTGAAAATTTACAGCGCACAAAGCGGGGTCGGGGCGCTAGCCCGGGCCCGGCAGAGGCACCGTAAACCTGAAAACCAAAACCAACAGAACAACCAAAATACAACCATGGCAGTCAAAATTCGACCCCTCGGTGATCGGGTTCTTGTAAAACCGATCGAGGAAGCAGAAGTGAAAAAGGGCGGGATCATCATTCCCGACACCGAAAAAGAAAAGCCGCAGGAAGGCGAAGTCATTGCCGTTGGCACTGGCAAGCGCGACGAGAACGGCAAGCACATCGACTTCGTTGTGAAGAAGGGGGACAAGGTCCTCATTTCCAAATACGGCGGAACCGAAGTGAAGCTTGATGGGAACACGCATCTCATCATGCGCGAAGACGACATTCTGGGAATCATCGGCTAATGCCGGCCCGCTTTCACTAAAACCCCAAAAACAACCAAGTACACAACATGGCAGCTAAACAACTCCTGTTCGACGAAGCCGCACGGCATGCGCTCTTGCGCGGCGTCGAAAAACTCGCAAAGACCGTCAAGGCGACCCTCGGGCCGTCGGGACGCAACGTGATCCTCGATAAAAAATTCGGGTCACCAACCATCACCAAGGACGGCGTCACCGTCGCCAAGGAAATTGAGTTGGAAGATCCCTATGAAAACATGGGCGCCCAGCTCGTGCGTGAAGTGGCCTCCAAGACCAGCGACATGGCTGGGGACGGAACCACGACCGCAACCGTTCTCGCCGAAGCGATCTATCGCGAAGGCCTCAAGAACGTGACCGCCGGCGCAAACCCAACCTCGCTCCAGCGCGGCATCCACAAGGCTGTGGAAGCAATCGTTGCAGAACTCGGCAAGATTTCGAAGAAGGTCAAGGACCGCACTGAAATCGCCCAGGTCGCAACGGTGTCCGCCAACTGGGACGTGGCAATCGGCAACATCATCGCCGATGCAATGGACAAGGTCGGCAAGGACGGCACCATCACCGTTGAGGAAGCGAAGTCCATCGAAACCACCCTCGACGTGGTTGAAGGGATGCAGTTCGACAAGGGCTACATCTCACCTTACTTCGTGACCAATTCGGAAAGCATGGAAGCGGTCCTCGACTCGCCTTACATTCTCCTTCACGAAAAGAAGATCTCCAGCCTCAAGGACATCCTCCCCGTGCTCGAGAAGGTCGCAAAGACCGGCAAGCCTCTGCTCATCATCTCCGAAGACGTCGAAGGCGAAGCTCTCGCGACCCTCGTGGTAAACAAGCTCCGCGGCACCCTGCAGATCGCTGCAGTGAAGGCTCCCGGATTCGGCGACCGCCGCAAGGCCATGCTCGAAGACATCGCAGTGCTCACCGGCGGACGTCTCATCACCGAAGATCTCGGCATCAAGCTCGAGAGCCTCGGCCTCGATGATCTCGGCCGTTGCAAACGCATCACGATCGACAAGGAAAACACCACCATCGTCGAAGGTTCCGGCAAGCAGTCGGAAATCCAGGGACGCGTGGCGCAGATCCGCCGTCAGATCGCTGAGACCACCTCCGATTACGATCGTGAGAAGCTCCAGGAGCGTCTCGCCAAGCTCGCAGGCGGTGT